>JAEAMF010001167.1_pt1 | contig 21440 bp, 17 predicted proteins | sample 8958721 | NCBI WGS metagenome assembly JAEAMF01 (sample SAMN16933255, study PRJNA681124) | bioreactor sludge metagenome | isolation source: anaerobic bioreactor treating anionic surfactant - SDBS | place: India: Bengaluru | collected 2019-02-28
CCCGCTGGTGAACCTGCGGGATTTCATTTTATTGGAGAAAACTAATTAGTTTTTACCTTCCATTTTAGCTTTTAATTCTGCTAAAGCGTCGATATCACCTAAAGTTGTTTTTTCGTTTGAATTGTTGTTAGCTGCTGTTTTTTCTTCTGAAGCTTTGAAGTTTTTCTCTTCTTCTTCGCGGAAAGTAGCAGTGTGTGAAGCTACAACTCTTTTGAATTCTTTGTTGAATTCGATAACTTTGAAATCAGCTGTATCGCCTTTTTTCAATTTTTTACCGTCTTCTTTCTCTAAATGACGAGTTGGGATGAACGCAACTACATCTTCTTCGAAGTTTACAGTAGCACCTTTATCGTTTAAGTCTGCAATTGTACCGTTTTGTACTGTACCTACACCGTAAGCTGCTTCGTGAGCATCCCATGGATTGTCTGTAGTTTGTTTGTGACCTAAAGATAATTTACGACCTTCAACATCTAATTCTAACACAACAACATCTAACTTGTCACCTACGTTAATAAATTCTGATGGGTGTTTGATTTTTTTAGTCCAAGATAAATCAGAGATATATACTAAACCATCGATACCCTCTTCTAATTCAACAAAAACACCAAAGTTTGTGAAGTTACGAACTGTACCTGTGTGTTTAGAACCTACTGGATATTTAGATGTGATGTCTGTCCAAGGATCGTTTGATAATTGTTTGATACCTAATGACATTTTACGCTCTTCGCGGTCTAATGTTAAGATAACTGCTTCTACTTCGTCTCCGATTTTTACGAAATCTTGAGCTGAACGTAAATGCGTTGACCATGACATTTCAGAAACGTGGATTAAACCTTCTACGCCTTCTGCAACTTCGATGAATGCACCGTAATCAGCTAAAACAACTACTTTACCTTTTACTTTATCACCAACGTTTAAGTTAGCATCTAAAGCATCCCAAGGGTGAGCGTTTAATTGTTTTAAACCTAATTGGATACGTGTTTTCTCGTCATCGAAATCAAGGATTACAACGTTTAATTTTTGGTCTAATTCTAATACTTCAGATGGGTGGTTGATACGAGACCAAGATAAGTCTGTAATGTGGATTAATCCGTCAACACCACCTAAATCAATGAATACACCGTAAGAAGTAATGTTTTTAACAACACCTTCTAATACTTGACCTTTTTCTAACTGACCGATGATTTCTTTTTTCTGAACTTCGATATCAGCTTCGATTAATGCTTTGTGAGAAACTACTACGTTTTTGAATTCGTGGTTGATTTTCACAACTTTAAATTCCATAGTTTTGTTTACGTATTGATCGTAATCGCGGATTGGTTTCACATCGATTTGAGATCCTGGTAAGAAAGCTTCGATACCGAATACGTCAACAATCATACCACCTTTAGTTCTGCATTTAACAAAACCGTTAACGATTTCGCCTGTATCATGAGCTGCGATCACGCGATCCCAAGCTTTGATTGTACGTGCTTTACGGTGAGATAATACTAATTGACCGTTTTTATCTTCGCGAACGTCGATTAAAACTTCTACTTTATCACCAACTTTTAAGTTAGGATTGTAACGGAACTCGTTTAAAGAAATAACACCTTCAGATTTAGCGTTGATGTCAACGATTGCATCTCTGTCTGTGATTCTTACTACTACACCTTCTACAACCTCTTCTTCACCAGTTGAGATAAACGTTTTTTCTACTAAATCTTCGAATTCTTGTAAGTTTTGTGCATCAACTGCATCAATACCGTTTTCGTAGCTTTCCCAGTTGAAAGTGTCTAAGAATTCTTTTGCGTTTTGTGTTTGTTCAGACATGTCTGATAATAAATTTGTATTCTGTTTATTTAAGGATTGTAACGAAGTTTTAAACAGAAGTTGTTATTGATTTATGTTTCAACTCTTTAGCCATTCCTTTATCTTCTACTAAAAAGTGGTGCAAATTTACGTTGTTTTTTTTTATCTTCCTAAAAATCAATAAAAAAAAGTCTGAATATTAATTCAGACTTTTAGTTATTTAGAAATTTGTTGTTAAGTTCAGTGTAACTCCGTTTGATTCTGGCACATATCTACACACGCCTCCTACACACATTAAACCTCCGCGTTGACGACCATAATTTACCGCAATACGGGTTGCTCCTTTAGAAAAACTTCCACCAACACTATAATAATGAATGCGGCTTTCAGCGTGTGAATTGCCATAATTGTACATATCTGTAACATAAATACTAAACATGGTATTAGGAACATATTCTAACAAGGCTGCACCCCAATCTCCTTTATCTGCAGAAGCCCACATGTTTTGCACTTGTAAGCGAACTGAAGAAGTTTCAGAAAAATTATACAAACCTTCAACGCTTAAAATATCAGTTTTAACATCGTCAAATTTTCCTTCTAATACAGGCGCGTTGTAATATTGGTTCATATACATTGTAATGGTTTGAAAAGTAGGAGACCAATTTTTTCTTACTTCTACCGCAATATCAGAATAATATTTCTCTCCGAATTTTAAAAACTCATCCTCTAGTTTATTATCAGCAAAATCATAGGTTGATTTTAATCCTCCCCAATAAGATCCGTTTACTGCTAAATGTGTTCCGTATTTACCGCCCAATGTACTTCCTTCTACAAAATCATAATAAAAATCGTACTGTCCGCCCATTTCGCCGTTTCTTTTTTCAAGCCAATTAACTCCACCTTGTGCTTGGTACACATAGATGTTTTGTAGCGAAAAATCGTATTGTTTTGTTAATGCCGGAATATAATTAATAACACCTTTATTGTATTGATTCCCTGCTAACTTTCGATCTGAATAAAATGTCATGTTTTCCATTCTGCGTAGGTTAACACTTGATCCGAAATTACCTTTGTTATAGCCTAGGTTAACCAATATAGCATTACCTTCTAGAAATGTATCTTCTACATAATCTTCGTTTGCAATAACAATATCTTTTTGCTTGTGAATATATTCTGTACCGAAATTAAATCCACCAATACCTAAATTAAAACGACCCGAAACAGCACTAATTAAATCATTAACACCTTGGTATTCTAATTCTTTTTCTTCATCTAATCTACCAACATAGCTTGCTCCAAATCTTAATTCAGTGTTTTCTAACTTAAGTGCGTCTGCAGCGTTGAACTCCAAATTGGTTCCTAAAACGTAACTTTCAGAAAAGTCAAACCCCATTCCAATACGTTGCTTACCACCTAAAGCCGTTAAATCAAGATTTTTTGTTAAACGAAATTTAGCATTCATACCAAAAAGTGCATTATTCACTCCTAAAGCACGATCTTCCCATGAACGCAAAATTAAGCCGCTTCCAAATTGCTCGTAAAAATGTCCTAACGTAATATTTACTCCGTTTTCAATGTCGTTATATCTAGCGTAGATGGTACCAATGTTAACATCTTTTAAATCGGGACTGTAATTAATTATAGCTTTTGGATAATATGATTCTATCTGCGTACCAAATTCCCATTTATTTTTAAAATAATCAACCTTTATATAAGTATTAGACCTTAATCTATCTTCAGCTTCTGTTTCATCGATTTTAATCTTATCATCATCAAGGTAATACTGATTGTTTGATTCAATTCCTACACGTACTTGCGCATAAAAGAAAGACGACGTTAATAACGTCGCCGAAAGAATTATCTTTTTCATTGATTATTTCTTACTGATTTTTTTTAATTCTTCTTCGATTTTGTTTTCAATTCCTGGAGTATAATTAGAATGTGTAAACATAACCTTTCCTTTATAAAGAATCATTGTGTAAGGTACATTTACCACATTTAAAGCTCTTTTAAGCTCTTGATTGGTATCTAATAAAACTTTATATTTCCACCCTTTTGAAGTTACCATAGGTTTTACTCGATTTATGGTTTTAGAATCATCAATAGATATTGCTACTAATTCTACACCGTAATCTTTTTGCCATTGAGCATACTTTGTTTTAACGGCTTCCAGTTCTTTAATACATGGCCCACACCATGTTGCCCAAAAGCTAACAATTACAGGTTTAGATGAGCTATTGTAATTTGCAATATTAACAGATTTATTATCTAGCCCTTTTAATGAAACATTAGGTAATTTGTTTTGACCAATTGCAAATGTTACAAATAACAAGCAAAAAGCTACTAATGACAAACGTAATTTCATGATATTTTATTAGTTCTTTAAAAAATTAGATTCAAAGTTAAGGATAAAATAATTAGAGAATAATTTTTTTGTTATTTATTTTTTTTTTTAATTTACACTTTATTAACTATCTATTAACAACATATTATGTTCAAAAAGAAATTTTTACCGGTTTTGCTATTAGGAATAGCATCATTAGGTTTTGTTGGGTGTTCTGGTTCTGATGATTCTACCGAGCCTCAAAATACTGAAGTTGACTTTACAAAAGGAGAATTCAAGCAAAAAGTATTAATTGAAGATATCACATCTGCAAGTTGTATGTGGTGTCCACTAGGTACTGTTGCTATTGAAGGCTTGGAAGGATCAGACTACAAAGATCGAGTTATTGGTATTGGGGTGCATGGTGATTTTAATCCTAACAGTGTAAAAGACCCGTATGTATTACCAGGTATGACGAGTCTTATGAAAGCTATAGGTCTTAAAGGATGGCCTCATTTAAGTTTTAACAGAAACACAACCATTCCTGGAACAGGCTTTCAAAGTTTTATTCCACAAACAGCTTCAGGAGTTTACACCTTTTCAGCTGAAAAATTCGAAACTTTCCAAAAGAAATATAAACTTTTAAATGAAGGTTCTCCAATTGGTATTAAAATCGAATCAAACTTGGCAGCTACAAGCGGAAAAGTTGATGTTAGTTTAAAATTCAGCCAAAACATTAACCAAGACCTTAAATATGTTGTTTATTTACTAGAAGACGGCTTGGTGTTTCAACAAGCAAATGCTACTGCTATGTTTGGTAATAATTCAGGACAACCTGCTTGGTCTATGAATTTTGTTCATGACCACGTGGTACGTGCAACTAATAACTTTTTAGGAGCTTCTATTGCTGCAGGTCAAACAATAGCTTCTAATGAATTCAAAGCAACTGCAGATTTATCATACACAGTGCAAGATATTTCAAAAGTTAGCGTAGTTGTGGCAGTTCTTGATAAAGACGGCAATGTATTAAATGCACAAAAAACAAAAGCGAATACAACACAAGATTACGAGAAAAAATAATAATAATAATAATAATAATAATATTGTATTTATTGTAAAAACTCAAACCTTTCGGTTTGAGTTTTTTATTTTAAAACCGAAACTTCAACTGCACGTATTCGGCTTTTTTTTGGTTGATGTTTAAATTACTAACCTGAACACCTATCAACCGAACCGAAGTTTTTAAATTACTTTGTTGCAGCAATTCCAAAGACGTATCTAACAACAGATCAAAACTGCTTATGTAATAAGCAAGAGTAAGGCTTTTTGTTTGCAAATTAAAATCGCTGTATTTAATTTTAAGGGTAATGGTTTTACCTGAAAGATTCCGCTTTTGCAGTCGGATTGAAACTTCTTCACAAATATCGGTAAGCTTTTCTTTCAATGGAATGATCGATGTAAAATTCTCTCTAAACGTTCGTTCTGCACCAATTGATTTTGGCAAACGATTAGGAACAACTGGCGAATTGCTGATACCACGAGCCAATTGATAAAAATGAACGCCCGAATTTCCAAAATGATTTTCTAAGAAATCCAACGATTTTTGTCGTAAATCGGCACCCGTAAAAATACCCAAATGATACATTTTTTCGCAAGTTTTTTTACCCACACCAAAAAAGCGTTTAATTTCCAGTGAATCTAAAAATGGAATTATCTCGTCAGGTTTGATTGTTTTTTGTCCGTTTGGTTTGTTGTAATCGCTTGCTATTTTGGCTAGGAATTTATTTATTGAAATTCCTGCTGAGGCTGTTAATCCAGTAGTTTGAAAAATTTTTAATCTTATTTCCTCTGCCATTAAGGTGGCACTTTTCAATCCTTTTTTATTAACGGTTACATCCAAAAAAGCTTCGTCTAAAGACAAAGGTTCTACCAAATCGGTGTATTCTAAAAAAATCTGTCGTATTTGGTTTGAAACTTCTTTGTATCGAGCAAAACGCGGTTTTACAAAGGTTAATTCCGGACATTTTTTTATTGCCAATTTACCGCTCATGGCGCTTCGTACGCCAAATTTTCGCGCTTCGTAACTTGCTGCCGATATTACCCCGCGTTCTTCTGATCCACCCACAGCGAGTGGTTTACCTCTTAATTCAGGAAAATCTAACTGTTCTACCGAAGCGTAAAACGCATCCATATCGATATGAATTATTTTTCGATGCGTTTGATTTATTTCCATTACAAGCTATATCAATTGGTAACAACAGGTTCTTTTCTTTTACTAGGCGGGAAAAAGAAATGCAACGGATGTTTTTTAAAATGTTTCCAAACCGATTTCTGTAGAGCAAAAACTTCTGTCCACGGAATATTTCTAGATCGGAAAGCCAATCCTAAAGAAAGACCAAAACTTACGATAAAGTTCATTAATCCTATAAAAAACAATCCTAAAGCACACCACATCCAAGTAGTCCATGTAAGTTGAAAATCGGCTCCGTAAGCGCCTAATGCAATGTTTCCACTTGCAAAGGTTATGTGACGAATATCTAAATTCAAACCTAAGAAAATTCCGATAGAATGCGTACTTCCCATGAACACACCAAACCAAAAATTTGAAATAATTCCTGGCCACTTTTTTTCTAGCCAGCCAGCCAGTCTGTTTGCTTTATATGCACCAATGGTTGATTTTAAAAACGGATTTTCTTGTATGCGGTAATACACCTGATTGTGTTTGTTTTTGTTGGATACATTTCCTGATATAATTCCCGATAAAAAAAGAAAAACGCCTGCAATACCCGCATGGAAAATAGCCATGGAATGTACTGGGCTAACATCTTTTAACAATGTATGCCATTTGGTATCGGTTATATTTATGCCGGTTACACTGTCTATAATCCAAATTAAAAGCAACGCCACTGCAAATGCCATGATTACGTTGCCAACAAATGCTATGAACTGCGAACGAAACAAACGCGCAAACAATTTAGCAAAAGCGCTATGCTGTTCAGTTGTTGATGTTTGGTTTTTTCTGCCTTCTTCAATAGCTTTTATGATGGTTGACGCCGTCATTGCAGGCTGTTTGGTTGCCAATGCAAAGCCGCATAAATAAATTAATATAAATCCAAAAGCATAATTTAAACTATACAAAAATGCAAAACCAAAATCGCTTGTGTCTGCCTTTGATAATAACACTTTAAAAATACACAAAAAACCAACAATCAAACCGGCACCTATTGATGCTTTAAACATAGAAAAATATTCTTTAGCGGTTTCTGTGATGTAATGCTCACCTGTTTTGGCGGTATATTGCGTAATTTCATACGACACAACTTGCGTACTTTCTGCAATTAATTTGCTGATGTTATTTTTGTAGCAGTTGTATTCTATTAAGTTTAAAGATAACCTTACAGTGTTTTCGATACGATCTTGAGGTTTGTTTACAACCAAAAATTCCATTAAAATTTTAATTCGCTCTAACTGTTGTCTTATCCTAAGTAAACTTTGATTAACTTTTAAGGTAATGCCAAATGTTGCACTATTTTTATAAGCGTGCTTAATTAAATCAACACATTGCTTATACAAAATAACCATTTGTTTGTAGTTTAAATCGTTTGAGTTTACAAACTGTATTTCACCTTTTCGCAAACGATTTTCAATCTCTAAAAATTCACTTTCAAAACCTAAAAACGGACTTCCCAAATGATTGTATTTCGGAATCATGTTCAAAATACTGGTTTCCATTGAACGCCCGCTCATTCGCTGGGTTAAAAGCCCCATGGCATACAATATTTCAGACAACGCTCCGTCATCGGCTTTATCGAAACTATAAATGTCTTGAAGCTGTAAAATTTCAACCAACTCAATTAATTCGGTTAGCGGAATTTTATTGATCCACACAAAATCGTTCTCTTTATAAAAAACCTGGTTTAAAGCGTATTCCAGCGTATCTCTTTTAGGTTGATAAGGCAGCACTTTTGCTGAAACACGTTTTCTAATTTCATACAAAAAATCCGAATCCTGTAAAATACCAGCATCAGAAACCATTGTATGAAACGATCTGCCCGACAAAATATTTTTAAGATAATCGGCAAGAATTAGTCTGTGTTTATCAAATTCTATTAAATGATCCAGCAGTTCGCGCAAGGTAATATTGGCGACTGCTTTTGGATTTTTAGGACGATAATATCGTACCAAATCATATAAAAAATACAGCTGTTCTTGCAAAACCACCTGACCATCTACAATATATTTTGTAAATATTTCATTGACATTTTTATAGGTTAACTGTTTTTTTATTAAACTCATAAATTCTTTTTTACGATATTTGATTTTCAAGAAAATCTCAAAAAATCAATGTTAGAAATTGAAAGAAAATTCGCAGTTAAAAGTACTAATTTTTTAGCGAATGCTAAAGAAAGCTACAAGATAACTCAAGGCTATTTAAATACCGATAAAAACCGAACGGTTCGTGTGCGTATCAAAGGCAACAAGGGCTTTATTACGGTAAAAGGAATTAGTTCTGCCGATGGTTTGTCGCGTTTTGAATGGGAAAAAGAGATCAATATTAAAGATGCCGAAGCACTTTTATTGCTCTGTGAAGATTTTGTGATTGATAAAACTCGGTATATAATTCCGTTTGATGCTGTTGTTTTTGAGGTTGATGTGTTTGAAGGTGCAAACAAAGGACTTGTTGTTGCCGAAGTGGAATTAGAAAGTACAGAACAGCAATTTGAAAAACCAGAGTGGCTGGGCGAAGAATTAACGGGCGACGAACGTTTTTACAATGCTTATTTAAGCAATGTGCCTTTTAGTTCTTGGAATCGTTAATCAATTCTAATTTAACCTGAAGTTTACCCGCTTTTTTATCGTGCGATATGGCATCGAATGCTTTTTTGCTTAAATCGATTTCTAAACCTTTGGTAAATGGTCCGCGATCGTTAATTTCAACAATTACGCTTTTATTGTTTTCTGTATTAGTAACCATAACTTTAGTACCAAACTGCAATATTTTATGTGCTGCTGTTAATTTATTATTAGAAAAAACTTCGCCGCTTGCTGTTTTTCTACCGTTAAACTTATTGTGGTAATAACATGCAAAAACCTCATCTTTAAACAATGAGGTTTTTGCGTGTTTTGTATTGCTTGCCGTTTTACAACTTGCAAAACCAAACAATAATATGATAATTATAAGACTATATCGCAAATTCATTCAGATCTAAATCGCTAGGAACCGAAGTAACTATATTTAATTCTTCTTGAATTTCTGATTTTTTTTCTTCGTAGTCTTCAGGTAACACTTCTACTTTAACGCTTAAGGTTCCGTGATTACGGTTGTGTGTTAAATCCATAAAAGCTTTTTTGCTTAGGTCTAACCCACGTCCTTTAGAAAAAGGTCCTCGGTCGTTAATTTCAACAATTACTTCTTCATCGTTTTTAAGATTTGTTACACGCACTTTGGTTCCAAAAGGTAGCGTTTTGTGGGCTGCTGTGTATTTTTTATTGCTAAAAACTTCGCCGCTTGCTGTTTTTCTTCCGTTGAATTTATCGTGGTAATACGAAGCTTTTGTTTCTTCGTGAACTGTTTCAACTTCGTTTTCTAAAGCTTCTAATTCAGCGTTTAATTTTATTAATTCACTTTTTAAATCTGCTTCTTTTTCGTTTATTTTAGAAGAATCTTTACTCAAATTATTAGTTGCTGCTGTTTCTGCATACGCTAATTCTTTCCCTACAACTGTTACATTGTTATCCGTCGTCTCATTGTTTTTTGTTATAACACTGAACCCTGTTACTACAGTAAGTGTTATTAATCCTGCTAAAATTAATGAAAAATGCTTCTTCATAAATTGTAATTTAATTAAACTTCTTTTTTTCTTGTAAAGACAAGAGCATTCTTTTTTTCCTTTTGTTATGGAATTAAGAATTGTATTTTTATAACCAAGTGCTCCAAGGAATTCTTGATAAAATCAAAATTGTTCCTAAAGCAAACATGATTGCAATTGATTTGAATTTTGCTTTGCTTGTTGTCATTTTTTTGTGACGCGACCAACCAATTGTAATTAAAACTACTGCTATAATATTAATTAGCGGATGTTCTAAAGCATACAATCGCAACGTACTATCTTTCATTGCCACTGAAAAAGATTGAACCATTGGAGACACAAAATAAAGTACAATTCCAATTAACAATTGTGTGTGTGTAAAAATTAAAGCGAATAACGATAATTTACGATCGCCATCTTTAAATTCTTTGTTTGATGACATTCCAATGATTGCATTTATAGATGCTACAATCAACAAAATTAAAGCTGCAAAAGCAACGTACGAATGTGCATGTTGTAAACCTGTATACATAGTTATATTTATTGTTATTGCTGGCAAAGATAGGCTTTTTTCGTTTTAAAAAACCACCTTTTAATTTTAACACAAAAGCAAATATATTGAATTACAACAACATAGCAAAATTAATTATTAAAATACTTTTGTTTTTAACATAATTTTAAAAGTTGTAGCGCACCCCAAAAAACGTTCTTAAGCCTTGGTTTGGCGCATAAATATAGGTAGGATCAAACACTAAACCATAAGGATTTTCGGGTGTAACCAACGCACTTCCGTTGGCATCAAATTGCACATTTTTGTTAAACGGATCGTTAGATCGGGCAATTAAAAACGGATTGTTTTTATTAGGTGTCCAGTTCAATATATTTTTCACACCACCGTAAAGTTCAAAATGCTTAAAACCTTTATAAGTTAATTGAATATTCTGAATACTGTAAGTTTCAGAATATGGCAAACGCGGATCTAATGCACTTACCAATGGCAAACGCATGGGACCGTACATATTTCCCGAATAATCTGCGGTTAGGTTTAAACGGTTAAACGTATAGGAAACAACCCATGTTCCGGAAAATTTTTCTGTAAGCATCTGTTGTGTGCGTACATTATCTTCTACCTTGCTTACATCTTGCAGCGTCACACCCATCATTATTTTCAGGTTGTTGGCATAAACCGCATCAACATTTAGGCTGATACCTTTTGTTTCGGCATATCCCTCTAAATTTTTATAGATGATCTGGTTTGGATTGCTGTCGTAATCTGGAATAATTGAATTGGTGAAATAAGTGTACCAAGCAGCAGCTTCTGCCTGAAGGATAAAATCATCTTTTAACATCCAAGTTTTTAAATAGTTTACATTTACATTGTATGATTTTTCTGGTTTCAGATCTTCTAAAACAATCACATCACGAGCACCTGAAAGCGCCGCATGTTCTTCGGTAAACAAATTCACAACCCTAAAACCTGTTCCGGCGTTTAAACGTAAAATATCGCCTTTTTTAGATTCGTATCGAAACGCAAAACGCGGCGTAATTATGCTTTTGTGATCTTTATGATAATCATAACGCAATCCGCCCAACAAACTAAAATGCTTGTTTATCTCGTACGAATCCTGAACAAAAACACTCGGAATAAACGTTTCATCGGCTGTTGGTGTTGCAGCACTATTGTCGTTATACAACTGATAACGAACAGCAGTTCCTACTAATAAATCGTGCTTTCCGTATGTTTTATCCCAATAAAACTGTGCAAATGCAATGTTTTGTTTTGCCATAAACGGCGTATCACCATACATGGAATTTTGATCATGTGTTGTGACAGAAAACTGACTCGTAATTTTTTCGGTAAACGGCAATTCGTACAAACCAAGCAATTCCCAACGGTGTGTGTAGATCGATTCCCCGTAAACATCGGTTCCGCCACGGTAATTTCTGTTCCAATTCATTTCTCCGCCCCAACGATCTTCGTAAAAATAACGAGCTGCCAAAGCCAGTTGTTTTTTAGATTTTCGTTCGAAAGTCAACTTGTTAAAGATCGAAATACGGTCTTGCAACGTAACATCGTTAAATCCATCTTTATTTTTATCGATCGGATTGGAATAGTTGAAATAATTCACACCCATTAACCAATGAACTTTATCTGAAACTTTTAAAGACAAACCCAAATCGGTATTGATTTCGCCCCACGAAGTTCCAAAAACATCAACCGCATATTTTGATGCATACAACGGATTTTTTGTAATGATATTAATCAATCCGCCCACAGCCTCGCTGCCATACAGCGAAGAAGCCGGACCTTTCACAATTTCGACTTTCTCTATCAACGAATTCGGAATTCCCGACAAACCATAAACCGTAGAAAGTCCGCTAACAATGGGCATTCCATCGATCAAAACAAAAGTGTAAGGACCTTCCAAGCCATTAATATGAATATCGCCCGTGTTACAAACACTGCAATTTACCTGCGGTTTTACGCCGTTTACGTTTTGCAGTGCTTCAAAAATATTTGGTGTTGGGTTCTTTTTAAAAAAAGTAGGAGTGTAAACCTCAACCGGAACCAAACTTTCAGATCGAAGCACCGGTTTCATTGTTCCCGAAATTACAATTTCGTTCAATAAATCGGTTTGTGGGTTTTCGTTGGATAAAACAAATTCAAATTGTTCTTCCGGTTTGGTTAAATTCAATTCAAAAGTGTGAATAAATCCGCTGTTGTTTTCAATGTGGATATGATAAATTCCAGTATTTTCAAATTGATACGTGAAAGTTCCTTCAGCATCCGTTTGCAGTTCTTCATCTGCTTCAACAATGTAAACAGCCGTTTGTAATGCATTTTTATTATCGGTAACCTTACCAGTAAATTGAACTTGTGCCGATAGATCGAAAACACTTAAAAGTAAACTAAAAAATATAATTAGCTTCATTTGAATTAAATTTTAGGTAAATCTAAAATTATTTTTATAACAACTTAAATTAAAAATTAGAATATTTAATTATATTTGATTTTTATTTGAAACTATGCTTACCCATACCGAAGAAAATTACCTAAAAGTGATTTATCATTTATCGCAAACCGAAGATGAAGGAATTTCAACCAATGCCATTGCGCAGAAAATTGATACCAAAGCATCTTCTGTTACCGACATGATTAAAAAACTGAAAGAAAAAAAACTAATTTCGCACGAAAAGTATCAAGGTGTGTTTATAACTGCTTTAGGTTTGCAAACAGCCAAAATGATTATTAGAAAACACCGTTTGTGGGAAGTTTTTTTGGTTGATAAACTAAATTTTAACTGGGACGAAGTGCACGATGTTGCCGAAGAATTGGAACATATTAAGTCTGAAAAACTGATTAATGCGCTAGATGCTTTTTTGGGGTATCCGAAAGAAGATCCGCATGGCGACCCGATTCCTAATGCTAAAGGAGAAATTCCGTATCGAGAAAAAGAACTGCTTACCGAAGCAAAAGTGAACAGTAAATATATGTGTGTGGGTGTGAAAGATACATCGGCGGCTTTTCTGCAATATTTAGATCGACAAAAAATTGCCTTGGGAAGCACTTTTATCATTTTAAAACATGAAAACTTCGATCATTCGGTAACGATTCTGTTTCAAGAAAACGAGCTGACTTTGTCTAAAGTAGTTGCTCATAATTTATTTGTAAAAAAGATTTGATATGTTTGATCAACTCATAGCCTATTTTGAATCGGTTGATCCGGTTTGGGCAGCACTTTTCGCAGGATTATTCACTTGGTCGTTAACGGCAATTGGTGCGGCGCTTGTATTTGTTTTTCGAAATCCGAACAAAAAATTATTAGACGGAATGCTTGGTTTTACAGGCGGTGTAATGATTGCGGCAAGTTTTTGGAGTTTGCTTGCTCCTGCCATCAACATGAGTCAGGGCGAAGGTTTCACCAAAGTAATGCCCGCTGCCATTGGGTTTGCGTTAGGCGCTTTGTTCTTGTTTGGGTTAGATAAAGTGTTACCGCATTTGCATTTGAATCATCCCGAATCGAAAACCGAAGGCGTGAAAACCAAAACACCTTGGCAAAAAACAACTTTATTGGTTTTGGCAATTACCTTACACAACATTCCCGAAGGTTTGGCGGTTGGCGTTTTGTTTGGTGGTGTGGCCGCCGGAATTCCCGAAGCAACCATTGCTGGTGCGTTGACTTTGGCAATTGGTATTGGTTTGCAGAATTTACCCGAAGGTTTGGCGGTTTCGTTTCCGTTGCGAAGAGCTGGTATGAGCAGAGGAAAAAGTTTTATGTACGGACAAAGCTCTGCATTAGTAGAACCTATTGCTGCGGTGATTGGTGCATTGGCTGTCGGTTTTTTTACTCCGATTTTACCTTACGCATTAGCCTTCGCAGCCGGAGCCATGATTTTTGTTGTTATTGAAGAAGTTGTTCCCGAAACCCAGCAAGGCGATAACGGCGATATTGCAACCCTTGGTTTTGTTGGTGGATTTATCGCCATGATGATGTTGGATGTTGCTTTGGGATAGGTTAAAATAAAAAATATGACAGATAATTTTAATATTTCTAAAGACAATTTATCCAACAAAGGTTTTTCAATTGTTGATGGAATTTATAATGATATAGAAATAGATTCAATTCTTTCATGCATCGAAAACGCGGATCAAAACAAAACAACTTTTCGCAAATTGGCTGATTTATTTGCGATAAGACAAGTTGTTAAAGAAATACCGGAAATTCTGCCAATTGTTTTTAATGATAATCTTCAAAATTTAATTTCAAATATTTTGGGAAACGATTATTTCATTGTAAAAAGCATCTATTTTGATAAACCTGAAAAATCTAATTGGTACGTTGCTTATCATCAGGATTTAACCATTTCGGTAGATAAAAAAATAGAAATTGAAAACTTCTTTAATTGGACTAAAAAGCACAATCAGTTTGCTGTTCAACCTCCAATTTCGGTTTTAGAGAATATTACAACCCTACGAATTCATCTCGATGAAACAAATTCTAAAACGGTGCGTTGAAAGTTATCGAAAATTCTCATTCAAAAGGAATTTACAGACCCGAAAACATTGATTGGAGAAATGAAAAAGAAGCAACTTGTGATGATCCTAAAGGCGGAGTAATGATTATGAAACCTTTATTGCTACACAGTTCGGGCAGAACAACCAACAATTAAAAACGAAGAGTTATTCATATAGAATTATCAAACATTGAGCTGCCAAAAGAATTAAATTGGGCTGAAAAACAAGAAATTTCAAAATTATAAACAATTATATCACAGATTGACTTGATTTTGTTTAATAACATACAATAGCGCAACCTACATTGAACAAAAAAAAAATTTAAGCTAATTCTATCTGTAAAAACAACATGAAACTTAAAAACGTTAACATTTATAAAATTTTATTAGATTTGCAAAAAAACAAGCTAATAATTAGTAACAATACCAATTTTAAAACTAAGCAATTATGTACGAGGATGTAACACCGCAAAAAAAATTAAATTTTTATGATTTTTTGACGCTTTTTTTTGTTATTGGATATCTAATTATTGAACTCTTTCCAGCAAAAGGAATAAGAACTGCCGAATCACAGTATCTTTATTTGAACATATTAAACATTGTTGTTTCTACTTGTATCTTTTTTATTCCACAATTAAGAATCAATCTTTCAAAAATATCTTTTAAGAAAAATTATATTTTTTGGGGATATATTGCTTTTTTTACGCTTTGTTGCATTTCTGCTTTAAATTCTAACAATCAAAATTTAAGTGTCTTTAGGTTATCTCAGCTTTCTGTTTTTCTAATGGCATTTATAAATTTAATAATTTTATTGCAGAGTAGGTTTTACCTGATTTTTAAAATAGCTTTTTTAGTAGGCTTTTTTGCATTCCTTCAGGCTGGAAAAGCACTTAGCAATATTAATTTTTCTAACAGCAGCACTTTAGCTAACGATATTGGAACGTATCTTAGAGGCAACACAGGTAATATAAATATTTTTTCCGCTAGTTTACTTACCAAACTGCCATTTATGTTTATTGCAATTTTACACTACAAACATGTTTTAGCAAAATGGTTTCTAACGCTTTCATTATCATTAAGTCTTATTTGTATATTCTTTATTAATGCACGTGCTTCTTTACTAACTTTAATAATTGTTTTTGTTGTAATATTAGTATATGTTATTAAAAACAAACTTGTTACAAAACATTTTTTACTTTCAAAAGTACCATTTCTACTATTACCATTCATAGCTGCATTTCTATATACAAATTCCGTTAAAAAGAATATTATCGACCAAGGCAGACTAGGAAACACTTCAGCTGTAGAACGTTTACAACAAATAAATTCTGGCGATGTAAGGCTTTTTCTATGGGAAAATGCAGCAAAAATGACAGAAAAAAATCCTGTTTTAGGTATCGGGATTGGAAATTGGAGTATTGAAGCAACGCCTTATGAACCGCCAAAATCGAACCATTTTTCGTTTCATCCGCATAATGACTTCATGGAAACATTTGCTGAAACTGGAGTGTTGAATGGTGTTTTATATTTTTCGATATTTATTGCTTTATTGTTTGTTAATCTTAGAATACTTTTTAAGAAAAAAGAATTTGATGATAAACAAACAGTTGCGCTATTAGCCTTACTTCTTTTAATTGTTTATGGTATTGATGCTTTCTTTAATTTTCCGCGATACCGTCCAACCATGCAATTGGCATTTATTCTACTATTAGTAATTAGTATTTTAAACTCATTAAGAAATATTGAAGTAACTACTAAGGATTCCACTTTTCCTAGATACAGTTTTTGGGGAATAATTTGTATCGTTTTTGCAATAACACCATTATACGTTACCTATTATAGCTACCAAACAATGCTTATGGAAACAAAAATATATCAAGATCCTGTTCACAATGATATTACAGCTAAACCCAAGATGAAAGCAAGTGATATTTTAAAACTTGATCCTAAATTCCCAAATATTTTACAAACCTCTACAGCTTCGTTTGATGAATATATTGGAACATTGTTTTATGTTGAAAATAATTTCGACGAAGCTTTAAAATATTTCGACCGTGCGAACAAGATAAATCCTTATATAGGAAAAGCCGATTTTTACAAATATTACATTCATTTAAAAAGAGGACAAAAAGATAGTGCTTATATCGATTTAAAATCTTCGTTCTATCGCCGAGCTTGGAATATTGAAATTTACAAAAGGCTTTTAAAAATGGCAATTGTAAACAAAGATTCAACAGAAATTTTTAATGCATACAAACATTACAATAAAATTCATGGCGATATTAATGCTTTGAAAGAAGCTACGTTTTCATTAACCTTTCTTAATTATAATAAAGAAAAATTGATAAATTTTGTCAAAGTTGAAAATGATAAATTTCCGATTGATTCAAGATTGAAAATTGATTCGTTGACTAATGCGCTTTACGCTAAGAAAAACAACACCAATATTACAACAATTACTAAAAAACAGCTTTTAATAAAAAATAATCTTACAAATGGTTCTGATAAATTTTCAGAGACCGTTAATCTAGGATATTATTACAGTAGAAATAAGGATTATGACAAGGCTATTATGTATTTAAAAAAATCGCTTAAATATCCGAATAGAACAGATGATGGAAAAATTGAATTTACTATAGGTTTATGTTATGCAGCGAAAAGAGACAATACAAATGCTTGTGAATTTCTAAAAATTGCAGCTGACAAAAATTATCCTCGTTCAAAAGAAATTTCATCAAAACTGTGTAAGTAATAAGCTTTTTGAACTTTATGAATCGAACATAGTAGTACAATTCAAAAATTTGGTTAAAGCTTGTTAACTACTTTTCAAATTGCCTCGAACTAAACTTCGAGGCAATTATGTTTATAGTAATTATCTACCTGATTTAATAAAACTTCTATAATTTTAGTTTGCCACAATATACATCAATACAATATACATCAATACAATTACAGGCTACAAAAAAAATCACCCACAACCGCAATTGCCCTCGCCACAGTTGCCTTTTTTCTTATTTTTAAAAACAAACTTTTTTAAAAGAAAGGCAACCGCCATGCACAACAATATATAAACAATTACATTTTGCATAGGGTATTATTTTAAAAGTTGATAGGCAATAAACGCAGCCACGTATGCAACCGTAGTCATAAAAGCCATTTGTATCAACGTCCATTTCCACGAGTTGGTTTCCTTTTTAGTAACCCCAACGGTTGATAAACATTGCATAGCGAAAGCATAAAACAGCAATAACGAAATTCCGGTTGCAAGGGTGTAAACAAGTGTTCCATCTGCACGTTTTTCATTTGCCATTCGATTGATGATTTTTGTTTCGTCTTCGGCGGCATCTTCACCTAAATTGTATAAAGTGGCTAAATTTCCTACAAAAACTTCACGTGCGGCAAACGATGTTAAAACGGCAATACTTATTTTCCAATCGTAACCCAACGGTCGAAAAACCGGTTCAATGGTTCTTCCAATGATTCCAATGTACGAATGTTCTAACTGATAACCTGCGATTTCACTTGCCAATTCTTCTTCGGTCAATCGTTCGTTTATCTGTTTTTCGGCAACCATTTCTTCGGCATTTCCAAAGGTATCACTCGGTCCGTGCGATCCTAAAAACCACAAAATCACCGATAATGCCAAAATAATTTTACCCGCGCCCACAATATACGAAACCACTTTTTCGTACATATTCAAGAAAACATTCTTTAAAATAGGTGCTTTGTACGTAGGCATTTCAATCACAAAAAACGATTTTCTGTCGGCTTTAATAATCTTGCTTAAAACCAAGCCCGCAAGTAACGCCGCCAAAAAGCCTAAAACGTACATCATGGTCATTACAAAAGCCTGCAAGGGTACAAAACCTAAGATGTATGTTTTTGGAATAATGAGCGATATAATAATAATGTACACTGGAATACGCGCCGAACAAGTTGTAAACGGCGTTACCAGCATAGTAATTAATCGTTCTTTTGGATTTTCAATGTTACGTGCACTCATAATTGCTGGAATGGCACAAGCTGTTCCCGAAACTAACGGAACAACCGATTTTCCGCTTAAACCGAAAGGTTTCATAATGCGATCCATTATAAAAACCACACGACTCATATAACCAGTTTCTTCTAAAATTGATATTAAAAAGAATAAAATAGCAATTTGAGGAACAAACATCAACACACCGCCCAAACCTGGAATTACACCATCGGCAAGTAATTCGGTTAATTTTCCTTCGGGTAAATTGGAGCTTGTCCAGGCAGATAAATCGGCAAACAAACCATCAACAAAATCCATTGGAAAAGCCGCTAGTTCAAAGATCGATCCGTAAATCAACAACAAAACAAAGAAAAAGATGATGTACCCCCAGAATTTGTGCGTTAAAATTCGATCGAACTTCATGCGGATATCCGTTGCTTTTGAAGTATCAATTTTATAGGTATCCTTTAAAATATCATTAATAAGTTGGTATCGCTTTATGGTTTCGCGTTGCTGTAATTTCTTTAGTTCGCTTTCTGATTTCTGTACTGTTGAATTACTTGAAACAACCGCACTTAATTTTTCGAACTGAAAAACATCCGTTTGTGTAAGCCAAACTTTGTAAGGATTTTGGTTTGGATAAAGATGCTGTAATAATGTAAAATAACTTTCATCGACCGATTTTAGATCGAAAATACTATTGGTGTTGCAGCTTGAATAATTTAAAACCGCTTGCTTTAAATCGTTGATACCTTCATTTTTTCTTGCTGAAATTAAAACAATTTTAGTTTCCAACGCTTTTTCCAACGCAGGCACATTAATAGAAACTCCTTTCTTTTCCATTTGATCTGCCATGTTCAAAGCCAAAATGGTAGGGAAACCCAAATCTTTAACCTGTGTAAAAAGTAACAAGTTTCGTTTTAAGTTTTCTACTTCGGCAACCACCACCACTACATCAGGAAAATCTTTGTTCGATGTATCGAAAATAGCTTTCAGCGCAATTTCTTCGTCTTTAGAATTTGGATTAATAGAATAAACGCCCGGCAAATCAACAATACTTGCTTTTATATCTTTTGCTAAAGTTGCTGTGCCAACTTTACGTTCAACGGTTACACCTGGATAATTTCCAACGTGCTGATTTAAACCTGTTAGGGCGTTAAAAACCGAAGTTTTACCTACATTTGGATTTCCAATTAACGCTACTTTTAGTTGTTTCATTAAATGTTATATAAGTTCAACTTCAATTTCTTTTGCCAGATCTTTACGAATGCTTAAAAAGGAATCATTTACCTTTATGTAAATTGGATCTGATAAAGGTGCAATTTGCAAAACCTCGACAATATTGCCAGGTAAGCAACCCATTTCAATTAATTTTAAAGGAACATTATTTGTATTTATAGAAATAATGAGTGCTTTTTGGCTCTTTTCTAATTGATTAAGAGTCATATCGTCTTATTTAGAATTATTTTAGATTACAAATCTACTCATTAATAAACGGAAATCCCAATATTTAGAAAAAATCTCCTTTACAATTTCTTAACATTTATAAATATTTTAACTTTTGTTGTTCAGCCATTTAATATCCTCCAAAAGTTGCATCATGTTTTTGGTGCCGTCGCCTTTGTCTTTATCTAAATTGGTACCATCGTAAAACCCACGGATGCGTTTGTTTTTATCAACCAGAATAAAATTTTCGGTGTGCACCATATCATACAACTCTCCGGTTGTTTCGGTTTTCACAGCCAAAAACGATTGACGTGCCAAATAATAAATTGCTTTTTTATCGCCGGTAAGTAAATTCCATTTTGCATCGTTTACTCCTTTTTCATTGGCATATTTTCGCAAAACTTCGGGTGTATCAATATCAGGAGTAACCGAAAAAGAAAGCAACTTCACATCAGGCATATCTTTGATTTGATTTTGCAACCACACCATATTATCGGTCATAATGGGGCAAATCGTTGGGCAGGTGGTAAAAAAGAAATCGGCAACATAAATAGTGTTTTCGTAATCTTTCTGGGTAATGGTTTTGTTGTTTTGATTTTGAAACGAAAAATCGGCAATTTTATGCTCCATTTTATTGTTTTTGTGCTGCACCAAACTATCCACCAATTCCGGATTTACCATTGCAGGCGTATAAATTGGCAGTTGCTTTTCGGGTTTTAAAGCATTGTAAAAAAGCGATAAAATAATAACCGACAATACACCAATGGTAAGAAACAAGTAGCGGTAACGATAAAAAAGAGCCTTCATTACTTAAATTTTGTGCAAAATTACAAAACGTTTCAGCTAAAAACGGTTAAATAAGTTATAAAACAGTCTTTTAATTGCTTTTAGTTTTTATTTTTGACAATAGTGATTTAAAAATATTTTATAGTAAAATTAATAAAAATTTAAGATAAATAAGATTGTTTTTGTATTTAAATTTGCAATTGATAGCTATCAATACCAATTATTATTTGTTTTATTATAACCCGTTGGGTGTAATTATTTGCAGTGAAATAGACTGATTAGATATTGGTCA
>JAEAMF010001168.1_pt1 | contig 21426 bp, 12 predicted proteins | sample 8958721 | NCBI WGS metagenome assembly JAEAMF01 (sample SAMN16933255, study PRJNA681124) | bioreactor sludge metagenome | isolation source: anaerobic bioreactor treating anionic surfactant - SDBS | place: India: Bengaluru | collected 2019-02-28
CGGCGTAGGAGCAGCCGTGCGATTCCTTCTCGCCGATGATGTGGGCCTGGTCGCGCGTGGCCTGGTAGTTGACCAGGATGCCGTTGCGGATGATGTCCCACTTCTTGGCCGGTACGCCCTCGTCGTCGTAGCCGATCAGGCCGAGCGATCCCGGCGTGGTGCGGTCGGCAACGAAGTTCACGCGCTCGGAACCGTACTTGAATTTCTTCGACTCCCACTTGTCCAGGCCCACGAAGCTGGTGCCGGCGTAGTTGGCTTCGTAGCCGAGCACGCGGTCCAGTTCCGTCGGGTGTCCAACGTTTTCGTGGATGGTCAGGAACAGGTGTTCGGGCGACAGCACCAGGTCGTACTTGCCCGGCTCGACCGACTTGGCGCTGAGCTTGTCGCGCGCCTGCTTGCCGGCCAGCCTGGCGTCCTCGATGATGTCGTAGGAGTTGGTATACAGGGTGGTCACGCCGCCGGCGGCCTGCACCTTGTCGCTGGCCTTGGCGTCGAAGTACTCGTAGCCCATGCTCACCGGCGAGGAGAGGCCCGCGCGCGAACGGAACTTGCCGCTGGCCTTGTCGACCGCGGTCGCATTGATCGGCGCCCACAGGCGGTGGATGTCCTGGTCGATGTAGGAGCCGTCGGTGGAGGCGAAGTACTTCTGCTGGTTGATCTGGAACAGCGACGCGGTCATGAAGCTCGCGCCGGCCGCCAAGCCCGCCTTGTTGGCGGCGATCAGCATCTCGGCCTTGTCCTTGACCGGGATGGCGCGCCAGTCCTTCTTGACCGGGGTGGCCCAGGCCACGTCGCCCACGCCTTTGACAGGGGCGAGGCGCACCGGTTCGGTCTGCAGCTTGGCGTTGGCCTTGGCGATCGCCACTGCCTGGCGCGCGGCGTTGGCGATGCCGTCCGGGGTCAGGTTGTTGGTCGAGGCGAAGCCGTAGGCGCCGTTGGCGATCACGCGCACGCCGACGCCGGTCGATTCGGTGTTGCTGATGTTCTCGACGTTCAGGTCGCGCGTGATGATGAACTGGTTCAGGTAGCGTCCGATGCGCACGTCGCAGTAGGACGCGCCGGCCTTGGTGGCGGCGTTCAGCGCGGTGTCGGCCAAGGCCTTCTTGGCGCTGGTGGGCATGGCGCTCATCAGCTCATCGGCGGCGATGGCGTTGCCGAAGACGGGGATGAGCATGGCGCCCGCGGTGCCGGCGCCGATCTGGAGGAATTTACGACGTTCCATGTGTGTTTTCCGTATGCGTTCACCCGCGGCCCGAGAACGTCATCCCGGCGCAGGCCGGGATCCAAGTTTAACGCCGACACTACGCAGCGGAATTGGATTCCGGCCTTCGCCGGAATGACGGTTTTTGGGCCGCAGGATGGCTGTTGCTTAAACCGCGTCCGACAGCGACGTGAAGTTGAAATCGCGGATCTTCATCGCCGGGATCAGCATCGAGTAGTTCGCCTCGTCGCCGCCGATCACCAGCGGCTTGCCGATCTCCTCGATGTTGTTCAGCATGCTCACCGGGCTCTCGTTGAAGCGGAAGTTCTTGATCGGATGCTTGACCTTGCCGTTCTCGATGTAGAAGGTGCCGTCGCGGGTCAGGCCCGTCACCAGCACCGACTGCGGGTCCACCATGCGGATGTACCAGGTGCGGGTCACCAGCACACCCTTCTTGGTGTTGGCGATCAGCTCGGCCGTGCTCTTGTCGGTGCCGGCCATGATGATGTTGCCGGCACGGCCGATCGCACGCTGGCCCTTCTGCTTGGCCCAGTACTGCGAATAGTTCAGCGCATTGATGCGGCCGTCCCTCACCAGGTGGGTCCGTTCGCGCGGCAGCATGTCGTTGTCCCACGGGAGCACCGGCACGTCCTTGTCCCACGGGTCGGACCAGATGTTGACCTGCTGGTCGAACAGCTTGTCGCCCAGGCGGTTCTGGCCGCCCTTTTTCGACAGGAAGCTGCGGCCCTCATCGGCCATGCGGGCGTTGAAGCCGCCAATCATGAAGGTCAGCAGGTCGCTGGTGGCGGAAGGCTCCATCACCACGGTGTAGCGGCCCGGCTCGAGGGCCTTGGCGTCCACCGAGCGCAGCGCCTTCTCGATGGCCACGTCGGCCGCTTCGCGCGGATCGAAACGGGCGACGTCGCGCGCCGAGCGCTTGACCCAGCCCGAACCGCGGCCGTCTTCGGTACGCACGGTGCAGGTGAAGTCGAGCGAGGTCGCGACCTGATGGCCGAACACGCCGTTCGAGTTGGCCACGGTCTCGAAAGTCTCGCGGTCGGTGAAGAAGCCGGCCGAGACCAGGCCCTTCTTGCGGCAGGCTTCCATCGCGTAGGCGGCGGCCTGGGCGCGGAATTCCGGGTCGATCTCGGCGGTGCGCTTGACGTAGGTCTCGGACGACTTGTAGCCGGTCTTGGCGATCGCCGGCATGAACTCCGGATTCTCCGGCGCCAGGCGCGCCAGGTCCTCGGCGCGGCGCACGGCCTTTTCCAGCGACTTGTCGTCGAACTCGTTGATGGTGGCGGTGCCCTGGCGCTTGCCGAAGGCCACCTGCACGGTCAGGCGGGTGTCGTCGGCCAGGCCGGCGGTCGACACGGCGTTACGTGCGAAACGGATGTTGCCGATGCGGGCGCCTTCGATGTTGACGATGCACTCGTCGGCCTTCGAGAGCGACAGCACCCGGTCGGTGATGCGCTTGGTCTGGTCCTGGGTAAGGATGCTCATGAGGGTCCTCTTGCCTTAGCCGATCTTGCGGGCGGTGTTGATCACGTTGATGCCGTTGAAGCGCGCGGTCGACGACCCGTGCGACACGATGCTGATCTGCGGCGGCTGGCCCTTGCCGTCGAAGAAGGAACCGCCCATGCGCCAGTCGCGCTCGTCGCAGATGGCGGTGCAGGCGGTCCAGAATTCCTGGGTGTTGGCCTGGTAGGCCACGTCTTCCAGCATCTGGCCGATCTTGCCGTCCTTGATTTCGTAGAACAGCTGGCCGCCGAACTGGGCGTTGTAGCGCTGCTGGTCGATCGAGAAGGAGCCGTCGCCGACGATGTAGATGCCCTTCTTGATGTCCTTGACCATCTCGTCCGGGGTCAGCTTCTTCTTGCCCGCCGCCAGGGAGACGTTCGGCATGCGCTGGAACTGCACCGAGTTCCACGAGTCGGCGTACGAGCAGCCGTGCGATTCCTTCTCGCCGATGATGTGGGCCTGGTCGCGGGTGGCCTGGTAGTTGACCAGGATGCCGTCCTTGATGATGTCCCACTTCTTGGTCTTGACGCCTTCATCGTCGTAGCCGATGGCGCCGAGCGAACCCGGGGTCGTCTTGTCGGCGAACAGGTTGACGATCGGGTTACCGTACTTGAACTTCTTCGATTCCCATTTATCCAGGGTGGCGAAGCTGGTGCCGGCGTAGTTGGCTTCGTAGCCGAGCACGCGGTCCAGTTCCGTCGGGTGTCCGACGTTCTCGTGGATGGTCAGCCACAGGTGTTCCGGCGACAGCATCAGGTCGTACTTGCCCGGGAGGACGGATTTGGCGGTCAGCTTGGCCTTGGCATCGCGGCCGGCGGCGCGCGCGTCCTCGATGATGTCATAGGTATCGGTGTACAGGATCGCAACGCCGCCCGCCGCCTTGATCTTGTGCTCCTTGAGGCCATCCAGGTATTCATAGCCCTTGCCGACCGGCGCGCCCAGGCCGGAGCGCGAGCGGAACTTGCCGGTGGCCTTGTCCACGGCGGTGGCCTGGAACGGGGCCCACAGGCGGTGCACGTCCTGCTCGATGTAGGAGCCGTCGGTGGAAGCGAAGTACTTCTGCTGGTTCACCTGGAACAGCATCGAGTTCATGAAGGTCGCGCCGCCTTCCATGCCGGCCTTGTTGGCGGCGATCAGCAGGTCTGCCTTCTCCTTGATCGGCACGGTGCGCCAGTCCTTCTTGATCGACGTGTTCCACGATACTTCCCCGACGCCCTTCACTGGTGCAAGACGCACCGGTTCGGACTGCAGCTTGGCGTTGGCCTTGGCAATCGCCACCGCCTGGCGCGCCGCATTGGCGATGCCGTCGTTCGACATGTCCGAGGTGGCGGCGAAGCCGTAGGCGCCGTTCGCGATCACGCGCACGCCGACGCCGGCCGACTCGGTGTTCGCCACGTTCTCCACGTTCAGGTCGCGCGTGGTGATGAACTGGTTCAGGTAGCGGCCGATGCGCACGTCGGCATAGCTGGCGCCGGCCTTGGTGGCGGCGTTCAGCGCGACGTCGGCCAGCGCCTTCTTGGCGGCCGTGGGCATGGAGCTGAGCAGTTCGTCCGCGGCGATCGCGCGGCTGAAGGGGACGAGCGTGGAGGCGAGCGCCAGGCTGCTGAAATTGAGAAAGGTACGGCGTTCCATAAAGTCTCCTGAAATCAACCTACTTCTGGGCAGCGGTCCCGCCTTGTGGTGCGGCCCGCTCTTGTATTTACTGCGGAGGGAGTGGTGTCGACGGGGCTGATGGCCCCGCTAAACTTGTCAACCTTAGCAGCAACTCGAGGTTTTGAATAGGCAATTGTTGTGCCAGATCAAAGCACGTTTTAAACCCATGATTTAGTGGACGTCGACTGTCCGCGCAAAGTGTCCGCGCAGCTGTCCGGGCGTCCGCCGCGGACACCTGCGCGGACATGTTTACGAGTGAAGCGTATGCATGTTTGAAGAACGCTTGACTGTCCGGCAAGTGTGACCGATCATCAGCGCGGCGGCGGCGTCCCGCCCGGCCGCGCACAATCACCTGGAGACTTCGAACCGATGAAACGACTGATCCTGGCCGCCATGCTGGCCACCGGCCTGGCCGGCGCCGCCGGCACCGCACTGGCGGACGACGCCCTGAAAGCCGCCATCGCCGGCGAACACCGCAGCGCCGCCAACAAGGCCCGCGACGCGGCGCGCCATCCGTACGAAACGCTGACCTTCTTCGGCATCAAGCCCAACATGACGGTGGTGGAACTGGCGCCCGGCGGCGGCTGGTACACCGAGATCCTGGCGCCCTACCTGCGCCAGAACGGCAAGCTGATCGCCGCGGGCCAGGCCTTCGTGCCGGAAAAGCGCGGCGGCATGGCGCTCAAGCAGAAGTTCGAGGCGACGCCGGCGGTCTACGACAAGGTGGTCCCGGCCGTATTCGAGCCGCCTGCGACCTACCAGATCGCGGCGCCGAACAGCGTCGACATGGTGCTCACCTTCCGCAACCTGCACAACTGGGTCGGCAACGGCGAAGAGGCGCTGAAGAACACCTTCAAGGAAATCCACAAGGTGCTCAAACCCGGCGGCGTGCTGGGCGTGGTCGACCATCGCCTGCCGGCCGCGATGACGCAGGATGCCAAGGCCTCGAGCGGCTACGTGCACGAAGCCTGGGTCATCAAGACCATCGAAGGCGCCGGCTTCAAGCTGGCCGCCAAGTCCGAAATCAATGCCAACCCGAAGGACACCGCCAACCACGAAAAAGGCGTGTGGACCCTGCCGCCGGTGCTGTCCAACAAGGACAAGGACCGCGAGAAGTACATGGCGATCGGCGAGAGCGACCGCATGACGCTGAAGTTCGTCAAGCAGTAATCCCCTCCACCGGGAGGCGCAAGGCCTCCCGTGAAGATTGGTGTATATCCTTCGGCGGCGAGCGTGTATATTCTTGCCACTCGTACTACTGTTGAGCCACCGAAGGAACCCAGGAAAACCGCACGCCTCGCCGCCGCCGTGGCATTCGCCCTGAGCGGCCTCGTCCACGCCCAGGACACCTCCCCGCCTCCGGCACCGACTCCCGCCACGCCGCCTTCGCCGGCCGTCGCCACCCCGTCCGCCACCAAGGCGCCGGCCCTGCCGGCGGTCGAGAACTCGGTGGTCAAGATCTTCGCCACCGTGCGCCGTCCGGACCCGTACAAGCCCTGGACCAAGGCTTCGCCGGCCGACGTCACCGGCTCGGGTGTCATCATCGAGGGCAAGCGCATCCTGACCAATGCCCACGTGGTCGGCTATGCCAGCCAGGTCGAGGTGCAGGCCAGCCAGTCGGGCGACCGGGTGCCTGCCAAGGTGATCGCGCTGGCGCGCGGCCTGGATCTCGCCGTGCTGGAACTGGAAGACCCGAGCTTCTTCGACAAGCGCCCACCGGTGCAGCGCGCCGCCGTGCTGCCGGACGTGCGCGAAGCGGTCTTCGCCTACGGCTATCCGGTCGGCGGCAACTCGCTGTCGACCACCCGCGGCATCGTCTCGCGCGTGGAATTCGTCGGCTACGGCTCGTTCAGCTCGGGCCTGCGCATCCAGATCGACGCGCCGATCAACCCGGGCAACAGCGGCGGCCCGGTGATCGCGGGCGACAAGATGATCGGCCTGGCCTTCTCGATGGCGGCCAATGCCCAGAACATCGGCTACGTGATCCCGAACGAAGAGATCGAACTGTTCCTGAAGGACGTGGCGGACGGCCGCTACGACGGCAAGCCGCTGCTGCACGACAGCTTCCAGAACCTGGAGAACACGGGCCTGCGCCAGTACCTGAAGATCGACAAGTCGGTGGAAGGCGCGCTGGTGCACCGTCCGTACAAGAACGATGCCAGCTGGCCGCTGAAGGAAGGCGACATCGTCACCCACGTCGGCGAGCACCCGATCGACAACCAGGGCATGGTGAAGCTGGGTTCGAACCTGCGCGTGCGCTTCCAGTACCGCATCCAGCAGCTGGCGAAGGACGGCAAGGTGCCGATGTCGATCATCCGCGCCGGCAAGCCGATGAAAGTCGAGGTGCCGACCAGCGGCCCGCGTCCGCTCCTGATTCCGGACCTGAACGGCGGCTATCCGTCCTACTTCGTGTACGGCCCGGTGGTGTTCACCCGCGCCACCAGCGAATTCCTGTCCTTCATGGTGGCGAGCGCGCCGGCGGCGAATGCCTATGCCTTCAACGACAGCCCCCTGATCACGCGGCGCGGCGATTCGCCGGACGCCACGCGTGAGGAGCTGGTGGTGATCAGCGGCCCGTTCTTCCCGCATCCGCTGGTACGCGGCTACAACAACCGCTTCGGTTCGGTGGTCGACACGGTCAACGGCGTCAAGATCCGCAGCCTGGCCCACCTGGTGTCGACGCTGCGCGATTTGAAGGACGAGCACGTCGTCTTCAAGTTCGACCAGCGCTATGGCGAAAACATGATCCTGCCGCGCAAGGCGGTGCTGGATGCGACCGAGGGGATCCTGTCGGATAACGGGATTCGGACGCAGGGGTCGGAGGATATGATGAAGGTGTGGAACGGGAAGTAAGCGTTTCGACGTATCTACGTGTAGTTGACCGCGTGGGCAAGAGACTTGCCCACCCTACGAACGGCCTCCTGTAGGGTGGGCGGGTCCCCCGCCCACGCGGTCAGCCGGCAGTAATCAGACCTTCTTGTCCTTCTTCACCGGCACGAACAACAGATCCTGGAAGTCATAGCTGAAGTCCGTCTCCGTCGACACCGGCTTCATGCGCACCCGTTCGATGCTGCCATCGTGGTCCAGCGAGAAGGTCACGTAGGCATCCGCATTGAAGTTGCGCTCCTTCCAGCGCACGATGAAGGTGTCGTGCTGGAAGTGCTCCATCTCCCCGGTCAGGTCCGGCGTCTTCGCGAACGACAGCACCAGCTTGTTGTTCACGCGACGGATAGCCGCCTTGCCATACCACGCATCCTCATACTCCCCTTCGTAGGACGCCAGCGGCAGCGACGGCTTCGAGCCCGCCGCGCGCGATGCCGCTTCACCCTTCACGCGGGCGGCTTCCTTGGCCTGGTTCTCGCGGTCGATGTCTGCGATGCGGCCGATCCAGTCGGTCGGCGCCACGCCCAGGTGCTGGTCCAGCAGGCGGTATTGCAGCGCGTTCAGCGAGGGGCCGCTTTCCGCATTGGTGAAGATCGCGATGCCCAGCTTCGACTCCGGCACCAGCAGCACGCGGGTGTAGAAGCCCTGCAGCGCGCCGCCGTGCATCGCTACCAGCTTGCCTTGGTAGTCGCGCAGCTGGAAGCCCAGGCCATAGGCATAGAAGTTCGGCTTGGTGGCGGCCAGCGGCGCACGCGGCGTGTTGATGGTCATCGGGGTCTGCGCGGTCCACATCTCGCGCGCCTGCTTGTCCGACCACAGGCGCACGTCCTTGCCGTCCGCGCCCTTGCCCAGCTTGCCGCTGTCCAGCAGCACGTTCATCCAGCGCGCGATGTCCTCGGCATTGGTGTTGATGCCGACCGCGCCGACCGCGTTCGCCACCGGCATCGGCTTGACCGGCACGGCCTTGCCGTTGATCTTGCTGTGCGGCGCCGAGACATTGGCGAACTTCGCGTTTTCTTCCAGGCTGGTGGTGGTGTTCGTCATGCCGACGGGCTTGAGGATCCACTCGTGCATGGTCTCGCCCCAGGTCTTGCCCGACTTGGCGGCGATGATCTTGCCGGCCACGATGTAGAGCAGGTTGTCGTAGGCGTAGGCGCTGCGGAAGCTGGTGGCCGGCTTGATGTAGCGGAGGTTGTGGATGATCTCGTCGGTGCTGAAATTGGTGGTCGGCCACCACATCAGGTCACCGGCGCCCAGTCCCAGTCCGCTGCGGTGCACCAGCAGGTCGCGGATGGTCATCTCGGCGGTGACGTAGGCGTCGTACATGCGGAAGTCCGGCAGGTGCTTGATCACCGGGTCGTCCCACCCCAGCTTGCCCTGGTCGACCAGCATGGCCAGCGCCGCGGCCGTAAAGGCCTTGGAGTTCGAGGCGATCTCGAAGATGGTCTTGCCGTCGACCTTGGCCGGCTCGCCGCGCTTGCGCACGCCGAAGCCTTCGGCCGCCAGGACCTTGCCGTCCTTGACCACGGCGATGGCGATGCCCGGCACGTCGAACTCCTTCATGACGCGTTCGACGTCGGCTTTCAGGTTATAGGCCGGTGCGACGGCAGCGCTGGCGGGCGCGGCGTCCTGTGCGAATACGGCGCCGGCGGCGCTGGCGGTCAGCGCGAGCAGGGCCGCGGCTGCAATGCGATTCATGGCAAACACTCTGTTCATCCCCTTGTTTGTTACTTGTTCATTTGCTTGTCGACGCTGCCTTGCGTCTCCGGGTGGTAGCGCTCGCGCGCAGCTTTATAGACGCGCTCGGCCCAGGCACGGTCTTCCGCATTGGCGCGCAGCGCGCCATACAGCGGCACCACGAACTTCTGGCGGCCCACGCTCATCAGGAAGGCTTCCAGGTTCGGGCGGATGCCGCGGTAGCCGGCGTGTACCGAAGCGCGGTAGAAGCGGAAGGCCACCTCGTTGTTGCCGGTCTTGGCCAGGCCGTAGGCCTTGTCCAGTTCTTCCAGCTTGGCGGCATCGGCCTTGTTGTCGATATCGTTCAGGAACTTCATCCACTCGGTGGCGTTCCAGTCCTTGGCCGGGAGCTGGGCGGTGGTGATGTCGCCCTTGAGCCAGCGCGCGGTGGTGTCGTTGAGCTTGGCCAGGCGGGTCGAGACGGCCTTGGTGGCGCTGGCTGGAATACCCGGGCCGGATAGCCACTCGGCGAGCTCCGCCTCGCTCATGATCTGCGGATTCTTCTCCAGCAGGTTGGCGCGCAGGAAGTTCACGAACTGCCCGGTGGTCACACTCTGGAAGGCGTGCTGGTCGAACCAGCTGCGCAGGAAGGTGTCGAAAGTGGCGCGGCCGGCGCGCTGCTCGAGGGTGCGCAGGAACCAGGCGCCCTTCGGATAGGCCAGCCCCTGGTCGGTGTAGTGCTCGCTCGAGTGATCCGCGTGGCCCGTCACGAGCGCCTGCTTCGCCAATGGGATGTCCTTCAGCGAGTCGAGTGCTTCTTCCTGCTCGAGCTGCAGGTTCATGGTCGCCACTTCCTCGCCGTACATCTTCTCGAGGATGCGGGTGGTGACGTAGGTAGTAAAGCCTTCGTTGAGCCACCAGTGCTTCCACGAGGCGTTGGTCACCAGGTTGCCCGACCAGCTGTGCGCCAGCTCGTGCGAGACCAGGTCCACCAGGCTGCGGTCGCCGGCGATCATGGTCGGGGTCAGGAAGGTCAGGCGCGGGTTTTCCATGCCGCCGATCGGGAAGGACGGCGGCAGCACCAGCATGTCGTAGCGTCCCCAGCGGTACGGGCCGTACAGCGATTCGGCCGCCGCCACCATCTTCTCGGTGTCGGCCAGCTCGTACTCGGCGGCCTTGATGCGCATCGGCTCGGCGTAGACGCCGGTGCGCGGGCCCAGGGTGCGCGCTTCCAGCTCGCCGATGCCGATGGCGATCAGGTAGGACGGCACCGGCTGCGGCATGGTGAACTTCCAGCCGCCCTTGCCCGTGGCCTTGGGGTCGTTATCGGCGCTCATCACCACGCGCATGCCCTCCGGGGCCTGGATGCGCGCGGTGTAGGTGAAGCGCACCGCCGGGGTGTCCTGGATCGGCACGAAGGAGCGCGCGGCGATCGGCTGCGACTGGCTGAACATGAAGGGGTACTTGCCCGACATGGTCTGCTTCGGCGTGAGCCACTGCAGCGCCGGCGCGGTGGGCGCGGTCTGGTAGTGGATGCGCACCTTGGCCGGCTGGCCGGGCAGCACGACGTGCAGGGCCTGGCCCTTTTCAAGATCCAGCTTGTCCAGGGTGTACTTGACCGGCTTCCACGCCCCTTTCGCGTCCTGCGCCTCGATCTTCGAGATCTTCAGCTCACGGGTGTCGAGGTCCAGCGTGCTGGCCGACTTGTCGATCCAGTTCAGGGTCAGGTCGGCGTAGCCGGCCAGGGTCTTGCGCGCGAAGTCGGCCTTCAGGTCCAGGTGCAGGGCGGCGGTCTTGACCTGGTCGTATTTGGCGTAGCTGAGGGGGTCGAGTGCGAACGCGTAGGCGCTCCACTGGCAGATAAAGGCGCAGGCCGAGGCGCGCAGCAGGGTGCTAGTCTTCATGGTCTCTCGCGTGGAAGGAAGCGGGCAGAATAGCATCTTCGTTCGTGGCCGGAAAGCACCGGAATGGGGCTGGCGCGCGCTGTAAGGACAGGGGGCTCTGCTATGATCCGGGCTTTCGTACCTGCCGCTTCATGGACGCCTTTCTCGTATCGACCGGCATCGTGGGACTTGCCGAGATCGGCGACAAGACCCAGCTGCTGGCCTTCCTCCTCGCCGCCCGCTTTCGCCGCCCGCTGCCGATCGTGTTCGGCATTTTTGTTGCGACCGTGTTCAACCACGCGTTCGCCGCCGCCGTCGGCGCCCTGGTGAGCGAACTGCTGGGCGCGGGCGTGATGCGCTGGGTGCTGGGCCTGTCCTTCCTCGCCATGGCCGCCTGGGTCATGGTGCCCGACAAGGTGGATGCGGACGAGCTGCCGCTGGCGCGCTTCGGTGTCTTCCTGACCACCGTGCTGGCCTTCTTCATCGCCGAGATGGGCGACAAGACGCAAGTGGCCACCGTGGCCCTGGCGGCGCGCTACGAATCGATGGCGGCGATCGTCGCCGGCACCACCTTCGGCATGATGCTGGCGAACGTGCCGGCGGTCGTGTTCGGCGAACGGATCGCGAACCGCGTGCCGCTCAGGCTCGTGCACGGCCTGGCGGCGCTGATCTTCGCGGTGCTGGGCGTCGCTACCCTGCTGGGTGCGGGCGAGCCGCTCGGCTTCTGACCTGATGTTGCGGCGACCGGTTTTGTAGGGTGGGCGGGTTTCCCGCCCACGCGGTGTTCGTTATCGACACCTCCTCGTCCGCGGCGATCTTGCTGCTGGTTGAACGCGTGGGCGGCATAGCCGCCCACCCTACGAATCGCGGCTACTCCTGCGTCACCCACACCGGCGCCGACCACAACACATTGCCGTCTTCCTGGGTCACCCGCGCATAAAAGAAGTGCTTGCCCGGCGCCGGCGTGAAGGTGCTGGTGGCCAGGTTCGAGACCTCGGTGACGCTGCCGTTCCGTCCCGGCACGCCCGCCAGGATCGACACCACCGCCACCTTCTTGCCGGCGCTGGATGCGAAGTTGGCGCTAAGGGTGAGCGGCCCGCGGTTGGTGAAGCGCTCGCCCATCAGCTTGCCGTTCGCGGTGAGGACCAGCTGCGAACCCTTGTCCATGGTGGCGAACACGCGCCGCGCCTTGAGCGCCTCCACAAACGCGTCGCGCGTGAGCGCCGTCCCGTTGGGCAGGAGGATGCCGGTGCGGTTGGTGTAGGACGCGCCCCAGTTGGCGCAGTGGTTGTCCTGGTTGGTGCTGAAGGCTACGTGGTAGCCGGCTTCCAGCAGCTTGTTGCAGGCCTGCTCGAAGTTGCTGCGCCGGGTTTCGGTCTCGGTGTCATTGGTCGAGAAGGCGGTGCTGTTCATCACCTCGCACAGCGCCATCGCCTCGTCGCCGTCGGGCGTGTAGGCGAGCGGCACGCCGTTCACCTTGAACTGCCCGCTGTGCGCAGGATGGTTGAACTGCCCCACCCAGCCGCGCTGGCGCATCAGGGTGTAGAGCGCCCCGTAGTCGCTGCGCGCCGTGCGCGTATCGGCCAGCAGTTCGCCCAGGGCATTGGTCTCCCAGCCCAGCAGCTCGTCGCTGTTGAAGATGTTGACGTGGCCGCCGTTGTTGATGACGCCCCACTCCAAGCCGTACAGCGCCAGGAAGCCCGGCTTGGTGGCATTGAAGGCGGCGGCGCTGGCCAGGCCGGCCTTGTACAGGTCTTTCGCCCTGGATGGCTCGGCGTTGGGGTCGGTGCCGTCCGAGCCGTCGTACATATGGTTGTGCTCCGAGACGGCCAGGATGTCGAGGCCGCGCCCTCGGGCATAGGCGAAGGCGGCTTCGGGACCGTACTTGGCCTTGAGCGGATCCTGGGCGCCCTTGCAGGCGTCGAGGGCGGCGCCGCCGTCGCTGTGGTTGCTCTGGCTGTGCAGGTTGGCCAGGTAGACCGTGTAGGGCAGCGAAGCGGTGGCCGGCGCCGCCGCCGCACCCGTCGACGCGGCGTCGCGCGCGTCCGGCAGCGGGGTAAAGCGCGGCGTGCGCTGTGCCGGCGGGGCGCCGACCGCGATCTGCCAGTCCTGCTCGACGGCGTCGTGCTGCTCGTCGTGCGGCACGCCGCGCAGGACGGCGCGCATGCGTACCCGGTACAGGCCGGCGGGCGCGGGCGTGCCCTTGAGGCGGCCGTCCCAGGCGACCTGGACGGAAGCGGCTTCGCCGGAAACGGCGCGGCTGCCGCGCCAGACCCGGGCGACACGTCCGCCCGGGTCCACCAGTTCCAGCTTCCAGTAGACGGTGCCCGGCTGTTCGAGGCCGGGATAGCTAAAGTTCAGGCTGAAGGTTCGGCGCGCGTCTGACGCGCCCTGGAAGGGCGCGTGCAGGGTGGCTTCGAATTCCTTGTGCTCGGCCGGGGCCGCGATCGCGCTGTTGCAGGCTAAGGCTAGCAGCAGCGCACCAATAGTAGGAGGCAGGATGATTGTTTTCATGATGTAATTTTGACAATTTCATCATGGCTTACCTTGAGCCTACCTAATCTTTAAGTTGCAAATTTATCTATATAGTTTGAGTGGATTCAAGTTTTTTGTTATTTCTACAAGGTTCGTGCTGACGATCATATGCTGCCAAGGTTCGCCTGCCAGACGCGCTCCACATCGACGCTCAGCACATTGTCGCGCTGGGCTCGTACACAACGCAGTGCAGGGTTGCGTTGCCGCGCAGCGTATCGCCAGTAGCCCGACGGCGCGCCCTGCATCACCCGACAGATCGACTCGACACCATAGGCTTTGCGGTATTGGTCGCTCAAACAATGGCGCCTCTACAAAATCCGGGGCGGTTCAAGCCCACTACGCGCCTTGAGTACAGGTCCAGCACGACAACGACAAATAGCCAGCCTTCACTAGTCCACACGTATGTAAAGTCGGCTGCCCAATTTTGGTTCGGGCCTGTCGCTTCAAACTGCCGGTCCAGCAGATTCGGCGCGATGGAATGCACTGGTAAGTCAAGCTGTCCAGGCGCCCAATGCCGCTTGTGACAGGCCTTGATACCGGAGGCATTCATTAATCCCGCCACGCAATTCTCGCTGCAGGAGAACCAGCCTCGATAAGGTCGCGCACTACGCGCGGCGAACCATATGTGCTATCGCTGCCTTCTTGACTGCGCTTGATTGCGTTGAGGAGCTGGGCATTCTCGCGCTCGTGCGCACTCACAGGCGTCCAAGCCAGTCATAAAAACTACTGCTCGATACGCCAAGCAGACGGCACATCGTTCTTGTTGATCAGATGGTTCGATATTTGACGATAAAGCCGTACTTCACTTGAGGTCGGCAGCGAAGTAGCCGAGCGCCTTTTTTAGTATGTCGCGCTCCGTTCTGACTTTCGCCAGTTCGCGCCGCATGCGCTCGTACTCCTGGGCTAATACTTTCTCTGGTCCGCCTGTGACTTCTGCATCCACGTTGGCGTCTCTGCACCATCGTCCCAGTAAACTAGCTCCAATCCCAAGATCGCGGGCGATCGCAGCCTCGCTTGCGCCAGGCTGGCCTACCAGCTTGACTGCCTCGCGCTTAAACTCTTCTAAGAACAACCGTCTTTCACGTGCCATGTAATAACTCCGATAGGAACATCATACCTATCGAAAGTGTCCGTCGTGATGGGGAATGCCAAAAGTTACAGAATGTGAAATTTAGAGAGATTTTACGCCATACTATCGAGCTAGTATGGATCTGTAGTTTGTATTTATTCTATGCCACTTAACGACAGTAAGATACTGAATTATGTGTAGTTTTCTTGCCCGCGCCACCAAAAGCATGCGTAGCGACATAATCTTTACCCCTTCTATATAATCGAGAATTCTGTAGGCGCTGGTCTATGTATGCGACTTAATCACACTATTGCGCCCAGATTTGATGTCGTTCAATCTTTATATGTTCGCAATTGATGAACTCAATCAGATTTAGACTGATCGGCCATAATCCAGCTACCGACCGGTTTTTCCGCAGTCTTTTCCTATTTGTTGCGGTTTTGCTATTAAGTTTTTCAAGCTATAGAATTGTTGTTAAGGCTTATTCTGATATTTGGCCGTCGGTTTATGGTGAAGTTGTTAATATCGAAATGGTAAAGCGCCAAGGCAGATCCGCAGATTGGTGTATCAAGTTAAGTTATATTTACGTGGTCAACGGTGTACATTACTCATCGAGCGCGCTGTTGAACTCTCGATTTGCCGGAGTTGGTTGCGATTTTCGCAAAGAGATTATTCTTGCCAGGTTTGGATATCCTCAAGTGGGGAATAAAATTCTAGTCCGATATCACCCGGAGGAGCCGGGTACTTCAATGTTAGTTCAAGACGATTTAAAAGGTGTCTACATGATGAGCGTCATCGGCATTATGCTGCTGATCGCTGGACTTATCCGAACAAAACCGACCAGTTCTGCAACAGGCAGAGGTCCCTGAAGTCATAGTACAACGGGTCAAAAAGCAGTCTCGCCGGCCACGTAATCGTCTGCCAACATGCGTTGTCATGCAAAACCAAAACTGTCTCAATGTCCTAGCATGGCAGCATAGATTTGAAATCATTTGGATTTGATCGAGACCTCATGAAGACCACTATTTTCCTCATCGCAATGGCTTTGTCAGCATGTGCCATTGATCCGATTGCCGCCAACGATTACTCAGGGCTTGGAACCAGTGAGCTTGCAAAAACTCTACGTTATTCAATATTCCTGGGCCAGGATACGGTAAATAAGTCAGTCACTAGACTAGTGAATACTCCCCAGGTACTAGGGCAACAAGATTTGAGGGTGAGCTTGCAAAAAATAGGATTTAACTGTAAACCAGTTCCTGAAATGTTATGTACATACGATGGCATTGCTCAATCAGAAATTAAGAGTCCAGGAAAATCTGAAATTGACAGATTCGTCACAGTAATTCACATAGATGCAATGCTAGAGCCGCGATCAGTAAAAATTTCCAGTGTGATTAACCGCAAAGTTTTTTAGGGAGATCAAATGCAAATCGTTCAGGTTGCAGGTAACGTCCTCGAATTTGGCAGCCACTATTTTTACGTGGTAAAAAATGACGCAGGCCAAGTAGTTGCGTAGTTAAATGGCTTGCAAATTAAAAATGGCGTGCCGAGTGCTACTGGGGTCGGCGGCACGCTCGAAGTGCGAACAGACTACGGTTGGGACTATACTGAAAATCTTCCGCAACAAATTGTCGCTGCTGGAGATTCGACAACTATCCAAAAAATGTGGGGGGCTGCCAACGACTGCGGCTTGGCAATCAACCAACAAAACTATAGCTATAATGCGTTCGATTCCTTTGGAGGCCACAACAGCAATGCAGCTTTTTCGACATTAGCGGCATGTATGCAGCTTGAAATATTTGATCTTGGCGGCTTAGCTCCAGGACTAGGGAATGTTATCTTAAATCAATCCCTCATCCAACATATTCAAATTGAAAATGGAATCCGTCCAAAACCGGATTATACATTCAACCCAGAAAGTGTGCCTGCACCCGATTTTTATGATATTTTCACAGACTCAGATCCTACACCAATTCAAATAACTGGTCAGCCCGAGCTAGTATATTAATCGGTGTTAATTGACTTATAGCCAAGCTTGGCTATGTGATGCAACTCGCCATTTTTTCTGCATAGTGAGGAGTCAGATAGGGAAAAAATAGCTTGACGGCCGCGAGGTCGTGATGGATTGCAAGGCCGGGGATTCCCCAATGCCAGTCAGTTAAACTGACTGGCATTTTTTGTTGGGTATTTAACTCTCATGGGTTTGAGGACTCGTGGATAGTTACGTATTCAGCGCTCCGGCAGGATGTAGGCGCGAGCTTGGGCGCGCAACCACGCTAGGTTTGGGTAGGGTGCCAGGCGTTTGCAAAGGCCAGTGATACAGCGTCGCGGTGATGGCCAGAGCCAGCCATTGAAAGCTCAGGCGTTGTGGTGGCACCTTTAGTTCATCGGCCATCTGGGCCATTTCATGGCGTATCAGGTTGTAAGCGATGAGCATTCCCCATACTTCCTGGCGCACCAGCTCCGGTAGTTTGCTGCGCAAGACAGGGGCACTTTTCAGCATGCTCTGCTTGATCTCCCTGAATCCTAGTTCGATCTCCCAGCGCTGCACGTAATGGGCGGCGATGTCGCGAGCTGGAAAACGCCTGGCGTCGACTAACGAAGTCAGGAAATGCCGAGGCTGTCGACCAATCATGCATTTGGTGAGCCTAGCCTGCCATTGTGTTGGGAGCTCTGGGCGCAGCTTGCGCGCCTGTGGCGATACTGGCAGGTGTACCAGGCAATCGTCCGCAGAGAGCTTGTGTACTACTTCATAGCGCAACGGCGTTTTGGCACGCATGAGCCAATGCCAAGGGTGAGTCCCAAGACGGCGAGCACAAGGATTGGATCGAGTGCGAAACCGTACACTGGGGAATAACTCAACCAAGGAGCGCGACCGCCTCCACCGGTGGTGGTCACACCGCCGAACGCCTAGAAATGGAAGAGATAACGTTCAGCAAGATTGCGGACCTGGCGAGTCCGATCCTGATGCAAACCTGCGCCATGGGGAAAACGATCCCGAAAGCCACATTCGAATTCATGCGCGCCGATGGGAGCGGCACGCCTGTCAAGTATTTCGAAATCGAACTGGAGAATGTGCTCATCGGTAGCATCAGCCCCGGCATCGCTGCCGGCACGCTGTTGAACGAGCACGTATCGCTAAAGTTCTCGAAGATAAAGTGGAAATACAATCAGCAGAAAATTACCGGTGGCAGTGGCGGCTAAACCTGTGGCGGGTGGTATTTGGCACCTAACCGACTCCCCGCTTAAGCGCACTTCTACCGGGGGCCGTGATAGCCCGGCCACCACACATCACGAACGGCAGCGCCAAGTCTGCTCGACCTTGGCGCTTTGCTCAATCAGAAATGAAAGTCCGCCCGCACCATCGGCGTGCTGGCGCGCTGCCCCGCCCCGCCGGTCGTCCGGCGCGAATTGCCGAACTTGTTGTTCCAGAACTGGTAGCCGACGCCGACCCGGACCTTGTTCTTCGCGTAGCCCAGGCGCGGGCCGACGTCATACATGAAAGCGAAGTCCAGGTTGGTCTCGGCGCTGGTCGGGGCGCCGGTTTCGTCCAGCCCCTTGGCGGCGATGAAGTTCAGGAAGCCCTCGAAGGACCAGTGTTCGTTCACCGGGATGCCCCAGCTGGCGCCGAACATCGGGTGGGTGTCGTAGGTGTAGCGCCCGCGCACGTTGGCGATCGGCGGGAACGGTCCGCTCGGCGCATTCGATTCGCGCAGCCACAGGATGCTGGTGTTCAGGAAGCCCGGCACGTCCCACATCAGGGTCGGGCCCGCGACCAGCATGCGCTTGCGCGAGTTGTAGCCGACGTCGTCCTTGTGGTTGACGTCGAAACCGACCGTCAGCCCCACGCCTTTCACCTTGCCGAAGCGGATCTCCTGGCCGCGCAGGGCGCCGATGTCGAGCGTGTGGCGGTACAGCAGGTAGCCCTCGAGCGCGCCGCTGTCGCTGCCGAGGTCGCGCGGGTCGGTGCTGTCGGACTTGAGCACGTCCAGGTTCAGGTAGTTGCTGCCGTACTTGTAGCCGCTGGCGTGGGTGAACGCCACGATGTGCTTCTTGATGTGCTCCGGATTGAAGGGCTCGGCGAAGCGGGTGCCGTAGCGGTAGCTGATGGCGTTGTCGCTCCAGTCCACCGCGCTTGCCGGCGCGGCGCAGCACAGCAGGGCGGCGCAGGCGGCGCCGCTCCATGTCGTCAATCGTTTACTCATGTCCTCATTCCTGGCTGGTTGTTTGATGGCCGGCGAGCGCGTCGCCCGGCCTGCGTTCCACATACAGTTCCACCGTGTGCTCGCGCCCGTCGTCGACGAGCTCGATTGCCCTCTCGGGCTGCGGCGTGCCGTCGAGCACGAGCAGCTCGCCCGTGATCGCCGGCAAAACCGTGACATGATAATCGGTCCGGCCGTTGCGGTAGCGAAAACGCAGGCTGTCCCAGCCCAGCGGCAGCAGCGGCGCCAGCGCCAGGCGGTCGACCGTGCGCTGCAGGCCGAGCAGTGCGTCGCTCAGCAGCAGCTGCGCCCAGCCGGCGGCCGTTCCGCCCCCGACGGCATCCATCATGAGCCAAGGCGCGCCGGCAGAGCGCACGCGTGTGCCGGCATCCGGCGTAAGCGGATTCAGGCGGCGCACCAGTTCCCAGGCGGGCGTGCCGGCGCCCTCCGCGGCCAGGGCCAGCGCCGCCCACGCCGCCGTGCGCCCGTCCTGCACCTCCCTTGTATCCAGCGCGGCGAGCACCGCCTGGATGCGGGCTGGATTCGCCCCGGCCATGGCGGCCCAGGCCTGGGTGGCGGCGTCGCCGTCTCCATAGGAGGCGCCGTTCCAGCCGTATTCCTCGGCCTGCGCCTTGAGCGCCAGCGCCGCGCCGCGGCAGGTGGTGGCGAAGCCGAAGTCGGCGCGCCGGTCGGCCACCTCGGCGAAGCGCTGCAGCACCGCGGCCAGCAGGAAGGCCAGCAGCACGCTCTCGGGCCGTGCGTCCAGCTCCTCTTCGCCCTCGTGCATGCGCGCATCCTGCAGCGGCATGCCATGCACCCCGAAACGCAGGCAGCCGCGCAGGCCGTGCACGCAAACCTGGTACAGGTCGTCGCGCGCCAGGCGCGTGCCGCTGGACGGGTCGCCGCCAGCCGGCTCGCGCAGGACGCCGTAGTCGCCGGTGATGCCGGCGTAGCGGTGCAGCGCATAGGGCAGCCACAGGAAGTCTTCCACCGGCCGGCCTTCGGCGCCGATGTCGGCGCGCGCCGCCCGCAGCAGCGCATCGCGCAGGACTGCCGGGTTGCCGTGCACCGCCGCCATCGCGCCCTGCAGCTGCTGGGCCGGCGTGCCGCCCATGGCGCCGGCCACCGCCGCATAGGGCAGCCAGCCGTTGGCATACAGGTCGAAGGCGGCATCCGGCGTGGACATGCGCTGGCTGCCGAGCAGCTCGTCCCAGAAGGCGTGCACCTGGCGCAGCGCCAGCGCCGCCGCCTTGGCGCCGCCGTGCTGCTGCACGGCGCGGCTCGCCGCCAGGCTGTCGGGCCCGGCGACGCCCAGCAGGAACACCAATTCGATCGCGGCGCCGGGCGCCAGCTCTACCCGCGTCTGCAGCGCCGCGCAAGCATCGAGCGCGGCGCCCACGCTGCCTGACAGCCCGTTGCGCTCCAGCGCTGCCGGCCACGCCAGGCTGCGGTGGCGGCCGACGAATTCGCGCCGGTCGCAAGTGGACGCTACCTGGGGCGCATCGAGGTGGAAGAAGCCAAGCTTGTCGCCAAAACCATCGCCGAAGGCATTGCGCGCCACCAGCGCGCCGCTGGCCACGTCGACGCCCGTGACGACCTGCAGGCCGGGGTTGGCGGCGGCATCGTCCATCCACCATTGCACGTAGCCGGTGACGGACAGGCGGCGCGGTGCGCTGGAGGCGTTGTGCAGCTTGATGACCGCATACTTCAGCGGCGCACCGGGCGCCACGAAGCAGCGCAGTTCGGACCCGATGCCGTGCGCCACGTGCTCGAACAGCGTATAGCCGAAACCGTGGCGCGTGCGATAGGGCTCGCCGGACGGCATCGGCCAGGGCGTTGGCGACCATGCGCTGCCCGTATCCTCGTCGCGCAGGTAGAAGGCTTCGCCCTGCGGCGCGCTCAAGAGCAGCGAGCGCCGGCCGCACCAGGTGCTGCCCGGGCCGGTCTGCGGCAGCACGGCGCCGAACACGCCGTTGGCCAGCGCGTTGTCCCATGGCGCGGTCGATGCCTCGTCGCTGCGGATGAGCAGCTCACGCCCGTCCCGGGAAAATCCCTGGTCGAGCGGGTGCGCCTCGGCATCGGGCAGGCGCGCCTCGCTGGTCCAGGGCGCCGGCTGTTCCTGGGCCGCGAACGGCGCCGGCAGCGCGGGCAAGCCTGGCGCCGCGCGGCGCAATTGCTCTAGCAGGCTGCCGCGCTCTTCGAGCAGCAGCACCTGCGCCGCCGCGCGCAGCAAGATGCGGTCTTCCTGCGGCACCTCGGGCAGCAGGTGGACGTGGATGCCCTCCGCCTCGCCCGGCGCGAGCGCCGTGAGCTGGTCGAACACGGCGCGACCCTCGCACAGCACCAGCAGGTCAGCCTCGAAGCCGCGTGCACGCCAGTAGCCATGCGCCTGGAACACCTCGCGCGCTAAATCGCTGTCCAGGCCGGGCTGCAGCACCAGCAGCGGGCGGCTGCCGTCCACGCCGTAGGGACGCAGGGCGGCGCGTCCGCGCACGTTGCGTTCGATGACGCCGGCGTCCGCCCGCAAGCCCGGCACCGGGTCGAGCAGGCAGCCGGCCAGGCGGTTGTAGAGCTGGGCCTGGGCCTCGCTGATGCCGGCCGCGCGCAGGAAGGCCTGGCCGTGGGTCCAGGCCGCCTCCACCGCCTGCCCCACCGCCTGGGTACCGGCATAGCGCGCAGCCAGTTCGCGCGCGGTGGCGGGCGTCGGGGCCACGCCCAGCACCAGGTCGATGCCCACTTCCTGGTTCGGCGCCAGCGTGATGCTGCGGCGGATCGCCAGCGCCGGCTGGGAAACGGGCGATG
>JAEAMF010001171.1_pt1 | contig 21358 bp, 14 predicted proteins | sample 8958721 | NCBI WGS metagenome assembly JAEAMF01 (sample SAMN16933255, study PRJNA681124) | bioreactor sludge metagenome | isolation source: anaerobic bioreactor treating anionic surfactant - SDBS | place: India: Bengaluru | collected 2019-02-28
TACCAGCGGGCAGGAGGGCCTGCACTGGCTGTCCAGGATAACGGCCATCGATCCCGAAGCGATCGTTGTCATGATCACCGCGTTCGGCGACGTCAATCTTGCGGTGGCGGCGATCAAGCAGGGGGCGACGGATTTTGTGCTCAAACCATGGCAGAACGAAAAACTGCTCGCCACGATATTTGCGGCCGGCAGCCTGCGCAAAGCCAGGCTGGAAGTGGCCAATCTCCGGTCGAGGCAGGAACAGCTGAGCGCCGATATGAATCAGCCGTTCAGTGAATTCATCGGTTCTTCCCTTGCCATGCAGAAGGTGTACGACACGATCCTGAAGGTCGCGGAAACCGACGCGAATGTGCTCATCCTCGGCGAAAATGGCACCGGCAAGGAACTGGTTGCAAGATCTCTTCACCGGCACTCCATGAGGGCAAAACAGGTCTTTATCAGCGTCGATATGGGCGCGATCAGCGAATCCCTTTTTGAAAGCGAGCTTTTCGGTCACGCGAAGGGCGCTTTTACGGACGCCGTGGCGGACCGCGCCGGCCGCTTCGAAATCGCTTCCGGAGGAACGCTATTCCTGGATGAGATCGGAAACCTGCCGCTGCAGATGCAGTCCAAGATACTCAGGGCCATTGAAACGAAGCAGATCACACGGCTTGGATCGAGCAAGGCGGTCCCTGTGGATATCCGCCTCATTTGCGCAACGAACATGGATGTCCTCGATATGACAGGCAAAGGAGGATTCCGGCAGGATCTTTTGTACAGAATAAACACGGTTGAAATTCACCTGCCGCCGCTCAGGGAGAGAGGCGAGGACCTGCGGCTGTTGGCCGAACACTTTCTTCGGAATTACTGCAAAAAATACCACAAGGAGCCCAAAGGCCTGAGTCCCGCAGCAATGAACAAGCTCGCGAAGTATCATTGGCCGGGAAATGTGCGGGAGTTGCAGCACTGCATCGAAAGGGCGGTGATACTCAGCGAGTCCCGGACGCTTCAGCCGGAAGATTTCCTCTTCGCCGCTGCCTTGGCGGAAGGCGAGGGAATTGTCTTCGACAGCTACAACCTGGGGCTCGTCGAAAAAATCGTGATTCGCCGGGCGATCGACAAGCACAAAGGAAACATCAGCCATGCGGCCGACGAGCTGGGCCTGACAAGGGCATCGCTGTATCGCCGGATGGAAAAATACGGGATCTAGATGAAAGCCTTTAAATTCCGCCTCGTGACCCGGATACTGCTGCTTGTGGCCACATTGATTCTGCTTGCCTTTCTTGTCCGGGAGGAGGATCTGCTATTTGTGGCCATAACGGTCACCCTGCTTGTCGTCTACCAGGTCTGCTCCCTGATACATTTCACGGAAAAGACAAACAGGGACATCAGCCGGTTTCTTCAATCCATCCGATACGACGACACTTCCCGGACTTTCACAAGCGAGGGGCTCGGATCATCATTCACCGAACTGAACGAGGCTTTTGAAAAGGTAGTGCGTAAACTTCAGGATGCGCGTTCCGACATGGAGGTTCACTCCAGGTATCTGAACACGATAATACAGCACCTGGGCATCGGCATTCTCGTCTACAAGCCGGACGGCACGGTGATTCTGATCAACAACGCGGCAAAAAAGCTTCTCAAAGTAGCCGGCCTCGGCGATATTCACAATTTGAAGGAGGCGTCGCCGGAGTTTGTGAACACGCTCTTGAATATGAAGCATGGAGACAAAAAGCTTGAAAAATTCAGCAGCGAGGGCGAGACGAGCTACTTGTCCATATTCGCCCGCATGTTTCTGATGAAGGATGAGAAATGCATTCTCGTTTCCATCCAGAACATCCAGGCCGAGCTCGAGGAGAAGGAGATGGAGGCGTGGCAGAACCTTATAAAGGTCCTCACGCATGAAATCATGAACTCCATTACGCCCATATCCTCGATGACGGCAACCTTGCTGGATATGCTTGGCAACGGAGGGCAAAAAGACGCGACGCTGAATCCGGAGGAGATAGGCGAAATGTCCGAAGCCCTCAAGACAATCCACCAGCGGAGCCAGGGTTTGATGAACTTCGTTAACAGCTACCGCAACATGACGCTGATTCCGAAACCCAAATTCAGGCTGCTGCGCATCTCGGACCTTTTCAGGCGCGCGGAAAGCCTGATGAGCCGCAAACTGAAGGAACAGAGTATTTCCCTCCAATGGTCCGTCGAGCCGGATACACTCGAAATTACGGCCGATCCCGACCTGATGGAACAGGTTGTCATCAACCTGCTCCTCAATGCCATGCGCGCCGTGACGGGCAGGCGAAATCCCGGTATCCGGCTTTCGGCCGTATTGAGTCCCGAAGGCAAAGCGATCATTAACGTGGAAGACAACGGAGTCGGTATAGTGGAAGAGGCGCTGGAAAAAATCTTTATCCCGTTCTACACCACGAACAAGCAGGGATCCGGCATCGGGCTCAGCCTCTCCCGCCAGATTCTCCGGTTGCATAACGCCACGATCGGCGCGAAATCGGTCCCCGACCGCGGGACAACGTTCACTCTCCGGTTCAACTGACGGATGTGTACAGAAATAGTATCCATACTGAACGCCGATCCCGATATCGACCCCGATAGTCGCAGCATCTCGCTCCGTTTCACAAGGCAGGCCAAAGCCACGCCTTCCAGGCGTGGTCGATTACATTGTTTCCGAAGAAAGGAATTTGTATGGATCATTCTCTGGTTACGACCAACATACAGCTGGATGGGTACAGGGTGGTCAAAAATCTCGGCGTCGTGCGCGGCATCATCGTCCGCTCGCGATCTGTTATTGGAAACCTCGGCGCCGCGATTCAGATTTTTTTCGGCGGGAACATCAGCCTGTATTCCGATCTATGCGAGCGGACACGCAGCGATGCGTACGAGCTGATGATCCGTCACGCGGAGGAGCTTGGCGCAAACGCCGTCCTGGCGTTCCGATACGACGCCACGGAAATCGCCTCCGGGGTTACGGAAGTCCTCGCCTATGGAACGGCTGCAATCGTGGAAAAAGGATAGTCTAAAGACAGGGAACGTTTTCTCCCTTGCTGCTATTTGGCCCTTTGAGGGCAAATAGCGGCAAGGGAGTCAGTTGCTTTACTCCCAGGCTGAATCCTGGGGGGCAGGTATGCCTATTTCCCGCCCAGGCGCAGGACAACGCCAAAGGCCAGGTTGAAGTTGTGTGCCTTAAAGTCCTCATGCTTTGACAAAAAATAGTCGGCCTGTATTAGGCGGATGGCGAACGCGTCGTTCACATTTACGTCAAGACCACCGCCGAAAGCCATGCCAAAGCCGGTATCACTGCCCCCAAAATCGTCCAAGAAATCCTCGCTCTCGCCGTCAACTGTGAGAGACGGATCGGCATTTATGCGGCTCACTCCGAACAAAGCATGTGCAAAGGGTGTCACCCTCTCGCTTTTCCTGTAGGCGAAGTGAGGTCCGGCCATGAAGGCGAAATCGGAAATGTCCAGTTTGCTGTGGTACTCGCCTTCGGCATTTCCACTTCCCTCGATCAGAGTATCCTTATTGTAAAGGAAATTGGCCTCGATCCCAAAATATTCATTCATGTTGACTGTGAAGGAGGCGTCGAACCCCTTCTTCAGCAGCTTCGAGCTGTCGAAACTGGCGTCTTCCGGATGATCGCTTTTCCAGGCATCCGTTAAGTCGTTGATGTCGCTTCCGCCGAGTTTCAGGAGATCGTATCCTCCAAATATCTCCACCCGTGGAAAATCCTGGGCTGTCGCCACTCCTGCCACCATCACAAGTACAATTACCGCATACAAAATTTTGCGCATTCATCCCTCCTTATCGGTCGTTTGACACTGCTCAAACCATTGTCTTATCGTCACTGGGTGGGATGGACTATAGAAGTGACAGGGAAAAAAGACGGTACCTCTACCCCTTGAGCTTCATGCGCAAAGCAATATTCCGTCCTGCATCTGAGAGCCGCTATTTTTTCAATGCGGCGACGGCGTGGTATGCCGCCTTCCTTTGCTTCTGCCTGTCGAAAAGCAGCGGGTAATTCGTCCTGCCTGCGATGGGGAAGTTGTTTTTTCAGGACTCGTCGTCGCTGGTTCCCCATGTAGTGACGCGATCGATCTTGTCGCGGTGCTTCAGAATGCGTCGAAACTCTCCATGGAATCCGCGCGTAAAACGTCGCGCTGCGAAAAATTGACAACCCAGGAAGCAATGCTTGCCATGCTGAAGGGGAGAGGCAGCCGCGACACAATAGACCGATAGCTGTAAAACTTCGCATTTAAATCCCGGACTCCTTTTTCAAGCTCCTCAGCCGACATATTGCGAGGCTTGATGTAACATTTGTCGCCGGGCCACCGTCCCATACCGTCGATGTCCGTAATTCGGCCCTCTTCCTTCATGCGGTCGTATAGCGGCGTTCCTTTGTCGGGCGTCAGAATATTGAAATAGGCCGCAGGGACCTTGTGCTCCTGGAGGAATGCGAGGGTTGATTCGAAGACGTCGAGGGTCTCCGTATCCCATCCGAAAATAAAGTTCAGTGAGTAGCTGATATTGCGCTTTCTCAGGCCGTTCAGGATCTGCCTGTATTCCTCGACTTTGTTGGCTCGCTTGTTCATGGACGCCAGCGTTTTGGAATCGATGCTTTCCATGCCGATGTTCAGGTGCAGCAGGCCGCTCTTCTTGGCCAGGTCCATGAAGCGGTCGTTTGTGCAAAGATGAGCCGACCATAACGCCGACCAGCGCAGCTTCAAGGGAATGAGCGCCTCCATCAGCTCCATCGTATGAGATATGTTGCCCGCGAAATTGCTGTCCGCAAAGAGTATGTCCTTGGAACGCGTATGGCGGATTTCCTCGACGACATCCTGAGTCGGGCGATAGCGGTAGTTTTGCCCAAGGTAGAGGCGTTCGGAACAGAACTCGCACCTGTAGGGGCACCCTCTGGAGGATTGCACCGAAAACGTCTTGAACATGCCGTAATGCTTCGGATTGATCAGCTCGTAGCGCGGCATCGGAAGGTTTTCCAGGTTGTGAAGGCTCTCGGCCCGGTAGAAATTCTGTAGGCGGCCGGCCGCTGCTTCTTCGAGCATCCGAGGCCATATCTCCTCGCCTTCGCCGGATCCGACGGCATCGCAGTGTTCTGCGGCCTCTTCTTCATGGAAAAAGGTGTGAGGCCCGCCCATCAGCACGGGGATGCCTCGCTTTCTGAAACGGTCGGCGATATCGTACGCGCGGAGAGAATTCATGGTCCAGGCTGTAATAGCGACTGCATCCACGGGCGCGCTGTAATCCAGGTCGTTCAACTGCTCATCGACCAGGGTGACATCCCACTCCTTGGGAGTCAGAGCCGCCAGATAGGGCAGCGTTAAATTGACCACGCTTCTCTTCCTGGTTTTATACGGCGACCGATTGGACGGCGCCAGATAGTGGCTTGGCTGAATGATTAGCAGTTTCATCTCTGCATATCCCGAAATTGGCTGTGCCAATCAGAATTCTGCGCCCGTTGGCGCGGTATATGCACCGGCCAAATATTACACACCCGAACTTGGCAAGATTTTATCCAAAACCTTTCCTTTAAGCAAATGGAGTCAGACCGGATTTTCCCTATTTTTCATCCACCTATGGATACGGTTTCTTTTTGGAGAGAATTGGAGTAATTCTAACCTGACACCAATTTCAGCGATGGAGGGTCGGATGGTGAAGATTGCGGATCTTTTCAGCGTCAAAGGCTATGGGGTTGTCGTCACAGGCGGTGCAAGCGGGATCGGGCTGGGTTATGCCGAAGCACTTGGCGCCAATGGGGCACGCGTGACCATTCTTGACGTTCACGCGCAGCGTATCAAAGGGGAGACGGATCGCATGCAGGATGCGGGGATCGACGTCCGCGGACATGTGGTCGACGTCACAAACCACAAATCGCTCGACGCTGCCGTCGACGAGGCCGCCCGTTTATATGGCCGCCTCGATGTCGTGTTTGCTAACGCGGGAATCGACCCGGGGGTGGGTTATATAGGAGGATGGCCGGGATGCGAAAGGCCTCGCGTTGCCGAAGGCGCGTTTGAGAACTACACCGATGAGCGCTGGAACCGCCTGATCGATGTCAACCTGAACGGCGTGTTTGCGACCGTCCGGGCGGCCGTGCGGCACATGAAACCCCAAAAATCGGGGCGTATCATCATTACGACATCTCTCGCTTCGACACGTGTCGAACCTGCAATCGGCGCGGCGTATATGGCCGCCAAAGCCGGGATTAAGAATCTCATGCGCAGCGTCGCTCTGGAACTTGCCGTATACAATATCACGGCCAACGCCATCGCTCCCGGATATATCGTCACGAACATCGGGGAAGGCCACGCTCATAATCCCGCAGAGCAAAAAGCCGTAGCAAAAACGATCCCAATGCACCGTGTGGGATTTCCGGAAGACATGAAGGGAGTTGCGCTCTTCCTGGCATCCCGCGCATCGGACTACATTACAGGTCAGGAAATCATCGTCGATGGTGGACAAGGACTCGGCGAGGCGGATTGAATCTATAAATAAAGGAGAAAAGCTATGAATCGCACACAAAGAGTGTTGGTGGTTCTGGCATGCTTCGCAGGCGTGCTGGTTTGGGGCGGATTGAAGGCCGCTTCCCAGGAGTCGGCGGTTAAGCAGGATGATTCAAAATACGGGAAATATGTGCTTACTACTGAGCTGTACCATAAGATCGCGCACTATACGGGGACGTCGCTCGTAGCACGCGACGGCAAGCTTCAGGGCAATATCAGCATGTGCTACCACTGCCTGGCAAAACCCATAAGCTTCGACAAACCCCATTCCCACGATTTTGAAGAAACTTTATGTTTCATCGGGGGGAATCCGCTGGATATAACGGATTTTGATGCGGTAGTGGAATATACGATCAACGGCGAGAAGCATGTTCTTACAAAGCCGGGCTGCGTTTCCATGCCGCGCGGGCTGACGCACTGCCCGATCAGCGTGAAGAATGTCAGCCCCGAGAAACCCATTGTTTTTCTGGAAGTGTCGCTTTCCAGCTCCTACGGAACTCCCAAGGCGGCAAAACCATAGAATCGGTTCCAGGTTTATGGGTTCCAGGTTTAGGATTCCAGGTTCCCAGGTTCCAGGTTACAGGTTACAGGTTACAGGGTTACAGACCACTATCTTTAGCGGATAACCTGCAACCTGCAACTTGTAACCTGAAACCTGCAACTTGTAACCTGGAACCTGTAACCTCAAGGCTGACAGCAAACCGATTTACGCTCTGGCAAGCGGTTTGTACCTAATGCGGTGCGGTTGGTCGGCGAGCGCGCCCAGGCGGCGTTTCCTATCCGCCTCGTAATCCTGGTAGTTGCCCTCGAACCACACAACCTTTGAATCTCCTTCGAACGCCAGGATGTGAGTGGCGATCCGGTCCAGGAACCACCGATCGTGACTGATCACTACGGCGCAACCGGCAAAGGATACGAGGGCGTCCTCGAGCGACCGCAGCGTGTCTACGTCCAGGTCGTTTGTAGGCTCATCGAGCAGCAACAGGTTTCCGCCGCTTTTCAGGACTTTGGCGAGATGCACGCGGTTGCGTTCACCTCCCGACATGTCCTTGACGCGCTTCTGCTGATCGGATCCCTTGAAATTAAACGCTGCGGCGTACGACCTGGCCGGCACTTCGCGTTTCCCGAGGACGACGACGTCCCTGCCGTCGCTGATTTCTTCCCAGACCTGTCGCTCGCCATCGAGAGTGTCGCGGCTCTGGTCCACGTAGGCGATTTTGACCGTTTCCCCGATCCGCAGCGTCCCGCCATCCGGTTTCTCTTCTCCGACAATCATGCGGAAAAGCGTCGTTTTTCCCGCACCGTTTGCGCCGATCACACCGACAATCCCGCCCGGAGGCAGCTTGAACGAGAGGTCGTCCATCAGCAGTTTATCTCCGTAGCCTTTGCGCAGACCGCTTGCCTCCACCACAAGATCTCCCAGCCTCGGTCCGGGCGGTATGTGGAGGTCCGTCGCCTGAGCGCGCTTCTCGGCTTCCTGCTCATCTGCGAGAAGCTGTTCATATGCATTCAGGCGTGCCTTTCCTTTCGCTTGTCGGGCACGGGGCGACATGCGCACCCATTCGAGTTCCCGCTGCAGCGTGCGCCTTCGCGCGGATTCCTGCTTTTCCTCGGCCTCGAGCCGGGCTTGTTTCTGGTCAAGCCACGAAGAGTAGTTGCCCTCCCAGGGAATTCCTTCCCCGCGGTCCAGTTCAAGAATCCAGCCTGCGACGTTGTCGAGGAAATATCGGTCGTGAGTGATGGCGACCACGGTGCCCGGATAATCCTTCAGAAAACGCTCCAGCCACGCGACCGATTCCGCATCGAGGTGGTTTGTCGGTTCATCGAGCAGCAGCAGATCCGGCCGCTCCAGAAGGAGGCGGCACAAAGCAACTCGCCGGCTCTCGCCGCCGGAAAGCCTGGTGACGTCGGCATCGCCCGGTGGAAGCCGCAACGCGTCCATGGCCATTTCGAGAGCTCGGTCGATTTCCCATCCGTTACAGGCGTCGATCGCGTCCTGCAGACGAGCTTGTTCCGCCAGCACTTTGTCCATCTCTTCGGGAGACAGTTCCTCAGCGAAACGGGCGTTTACGCTGTCAAAGGACTCGAGCAATTCGCGGGTAGTGCGAAGACCTTCTTCGACGTTGCCAAGCACATTTTTGGACGGATCGAGCCGCGGTTCCTGCGGCAGGTATCCCACGCGTGTCCCTTCGGCGGGCCAGGCCTCTCCCAGGAATTCTTTGAGCTCTCCTGCCATGATCTTCAGCAGGGTGCTTTTGCCCGCGCCATTGGCTCCTATCAAGCCGATTTTTGCACTCGGGAAAAAGGACAACCAGATGCCTTTCAGAACTTCGCGGTTCGGCGGATACGCCTTGCGCAAATCCTTCATCACATAAATATATTGACGTGCCACGGAACATCTCCTTCACGAACGGGGATCAGGAAGCCATAGACCTCGATTTTGAAGTCCGGCGCTTCAATTATCTATCGAAATCCCGGGATAAATACAATATTGGTCGCGGCAGATACGCTTGATTGGAGATTGTCTCAAAACTCAAATAGAGTTCGCGATCGATAACGGTATCGGTCATCGCAATCGGCTCTTACTCCTTTTCAAGAACCGATAGCAATGCCGATACCGACTTTTGCCATGATCCGGGTTTTGGCGGAAAATTGATGCGGATGAACGCCAAATACCACTGAGCGGATTGGGCAGCCGTGCTTTGCGTCGGTCTGGCACGGCTGCCGAAAGAAGCCAACTCTTGAAGAACCTCTTGGATTTGCGGCGGTCCGTCCCGATTAAACCAGCCTGTCGGGCCCGACCGGATTTTCCGGAAATACGCTGTTGAAGGCCTGGGCATCGATCGGCCCGGCATACGCTTTGCCGGGCCGGTAGTCGGCTTTCGAAACCTGGTGGTATTCCACCTTCCGGATCTTCCAGCTTTGCCCGATTTTCACACAGCAGACCTCGCAGGTTCCGCTTTCCCACAATTTCACGATTCCCTCGCCCTGCAGGCGCGCCATCGCGACCAGGGAAGAATCGCCGGTCATGGGCATGCCGACCTGAATGGAATAGGGAAACCGTCCGCTTGCGGTCCCGCGGTCTTCAGAAACCTCCACGATATCCGGCTGCTGTGCCGGATCCGGCTCGAATCCCGGCGCCGGCTCGATCTTCTTCCCGGTGAGACCGGCCGCAAAATGACCGCAATACAAGCGCCGGATGCCTTCCTTCCCGAGGAAGAGCCCGCTGTTGTATACCACTTCGGCGTCGTCGGAGAACAGGGACAGAACGTCTTTGTACAGCCCACGGTCAAGTCGGGATTCGTAGGACTGGTACAGCCGGCGGACCTTATCGGCGTCTTCAAGCCTTCCCACCCGGTTGGACAACCGGCTGATCTGGTCATTCATGCCCTCGTTAGGATTGGGTGCAGTTTTGGAAATGCCTGCCGCCGCGGACGCTAAAACGGCAGACAAAGCGGCGCCCGTCTTCCGGATGAACGACCGGCGCCCGCTTTTCGGTTTCATGCGGTCGATGGATTCTGAGTTTGTCTTATTCATCCTACACTCCTTTCGCCTTCGGCCCGAAGAAGCGCTGTATGTCGTACCCTCCGATGTCGCGGGCAATCGCACCGATGGTTCCGAGGTTCACTCCCCTATCGCCGCCGGAGAAACCGAAGCCGACAGCACGCTTCGTTTTTTCGTTTTCTATGATGCAGGTCTCGGCGCCGTTGCAGGCCTCCTCCACCAGGTCGAAAATATACACGCCGGGGCGCAGCTTTACATAAAGGGCCGGCGCGCACCACTGCATGCCGAGAGTCTGGTTCGCGGTGTATATCGTCCAGGAAGAAGAATGGGGCGTGGTGTACAGGTGCATGGAAGTCATCTGGTCGGAGTAAGACCTGGTGAATCCGCGGCCGACCAATTCGTCGGTGAATTCATGCCGCACGTACCTCGGAAACGGCACTCCTTCCATTTCGACCGCACCGAATACGGCGCGATAGGAAACCTCATTTCCGTAATACTCCGTACCCATCTTGGAGAGAATGCATGTGGTCAGACCGTTGGTCAGATCCAGCGCGATTCTCCGGCAGCTGCGGGGCCGGCTTCCGCTGACGATGTGGGCGAAAAACAAAAGTTTTTCATCGGCTTCGAAAGCCCGGTAGGTCTCTTTTAGCCATCGGGTATCCCCCTCTTTCCGCCACTCGAGATTATAGATGTCGAGAACTCTGTAATTCCAGCCCGGTCCTTCGTTGTCGTAGCGGAGCGTAAACTGCTTTCCGACCAGCAGATCGCTGAACGGCAGAAGATTGCCTCCCATCATGCCCGCCTGCTCCTGAGGCGCGCTGGGATCACCCGTAAACGTAGTGGTCTTTTTTTCCGCAGCCTGATGGACTTCTTCCTCCGTCATATTTTTAAAAGACCTCCCAGGGCGGTAGGTCGTTCTCTGGCCTTTGGGAGCCGGGCCTTCCTGCTTCGGCATAGTTTTCGCGCCGCCCATGGCAAGGTTGACCGTCTTGCCGTGTTCGTCGAAGGGTGCAAGTGAGGTCAACTGGCCGACGACTTCGCCCGTTCCCCGGAACAAGTAATATTCCAGCTCGTCCTTTTCGTTGAGGCCGAGGCGCATCCCCGCCTGGGTTTCCGTGAACAGGTCGAGGACATACATGGTCATGATGCCCGAGAATTCGCACTCGGTTCTGTCATAGATGAACAGATTGTCGTTGACCATCACGTAATCCGACGGGCTGCAATAGCTGAGATCGTCGGCGTGCCGGGTGAGTTCGATAAAGTTGGAGGAGATGATCGAAGGGTATAAATCCAGGGTCTCGATCCCCGTGTCCTGTTTCCAGTACATGCCTGTGCCTTCGAGCCGGTTTGTGAAATGATGTCGCTCTTTTGGGGCCGCCTTGCCTGCAACCTCGACGTACCCGAAATAGATTTGTCGTTGGACCTCCCGGTCGTCCAGAGTCTGGCCGGTGCCGTCCTTTCCTCCGCAGAACCATACCTCAATAACTGTGGCGAGGTTGGTTTTGAGGTCAACGAAGACGTTGAAACCCTTCTGGGTTTTGGGGATCATGTGGGAAACGAAAACCATCTCCTTCAGCGTCAGCGCGCCATAGCCCGCTTCCACGGCGGCTGCGTTGTTTTCGCCCAGCGTCAGCCTGTTCTTGCCCTTAAATGAGTAGTTCAGAACGGGACCGTTGTCGGTCACGATCTTGAACGATTTTCCGGCGAGGACGTCCGACAATTCGGACACGCATTTCGGCCCGGAGTCGGTGGCGGCAAGTTTCCGGCTGATCTGATCTTTTGTAAGTTTGGCGTATTTGAATCGGTGCATCGGTATGTTCATCATTTGCGAACCTCCTCAAAAAAATCAATACTCTATTCCATTACCAGGCGAACTGAATTGTTCGCCGGGTGAATCGGCAAATCCCGCTAAAACACGGTTACATTTGAACAAAATTGCAGGCGCTTACAGCCCGGAATATCCGTTTAGCCCAAGTTGCTTTTGATCGGTAGAGGATACAATAAAACGGGAAAAATATAATCATGTTTCTGAAGAATTGGTCGGGGCACCCAGATTTGAACTGGGGACCTCCTGCGCCCAAGGCAGGCGCGCTACCAGGCTGCGCTATGCCCCGACAGGCGAGACGATTTGAGCGGCGTCATTGTATATTAATTTTGAGCTGGCTGCCAGAGTAACGATTTACGATTTGCGATTAATGATTTCAGTCATTTGAAGTATTTTCAGCAGGGAGGCGACAGCTCGAGCGCGGTGGCTGATCTTGTTTTTTTTGTCTTCGCCGAGTTCCGCCATGGTCTTGCCGAGGTGGGGGAGGAAAAAGACCGGGTCATAGCCGAAGCCGTTGCTGCCACGAGGTTCGTTTGCGATGGTTCCCGGACAGTGCCCTTCGGACTCGCAAAGAACGGCGCCGCTCCGAGCCAGCGCAAGGCTGCAGACGAAGCGCGCTTCGCGCCGCCCGCCAACCGCAGCAAGCTCCTTCAACAGTTTTTGAACACGGCCGGAATCCGAAGCTTCGGCGCCCGCAAAGCGAGCGGAATGAACTCCGGGACGCCCGCCGAGCGCATCCACCTCCAGTCCCGAGTCATCGGCGAGAACGGGGAAGGGGACCAGTTTGGAGTAGAAAATGGATTTCAGGCGTGCATTTTCGGCAAAGGTTTGCCCGGTTTCCTCGCAATCCTCCACGATGGACATATCCGCAAGACTGAGTACGTCATTGTCCAGCGGCCGGAGAAGACTCTGAAACTCGCGCAGCTTGCCTTGATTGCGTGTCGCCACCACGATGGTCGGGAGGAGTTTATTCGTCATCCTATTTCATATAGCGTCGAATAATTGCACTCGCATGATCAAATTGCCCCGGGCGCAAGTATTCGAGGGAAAAGACGGATCTACTTTAAAAGAGGGAAGAGCTTTTTGAGATCGGTCCTGGATTCCAACAGCGACTTCTGCCGCTCGATAAGCTGATTTATTCCTTGTGCTCCCAGTTGCTGCATTTTTTCCAATTGCTCCGCCGAGAAAGGGGTTTTTTCGGCCGTTCCCTGGACCTCCACGTATTTGCCCTTTCCGGTCATCACAAGGTTCATATCCACTTCTGCCCTGGAATCCTCTTTGTAGTCCAGGTCCAGGCAAGCCTCTCCATCCACAATTCCGACGCTGACCGCCGCTATGTAGTCCTGCAGCGGAGAGAAGGGAAGCAGCTTTTTGCCCATCAGTTTGATGACTGCCAGCGACATGGCGAGAAATCCGCCGGTGATGGACGCTGTACGGGTGCCTCCGTCGGCCTGGATCACGTCGCAATCGATCAGCAGCGTCCTGGTTCCCAGAAACGAAAGGCTCATTACGGAGCGAAGGGAACGGCCTATCAGGCGCTGGATTTCAACCGTCCGTCCGGTCTGTTTGCCGCGCGCTGCTTCGCGCGCCGAGCGCGTGTTTGTCGCGCTGGGAATCATGCCGTATTCGGCCGTCACCCATCCCTGATTCATATGATTGAGAAAGGGAGGGACTTTATCCTCAATCGTGCAGGTACACAGTACCCTGGTATCCCCGACGGAGATGTGCACGGATCCGTCCGCGTGTTTTGTGTAATCCAACTCAATGCTGACTTCCCTCATTGAGTCATTGTTGCGTCCGCTTGGTCTCATGAGTCTGCCCTCGCATTTTTGTAAATAGGAGGCTGTATTCTACCAGCGGGCGGGAAAGAATGAAATGGCTTGAAAATTGCGGCGAATTGCAGCTTCCAGGGCATTGAATTTGTCGCGCAATTCTCCTAGCATACAGCTGATGAATACATACTTCTTCGGAGGACCGGTTACCAGAACGGTTAAGGTGCTTATCCTGGCCAATGTTGCCGTCTATCTGCTGCAGATCATCTCGCATCTGTTCGGCAGCCACTTCATCGACCTCCACTTTGGCCTGGTCCCCCATCGCGTCACCAACGAATACATGCTGTGGCAGTTCGTAACCTACATGTTCCTGCATGGCAGCGTGTTTCACATATTTTTCAACATGCTGACGCTGTTCATGTTTGGCAACGAGCTGGAACGGTATTGGGGAACGCATCGCTTCCTGCTCTATTATTCCATCACGGGCGTGGGCGCGGGCGTTTGTTCCTGGCTTGTGGCGATGAACAGCTGGGCGATCATTATCGGAGCTTCAGGGGCGATTTATGGCCTGCTCCTAGCCTACGGGGTGACATATCCGAACCGCATCGTCTATCTCAATTTTCTCCTGCCGGTGAAAGTGAAATGGATGGTGCTTATCATGGGCGGATTCGCTTTTCTGTCCTCTGTCACCGGTTCCGAATCGGGTATCGCAAGCATCGCTCATTTGGGCGGCATGGTTGTCGGATACCTGTTCCTCAAAGGGAACGACTGGAGCGACCGATATCGTCAGTTTAGCGAGCATCAGCATAGAGAGCGCTTGAAGCAGCAGTTCGAAGTCTACTATGGCGACGTCCGCAGGAAAATCGAGCAGGACAAAAAGAAGGGCCCGACCATCCACTAATCCTTTGGGAGATCCACCGGCTCTGCCGGCGAGGAAGCATTAATTCGACAAGTACGGGGATGTCGCTTTTCTGCGGGTCTTGGGAGCAGCCGAAAGGGAGGCGCCCCGAAATGCAAAATATCGAATAACGAATATCGAATGCAGAACCGCAGAAGTCGGGGCGGCACCCCGCTTTCAACGCTGCAGTTTCGAGCCCCGTATCTTAACGGAGTAGAGCGAACGGTGGGTGAGTATGTACAACGTCCGGCCGTCGTCGCCGCCGAAGATGATGTTGATCGGGCGTTGCGGAACGTCGATGCGCGCGATCTGCTTGCCCTGGGGGCTGTAAACGAAGATCTGTCCGTTCGCAACATAGATATTGCCTTCAGGGCCCGCCGCAACGCTTTCACCGCCGCGCTCGGCAAAGGGCCGCAGGTCGCCCAGCGCGCCGTCCGCGCCCACCACCGCGCTGTAGGTACGGTCCTCCGACGAGCTTGCGATGTAAATCCGGTCGCCGACTGCTGCATTGAGAAAACCATACGTATCCAGGTTATCGGAGAATCGCCAGCCGGTGGCATCGGACGGTCCTTGCTGGACAACGAGTCCGGCGGGCAGAAAAATGCTGCCGTCCGGAGAAACATATTGCCTCTTTTTAGGCGTGGAGACATCCTCTAAAAACATCTCGGCCAGCGTTTTGTAGCGCATCGTGGAGAAGTCGAGCTGGTTTTTGAATTCGCCGTTGTTCCAGTAGTTGGCCGGTAGAATGGCTTGCGACGCCGGACGCGGCCGCGTCGCCTGCGGCGTCAATACCGTGATATCCGCCGGTGCGCCGGGACGGAAGGAGAATACGGTTCCCTCCTGCCCCCATGAAGAGAGCACCATCAGGTTGCCGGTTCGGTCAAAGGCCAGGTTCACCGCATCCAGCGGATGATCGTTTTCGATGATAAGGCCGTCAGGCTGCGACCAGCTATAGATCCGGTTTTTGTGGTGTTCGACAAAATAGAGCTTGCCGGAGCGATCCACGGCCGCGCCGGAGATAGAGTGGAAACCCTCCTGCAGCTTCTGAACCTTCGCTCCGGGCGCGAGCACGGCAGAGGCATCGGCGGGCGGAGCAGCGGGCGGATTCGCAGGAATATCCAGCACGGCAAACTCGCGCTCGCGCACTTCCATGCCATGGGTTATGTTCTGGATGGAGTTTTCAAACGGGAATTTGCTTAAGCGCAGGAATGTGTGACAACCGTCCTGGTTACAGAACCCGATTCCGCTTTCCGCATTGACGTGCACGTTTCGGAAACGAATATTCCCGGAGTTGTATATACGAACCGCCGCAGGAAAAGGCGCACGCGAGCGAGTCACCCGGTATGCGTGATAATTGGCAATGGTGATGTTCTTCGACGAACTGATCTCCAGCGACACGCCATCGATGCTCTCGCCGGCTTCGCCTTCGGTCTGCGGCGCGTTGATGTCCCAGTTTTCCACGCGGTCAAGCTTGATCTCGGCTCGGACATGGTGTTCGCTGGAGATCTGGTAGACATGGCCGGGAGTCCCGGTATCGGAGACGTAGAGCCCCGCCTGAGCGTAAGTGTTCGGCGTCCAGATATTGGCGAAAGTTCCTCCGCCTCCATCGGTTACCCACAGGCTTGGATAATGCCCGTCCCACCGCTTGCGCAGTTCAGGGTCGGCCGTACTGTTATTGCTATAGGCGTTCCCGGGACCGCTGCCGTGGCCGCCCAGGAATCGAACGTCGTTGATCATCGATTCGGCGCCCGCGCGCCAGATCACACCCGAGGCACGGGGATTCACGCCGCCGGTAAAAAGCCCAAAGCCGCTCAGGATGTTTGAGCCGCCTCGTGGAGCGGATATCATCGGCCGGGGCGATCCCACGCCCTCGAAGCCTGCTGTGGCGTCTCTAAGATTGAGCTGGGCCATGAGCGGATGCAACCCGATCATGGCCGTGTCGGATTTCAGCATCAGCGTGTCGCTGCTAATGTAGCGGCCACTGGGAAAATAGAGCACGCGATGCGCGGCAATCGCCTTCTGGATCGCGGCCGTGTCGTCGGTAGCGCCATCTCCGGCAACGCCGAGAGTTCGAACATTCACCCACTCTTCAGTTGGCGGCAGAGGCCGGATGGCCGGAGGCAGAGGAGGCGGCACTGCGGACAGAGGCGTCGCTTTGTAAACCATGTCGATTTTTCCCGTCTCGCCCAGGCCCGGAACGATGAGCCCATAGTTGAATTCCTCGATCCTGTACTGTTTCCCTTTCCCGGTCACCTCCTTACCGCTTTCCCGGAAACGGGCAAAGACCGGCACATTTTGCAATAAGGCGTTCTCAACGCCGACCTCCACGAGTGGATTATTCTCGTTGCTGATGATGATGGCAGGACCGGAGAGGTTTTCGAAGCGGCAGTCTTTGATCCACAACTGGTCGTAATACTCCGGATCGATTTCGACGGCTGTGGGTACATTTCGGAAGGTGTTGCGGATCAAGGTGAGTCCGGCTTCGTGCTCGCGAATGGCGGCCTTGCGTTGTCCTTCGAATACCGAGTCGATCAGCGTGAACTGCCAGGCTGCCGAAGGCTTGCCCGTCAATATGCCGTAGGTTCCCCCATGAAAGCGCAGGTCCTCGGCCTCGTTCCCGATCTCGGTGAGAGCCGCAAGGCCGGAACCGACGTGGAAGTCCATGTGCCTGAGAAAGCAGTGCTGTGCGTAATGGGCGCGGATGGCTACCGTTGCGGGATTACCGGAGCCGATCTCAAAGTCGATGTTGCTCATAGCCGAATAGAAAGTCCCGGGGCCGGCGTCCCCGACCGTGTCATTCGGCGGCACAGTTCCCGGCGGAGGGAAGGGAACACGGAAAGATCCCGGGAATTTCGCCAGAGGAGTTGCGCCGCTTCGGCCGGCGCCAGGCTTGGCAGTTGGAGGACGGGAGCCGGAGAACATCACCATGAGGCCGATGCCCTCCTGGTAGCCCGGCGTGCGATCGCCGAGCAAGAATACGGGCCGCGTCGGTCCATATCCGCAGATTCGCACGCCCGCCCACACATATATGGTGCGCGTCAGCCGATAACGACCCGACGGCACGAATACGATGCCCTCCCACATGCCGCTCGCGGCCCGATCGATTGCCTGCTGGATAGCGGCGCTGTCGTCGGCTGCCCCGTCGCCGCGCACTTCAAACTCGGGAGATTCCAGGTATACGGCTTTGGGATCATCGAGCCTGACGGTAAGAGCGGATTCTGCGGCAAGAAGGAAAGCGGCACCGTGCAATGCGATTACTAACAAGATACACTTGCGGATCACAATTCTCATATCTAAGCACCCGATTTTCTGGAAAGTCCTTGAAGCATTCTGAGTTTACCAGAATGAGCTTCCTTTGGGATGATTTATATCTGGGGGTATGTGTATGGATATCAAGGCCTGCAAAGCCGCCAAATCATAGAAATCTGATTGAGCAAAGAGCGCTTGGTTTCATAACTTCTAGAAGCACGCACGAAATGGATCAGAATTCAGATTTGGTTCGGCAAAACGATTGTCAATAACAATTCCAACTATTCCCGCATCGGAAAAGTCAAAAACTGCATGAAACTTTGGCTTCAACCAGGCAGCTATCCCGCCCGTTTGAAGAAAAAATGAAATAAATGGAGAATCTGTTCTCAAAATGGCGATATGTTTCATTGCTTGCGCCCGAGTCGAGATGCACTTTTTTGCCACATGATGTCGGAAGGCTTTACAATTCGATAGGTCGATGGAATATGCCGTAAACTTAACATACAAAATAAGTTGTCAAAAATTTAGGAATTTGTTTCATAGATGCTTTCAGGAAATTGTGTCAGGATTTTTTACATAATGATAGTTTCGCGGATTTCTTGAAAATCATTCATAGGCTAAACGTAATAATCCAAATGATTTAGAATAAATGGCTTGTCAAAGCCAATGCATAAAAAACCAAAATGTGGCATGCTTCTTGCTCTATTTTGGATGAAGCCTTCGACGGATTGATTGTATTTGGAAGTTGCTTCAATAGGAGGAATATGAGACATCTTGGCATGCTTGCTATTCTATTGTTGATCTTTTCCGTTTCGCCGCTAATGGCGGACACTATCAGCTTCTCCGGAATGTCGATTGGGCAGGATATCCCCAGCCCCTACATGGATTTTACCTGGAGCGGTTGGGCATACATCGACGGCAGCTTTGGTTTTGGGTATCAGAATTTAGCCACTGCTACCGGGTTGCCCGGCATGGCATGGATTTATGGGGATAATGGTTCAACAATCGAGGGCGTATTCAGCCGACCAGATAGACCGTTTATTCTGCAAACGGCAGTCCTGGGTGCTGCATGGAGGCAAGGAGTAACTGCACATATCCAGGGATACCTGGACGGAGTTTTGACGGGAGAGATCTTTGCATTGGTTAACGACGGTTCGGAAGGCACTGCGGTGCCAACTATTGTCCAACCCAACTGGCTGGTAGATGAGGTCCGGATCCAGGGTACCGGCGGTACATCCGGATACGGAGGCATTCTGTATCCCAATTTGGTTCAATCCCACGTTCTGCTGTCCTCGATCGACTATGCCGAACCTGAGCTTGAAAGTATGCCGGAACCTTCTTCAATCCTTCTCCTTGGCGGGGGATTGGGAGCATTGGGATTGCTCACGTACCGGCGAAGAAATAAATAGAGGCTTCCTTCAGCGAGCGATGATCTGATATTTAGGATCGGCTAGCTCGGATGTCTTTCTTTCAATTAGGCTTACAGCAGCCTTCGGGCCGCTGTAAGCCTTTGCTTTTTGCCCCCTGCCCCCGGCCGCAGTCACAATCTCTTTGACTCATTTGCGCAAAACGGTCCCTAAGTGTTGCGTGTAAGCTCCGTGGTTTGCCTCGTCTCTGTGTTTCAAATTATGAATTCACGGATTGAGCGCAAAAATCTACCACCAAAGTGGGTGTCCACGGTTGTCCAGTTTCCACGGTTTCACGGAAGGAATACCGCGCGCGGATTCCGTGCGAAATCTTATGTGGCCTTGTATGGTTTAACGGCAATCATTCCTGAGCGGCGGTTTCGAATGCCTTGGCTGCATTTTATGGTCTATTGGTCTGTACAGTTGCCGGCGCCGGCCGACTTGCACTGCGGCGTCAATTGCGAGTTTTAAAAGCTGGGGCCTATTGTGATGTAGAAATGCAATCTGCCGGTTTCACTCCAGCCTCCGGCGGCAGTCATCGGGCCGATCATGGTATCCAGATCCATGCCAAATCCTGCTCCGTGCAGCGTGTCGAAATTGTAGGGCGATGCCTGGCGTTTGCTGGTCAAAGTACCGTTGTACATGCCCATCAGAAATCCGCGCTTTACAAAGGCAAGAGGCTTGTTCAGTATCTGCCTGCGATAGGCGGCACTGAAGATCCCCATCTGGCGCACGACAAGCTCGTCGCGGTCCAATCCGAGGAAGTGACGCGAGCCTTTTTCCGAATAAGAATTCCCGCCAATGTAGAAGTGATCATAAAAGGGAACCGGGCCGCGCGAGTAGCCCGCCGTCGCGCGGATCTCGAAGCTGGAGTCCGCGGAGACGGAAAAATAACGCTGCCAGTCAATCTGGAGTTTGGAATAGTCGAGATCGCCGCCGAGCGAAACGCTGCGCTTGTCGAATTGAGCCCGCAACAACATGCCGTTTCTCGGAAGAACCGGAAGATCGAGCGTATCGCGGTTCAGCCGGAAAGAAAGCCCCGCTAGAACCGTCGAGCCACCCATGCGGTAGGGTTCGGAGCCTCCGGAAACGCGCACCCGTTCGGCGCGATACCCACCGCTGATTTCCAGTTGCCTGAAAATCGTGGCCCCGATTACAACCTGGCCGCTCTCCCTCTTGTCGGTGTATTTATCGACCTGCTCTTGGTTGCGAATGTCGAGACGCTCCAGCCGGTATGCTTCCAGGCGGGGTTCCAACCAGAGAAATTGAGCTTGAGGCAGCGAGAGGCGCACGGATGCGAAGTGATCTTCAAGACCGCCGAACTGAGTGGATACGGTAGCGGTGGAGGGGCTGTTAAACAACTGGCGCGCAGTGAATTCCGCCAGCGCAACGAAATTATAGTCGTTATCGTAGCGCAGACTCGCTCCGAGCGCATTCATCGGTGTTTCTTTGGCATTAAATATGAGGTCAAAACGATTCCCCCCGACCGGCTCAAGGGTGTATGCGACGCTGTCGAACAGACGAGTCGCGTAGAGACGCTCGACATCTGCGCCAATCTTTTCCGCATCCGCTACGTCTCCGGGATGCGTGCGAACGTTCGCTCTCAATTGATAGGTTCCAATCTGCTTCAATCCACGGAAGAAAATCGAATTGATCACCGGTGCCCTTGTGGCAGCTTGAGGCGCATTGGGCCGAGGCTCGCTTCCGGCGGCCAATGCTTTCAATTCAGGCAAGTGCTTCTCGGCTTCGATTGCTCCCCGTTTTACGATGTCCGAAAACTTTTCGTAGTCACTGTTGCTATACCCCTCCAGGTCCGGCTTCAAAACGATGGTCGCCCGTTTTCGGCTCGCCTCGACATTTTGTTCCATCTGCAGGCTGATCGATTGATCTATGACATTTACAAAAGTCCGAACTTTGTCCATCGGCAAAAGCGGGGAAGTGACATCAACGGCGATCACAATGTCCGCTCCCATAGCCTGCGCGACGTCGACGGGCATGTTATTCACCAGGCCGCCGTCTGCAAGAAGCATGCCATCCTTTTCGAGCGGAGTAAAAAGCAGGGGAATCGCCATCGACGCGCGGAGAGCCTCCGTCATGGAACCTTCTCGGAAGGCGTAAGCTTTGCCGTCAATCAGGTTGGTTGCGACAGCACGAAATGGTATGGAGAGCCTGTCTAAATCATACCCGGA
>JAEAMF010001172.1_pt1 | contig 21357 bp, 22 predicted proteins | sample 8958721 | NCBI WGS metagenome assembly JAEAMF01 (sample SAMN16933255, study PRJNA681124) | bioreactor sludge metagenome | isolation source: anaerobic bioreactor treating anionic surfactant - SDBS | place: India: Bengaluru | collected 2019-02-28
ATGGCATATTATTAAATGGTACCTAAATCATTAGTTTGCTAGTCTAGAGCCTTAAGAATTATGAATTAAGAATTATGAATTAAGAATTTACGTAACGCTTCGCGTTCTATTAATATATACATAATCAAGTACCAACATTCTTAATTCATAATTCATAATTCTTAATTGGTATTTGGTAATTGGTATTTTATGTCGTGATTGACATGCTTGTGTCCGTAATTGATAATTAGCGGGTTATGCCAAAAATGATAATTGGATTTGTTGGTCAAGCCGGTGCCGGCAAGGGTACGGCGGCCGAAATGCTGGCCAAGAATGCGAATGCGCAAACTTTTACGTTCAGCGATATATTGGCGGATTTGCTCAAAAGGTTGTATATGGAAAAATCCCGCGACAATTTGATTAAAATATCCACGGCTTTACGCGAAGCTTTTGGGCAGGATGCGTTGGCCAATGTCATGGAAAAGCAAGTACAGCAATCGCCGGCTGATATTGTGATAGTGGACGGGATACGCAGAATGGAAGATATTGAAGATCTAAGCAAAGATCCCAGGTTTCATTTGGTGGAGATCTGGGCGCCTCCGGAAGTGAGGTTTGAGAGATTAAAGAACCGCAACGAAAAAGCCGGCGAAGGTGATATGACTTGGGAGGAGTTTATGGCTCTGGGAGAAAGAGAGACGGAAAAGACAATTGCCGGAGTAGCGGAACAGGCCAAAAATAGGGTTGATAATAGTGGGGACTTGGAAGAATTTAAAGAAAAGCTTGAGCAACTGATCGCAAGTTTGTAGACTTGGCACAACCCTAAATCCCTTATCAGGGACTTGTAAACTAAGTTAACAAGTCCTCCTAACCCGTCCGCCTCGCTCTGCCCTGTCCGCCTCGCTCTGCTCGGCAGGCGGGCTGGCTCGGCAGGCGGGCTGGCTCGGCAGGCGGGTGGATAAGGAGGATTTAGGAGGTTGCGCTTAAAAAATTATGCAGATAAAAATTACACGGCTTCGTGATGATGTGGAGGTTCCCAAGTATCAGACAGAGGGGGCGGCGGCTTTTGATTTGGCGAGCGCGGAACAAGCCGTGATACCGGCTAAGGGATTTAAATTATTGCCAACAGGGCTGGTGATTGCGGCGCCAAAAGATCATGTATTGATATTGGCGGCAAGATCGAGTTTGTTTAAGAAAAAAGGTTTGGTTTTGGCCAATGGAATAGGCGTGGTGGATAGTGATTATTGCGGTCCTGAGGATCAAATATTTCTTGCCGTTTATAATCCTACGGATACGGAGGTTATAGTTGATGCGCATGAGAGAATAGCGCAGGGAATGATTATGCCGGTTGTCAGAGCCGAATTTACGGAAGCCGATGCGGAAGGTGAAAGCCGGGGAGGGTTTGGATCGACGGGATGAACGAAATAAGATTAAAGTTCATCAAGTCTAAAGTTCATCAAGAGTTACTTGAGTCGCTCTTGATAAACTTGATACTTTAAACTTGTTACTGAAGTTATTGCGAGTTAAATGCGCGTGTGCCAAAGTAGAGGCCATGTGTTTTTTTAATTAATTATTTAAGCTAAAAATGGCTTGTATGGCTGTTAGCTTGATAAATTGAAAATGATTATGCCTGTGGATAAATCGATGCCCAAAGCTCCGCTTCTGCAACCCGCGGATAAAAACCAACCGCGTATTTATTGGATGAACCGGATCAAAACCCAAAGAGAGGATGGCTCCCCTGTTTTGTTGGAGCCGACACCCGAGCAATTGGCTGTGGCATTTGCCAAGTGCTCCAGATCCTCAACCCCATTTGATCAAAATGTTGATGATGTGAGCTTGGAATCGGCGGCCGCTTTTCATGAAAAGTGGGTAGTTGGTTATGGACATGGCTCGGTAGCCGAGCACGCGGTGGCGGCCGTGGGCATAGAAAATATCCCCCAGGTGGTGGTGAAGATTTTGGAAGATTGCCGGTTGTGCTCGTTTACGGAAAAATCCTCGCGCTACCAAGTATTTACGCGCGACCGAGTAGCTGTGCCGGCAACGCTGGAAAAGAGTCCTTACATGATCGAGGTGAACCAACTGTTTGATAAGCTTTATGGATTATACGACGAATGCTACAAATTACTGGAGCCTGTCATGAGCGAAAAAAACCCCCAGGGATCTTTGTCGGATGGGGCGTATAAAGCCGTTTTGAGAGCCTTGGTGTGCGACAGGGTAAGATATTTATTGCCATCCGCCAGTTTGACCATGGTGGGCATGACGGCCAATGCGCGCAACTGGGGTTTTGCGATTTCCAAACTGCTTTCGACCGATGATTCCATAGCGCAAGCCGTAGGGCAAACGATTAAAGATTCTTTGCGCGGACCGGAGAGCGGAAACCCTGATGAAGCATTGGCAAAATATCCTTTGCCAACATTGCTCAAGTACGCGGATCCCAATCCTTACAGGATGCAAACTCCGGAAAAATTATCCCAAATGGTTAAAGAGATGATCGGAGAGCATAGGATTGATAATGACCGAGTGGAAAAGAGTGTAATCTGCACTTTTGACGATGCTATGGCCGAAAAGCGCATCGCGGCTTCACTATTGGCCTTGCATGGCAATTTGAGTCAAAATCAAGCTTTGGATTTATTGGCGCAAAAACCGGAGTTAACGGAAAAAATGATTGCCGAAGCTTTGACTCTGCGCGGACCTCATGATCCACCGCCTCGCGCTTTTGAGCATGCTTGGTTTCAGCATCAAATAGTCATGGATTACGGAGGCTGGAGGGATATTCAACGCCATCGCATGTGCACGCAAAGCAATCAACCATTGGGAACGGATTTGGGTTATGATACGCCGGTGGAAATTGAAGAAATCGGCAAAGTCAAAGATTATATGGCGGTAATGGATATGGCGCGCGACTTGAATCACAAATTGCTGGGAGCGGGACTTGTGAACGAAGCCGAATATGTTGTGCCAATGGCATACAGACGCAGATTGGTTATCAGTTGGAATGTGCGCGAGTTGTTTCATTTCATCGAATTGAGGAGTGGTAAAAAAGGCCACCCCAGCTACCGCAAAATCGCTCAAGAGTTGTGGCACAGCTTAAACGAGACTCATCCGCTCATCGCTTCTTTTATCAGAGTGGATATGAGCGAGACGGGTATTTCGACATTGGGTGAGAAGCCGAAAGGATTCTAACGTTCGTCGAGCTGAGCTTGACTCGCGAAATTACAAGTAACAACCCACTGCGCTCTACGAGCTTCGAGGGTCAAGAATAACAAATAATAAAGACAAATACTAAATTAAGAAAGTCGGAGGCTTCTATAGAGATCAGCTCGACTTCGGCATTTTTTATAAAAAATCCCGCGTTCAGCAAACGAGGGAAAGTTAGATCTACTTAGAATCTACACTTGGGACAAGACGAACTTGAGAAGCGACGAGTTGGATCTCCTCCAGCAAATCTTCCAATGACTTGATATCAACCGCGAACCTAACCCCATCCTCCTCTGAAAGGACCGTACTCTGCGCATCATGATGCAGTTTGGCTACACGGCTTCGCATCTCGCACATCTCTTGATCGTGTTTGGTTTGCAGGCTATGCAATTTGGCGATATAGTCCGCCAAATGTCCGCGAAGCAGAGCGATATGCGTTATCAAACAGGCGGCGTGAGCTAAGCTCTGGCCATCCGGACTACTTAGATACTGTTCGTAACTAAGAGAACGACTGTTAACAGATCCAGCCATGATCCATCTCCTTTTGAAAGTTCGTGGCACAGCTGTTAGTATTATAGACATTAGGCCTTTTGTCAAGGTATTGCACTTATGCCAAAATGATTGATATATGATTAAAAGGCAACAAAATGATGGTTTGCATATTGTGATTGAAGGGATTGATGGGTCGGGGAAATCGACTGTGAGCGGGGCATGCGAGGAGTGGGCCAAGGTGAGGGGTGTGAGTTTTTTTAATGTGATTGAGTTTGCGGAGCGTGAATGGCGATTGCCGAGTTTGGATGAGATTGGTGAGGCGACTGGGTTGCTAACGGCCGAGCCGACTTTTTGTTGGACAGGGAAAGCGATTCGCGATGAGATAATTGCCAAGCGCGAGGGCGAGAGCGAGGCGCGTTATGATGGTTGGGAAACAGCACATGCTTTTGCGGTTGACAGGTTGGTACAATTTCGACGTTTGATAATCCCCTTTCTGCAAAACCACCCGGAGAGAATTGTCATTCAAGATAGAAGTTTGGCTTCGACGCTGGCTTATCAACCTTTACAAGATCAGAGTTTATCGACCGAGAGATTGTTGGAATTACCCGGAAACAGACAAACGATTGAGTTTTATCCAACGTTGTTATTGTTGATCAGGACGGAGGCCTCGGCGGCCATGGCCAGATTAGAGGCTCGCACCGAAAAACAGGATCAGGTTATTTTTGAAGAGGCGGATTTTCAGACAAAGTTGGTACAGAGATTTTTGTCGGATGAGGTACTGGGGCCGTTTCAAAAAGCCGGAAGCAAAATCGGCGCGGTAGACGGTAATTTAAGCATTGAACAAGTGGCGGATAATGTTCGTGCACTTTTGTCGCGCGAATTGCCGGAATTTGGTATAATTAAATCATAAGTTATATTATTACGTTAATAACGTTTATAACGTTCATAACGAGTTAAGTAGTTATTTGGTAAATTCTCTTTAACCCTCTATGCTCTTGGGACTTCAGGAAAACCTGTTTACCTGTTTTAAAGTCCCTGACCCGTCCGCCTCGCCTCGTTCGGCAGGCGGGTGGATAAGGGATTTAGGGTTGTGCTAAAACGACTACTTGTTACGAACGTTGCAAGCTTGTAACGTGAAACACAAATTATTATGTTAAAACCCGCAGAAGCCAAGCAGGCTTTAATGAGCAATCTGGGGATATTGCTCGTGCTCGTTTTTTGGCCTTTGGTAACAGCCATCATTTCGGGCGTCTTAAATATTATCGGATTCGAAGGAACTTGGATGATCGGTTTGGCATTGATTTTGGCGTGGCTGGGAGCTTTTATCTGGTTTATCGTCAGGCTCTGGAAGCTGGCACCGGAAATCAATGTTTCACCCTATGCCTCGCTGTGGCTATTATTGCCTTTTGTGGGCATATTTTTTGTGGCCATGCTATTCTTGGAGCCCCTTAAATATATATCCGACAATAAACCGGCCAATAAACAATTACCGTTAACTTGGAGATTAATCAAAGAAAGTTGGCAAATTTACAATGTAAATTTCAAAGTATTAATCAAATCGGCAATCGGTTTTATTTACCTGGGCTTGATACTCGGAGCATCGGCGGGATTGGCAACGGTTTGGCCGTTATGGAACATAATGCATCTGGTTATTTCGCTGTCATCTCTCTTTGCGACAATATGGATCAGTATCAAGATATTTTATACAGCAGCTCAACTGGAAGAAGGCAAAACTCCCAAAGGCAACGAATCACAACTGGCCAATAAAAACTTCTGGCAATATTTTATCGTCGGCTTGCTGGTCTTATTAATTACCGCCGGTCCTTTAGCGGCCACGGCTGTTTTAATCGGAATTATCAGCATTGCTTTTACAGCTCCCATGTTTAACGGAGACCCGACGGCCGCAAGCAACATCCTGCAATCATTGCAAGACAATGTGGTTTTGCTGTTCGGGGGAGGTTCGTTATTGGCAGTACTCTTTTTAGCTTCTTGGATTTGGATGATTTACAAATCCATTCAGCTCTCGCAAGCAATGCCGGCATTGTTGTTAAACGGGCAAACGGGCATGAATGCATTAAGAGAGTCATCCCGCATAATCAAAAACCGCTGGTGGGGCATGTTTTGGAAGAACCAATTATGGGGCTATGTGATTGGTATGGCCTACTTTATTTTGGCTTTGGCCATGGGCATCATTCTGATTATTCCCATCTTGCTGATACAATTCACAAATTACGCGGCTCCTTTAACAGAAATCTTTGATCAGATGCTGGGCGGTGTTTTGCAAATGTTACTGGCGCCGTTGGCATTCATTTTTATGATCAAACTTTACCGAGCCTTCCGAAAAACAGCGGAATAAACAAGACCAAAGTTTATCAAGCCTAATGTTCATAAAGTCTAAAGTTTATCGAGAGCAACTAAAATCCGTTCATCAAGTTGAAAGTCTATAGTTTATCAAGAGTTACTCATGCTTCTCTTGATGAACTTTTAACTTGATGAACTTGTTACTTTGTGGGATGAACTTTTTACTTGACGAACTTCCAAGTTGTTTTTGACGTTATGTTCCGTGTGGTTTAGTATATTTGTATTATGAAATTGATTCCGATTATCGGTTTGGAAATACATGTTCAGCTGAACACAAAAAGCAAGATGTTTTGTTCTTGCGCCAATGTGGATGATGGGGCGGCTCCCAATACGGCCATCTGCCCGATTTGCACCGGCCAGCCCGGGGCATTGCCCGCTTTAAACGAAGAAGCTCTTAAAAAAGGAATTTTGGCCGGCATGGCTTTGAATTGCACCATACCTGATACAAGCGCTTTTGACCGCAAGAATTATTTTTATCCGGACTTACCCAAAGGTTACCAAATTTCGCAATTCGGGCTTCCGGTGGCTTTAAACGGCAATGTAACCGTTGAGATTCCCGAAGATGCCCTGCCAGGCCGTGAGGTGGTTCGTATAGGCATTACACGAGCACATTTGGAGGAGGATGCGGCCAAGAATTTTCACGCACCGGAAGGGGTAGACGGCAGACCCGCGACCCTTGTGGACTACAATCGATCGAGCACTCCCCTCTTGGAAATTGTCACTGAACCTGATTTCAGAGCTCCGGTTGAAGCCAAGTTTTTCTTGCAAGAGTTACGAGCTATCATGCGTGCCGTAAGGGCCTCCAATGCGGATATGGAAAAAGGGCAAATGCGTTGTGATGTGAATATTTCGATGATGGAAGTTGATGAGCACGGCTATCCGGTTAAAAGCACTTTAAATCCGCGCACAGAAGTTAAAAACCTGAACTCGTTCAGAGCCGTGGAAAGAGCTATTGCTTATGAAATGCAAAGACAGAGCGCACTTTACGAAGCTCATACGCCTCCCGTTGAAGCAACGCGCGGATGGGATGATGCACAGGGTAAAACCATTGAACAGCGCACCAAAGAGTCCAGCGCCGATTACCGCTATTTTCCGGAGCCTGATTTGCCTCCGCAAGACTTGCGAGATATCCGCGAAATAATGAAAAGCCGTTTACCCGAATTACCGGCGCAGACACGTTTGAGATTGATGCAAGATTATGGCTTTTCCAAAGCCAATGCCGCGTTTTTTACGGCCAATGACGGGTACGTGGAATATGTGGAGCGAATAATGAGCGAGCTGGCGGGTTGGCTGGAAGCATCCGATGATCAAATAAAGAGCGGAGCGGAAGCTCTGGAAGATAAAAAGCAGGTTTTTGCCAAATTGGTTGGCGGTTGGCTGACAAGCAAGCTGGCCGGATTATTGGCTGAAAAAAATCTTACGATCAAAGAAGCCAATATAGATCCCGAGAATTTTGCGGAGTTTATCCATCTCTTGGAGAAAAAGGCCATTAACAGCACAAACGGGCAAAAGCTATTGCAGATGATGCATGAAACGGGTGGAGATCCATCCAATTTGATGGAAACGCATGATTTGGGACAAAATATGGACGAAGGAGAATTGGAAGCGACAGTGAAAAGAGTTTTGGAGGATAATGCGGATAAAGCCGAAGAAGTTAAAAACGGCAAAATGCCGTTGATCAAATGGTTTGTGGGTGTGGTAATGCGCGAAACCGAAGGCAAGGCTGATCCGATGAAAGTGGAAACGGAAATACGCAAACAACTGGACATTTAAGTCAAAAGTTTATCTCACCAAGTAACAAGTTCATCAAGTCTAAAGTTCTTCAAGAATTACTTAAGCCTCTCTTTATGAACTTTAGACTTTCAACTTGATGAACTCCTGACGAACTTGCTACTTTAAACTTGATGAACTCGTGAAGTGATACCAAGTCCTGATAAGTTCCATGGCTTGTTTTTCGTTTTTGGCCCAATTGATGCGAGTATCTTTTTTAAACCAAGTTTCTTGCCGTTTGGCGTATTGATATGTGGCGCGTTTTGCGCGCAGGATAGCCTCGTCGAGCATAATTTCGCCGCGAATATAGGCGGCGATTTCGCGATAACCGATAGAAGTCATAGCCGGAGCGTTCCAGCTTATTCCCCCATCATGCAAACGGCGCACTTCTTCGGGCCAGCCTTCTTCCATCATGCGAGTAATGGATTGGTTGATACGCTCCCGTAAAACTTCACGAGGCCATTTAATACCGACTTGAAAAGCATCAATAACCGGCGTGAGCTTGACTCTTAATTGAGAGACGGGTTTGCCGGTAAATGTGCAAATCTCCAAAGCGCGGATAACACGACGGGGATTTTTGAGATCTACGCTGGTTTCGGCATCAGGATCCATCTTTAATAAAAGATCCACCAGCTTGTTCAGCGGTTGTTTTTCGTATGATGAGCGCAGTGATGGATTGGGTGGAACTTCGGGAATGGCAAAATTGTCAACCAAAGCTTTAATATACAAACCGGTTCCTCCGACGATAATGGGGAGGTGACCGCGGCGATGAATGCCGTTGATGGCTTTTAAAGCGACACGGCGCCATTCGGCCACGGACATAATTTTTTTAGGATCCATGAAATCCATAAGATAATGAGGGATTTCGGGATAAGGCGATTCTTGTCCGGGAAGATCTTCGGGGTTGATGCCCAGTTTTTCGTAATCTCGAGAGTAAGGGACTCTGACCAGATAAGAGCTATGCCCCAAAAATTTACCGCGCCTGCCGGGCGGCTTGCCTGTACCGATGGTTAATTTGCGGTAAATTTGACGCGCATCGGCGTTGATGATTTCCCCGTTCAGTTCGCGGGCGATTTTAAGACTGACTCCGGTTTTGCCCGATGAAGTGGGGCCGAGTATAACAAGCACCCGCGGCAATTTATTGTCTTGCTTGGCCGAGGGGACTTGATTATTCAGCATAATGATTAGACTGATTATTCGGAACCAGGGACAGGATCTATAGAATCTTCGGCTGTCCGACTTTTATTTTCCTGTTCCCATCGCTTATATTCTTCGCACTCCCGGCCGAATAAAGGATCCGCCAGATTGGCGCAAATGACAGGATCAGCCATGATCTCTTCGTAGGCTGTAAGGCAGGTAATACGGGGAATATCGTTTTGATTGCACAGATTGGGATCTTTGGCGGCGAGAGCTTTATCCAAATAACAAGCAAAAGGGTATTCAGCCTCGGAACAATTGGCGGATAAGCGAGGCTCCATATCAGTTTTATTACAACCGGCCGCGAAAAAGACGGCTATGATAAAAAATGGCAAAAAGTATTTCATAGCTTTATTATAACAACTTATTCGGCACTTGGCACGATTTCGCCTTCCAAAATCCAAGTCATGGGTCTGGTGATTTTAGCCGTGATGATAGATCCGGGTTCAACTTTCAAGCCATGTGATTTTATGCGCACTCTCTTGAATTCGGAATTTGTACCCAATAACCACTCTCCATCAATGCTCTCGACAAAAACTTGGGTGTTTTTATCCTGATATATTTGATTTTTACGTTCCGTTATTTCTTCCATCAAGGATTGGATGGTTTGCCATCTTTGTTTTTTGATTTCCGCGGGTACGTCGTCGGGATAAAGACGTTGGCTCAGAGTGCCGGAACGCGGAGAATATTGTGCGGTATAGCAAATATCATAATCGCAGGCTTTGTAGAGATCGACGGTATCCATAAAATCAGCATCGGTTTCACCGCAATAGCCCACTATGATATCCGTTCCCAAGGCTATGCCGGGGCGGGCTTTTTTGATTTGATCGATTATATCCAAATATTTTTCACGCGTGTACTTACGATTCATTTTGCGCAGAATTTCGTTGGAGCCGGATTGCACGGGCAAGTGGAGGTAGTTGATTTGTTTGGGAAGAGCGAGGGCGTGGATAACCTGTTCATCCATCTGCATGGGGTGTGCAGCAGTGTAATGCAAACGCTCGATACCCTGAATTTGATTAATCTCCCAAAGCAGAGCCGCGAAATGATTTTGATAAGGATTATGTGAGTGAAAACCGCTGGCATCGGGAGCTTTGTAAGCGTTAACGGTTTGGCCCAAGAGAGTGATTTCTTTAATACCTTTTTGCGCCAAATCGCGGACCTCGGCGAGAATGTCTTGAAGAGGACGATTGCGGATTAAGCCGCGCGCATAGGGAACCACGCAATAAGCGCAAAAATGATTACAGCCGGTTTGAATGGATACGTAGGCTTGAATTGATGAGGAGCGTAAAGGATTTATTTTCAGATAATCATCAACCTCGTCGCCGGAAATCATCCATTCGGGGCGCAGTTCGGCTATCCAGCGCGGCAGGTGCACCATATCAGCAGTACCAAAAAACAAATCCGCGGTTTTAACGCGCGCTCTTAATTTGCCGTCTTTGTCGCGCCCGGCCATACAACCGGTGATAGCAACCACCAAACGCTCGCCGTTTTTTTTGCGGTTGGCGTATTTTTCCATGAGTCCCATGATGCGGCTTTCAGCATGCTCGCGGACCGAGCAAGTATTCAGAATAATCAAATCCGCATCATCCTCGCCCTCGGCAAAAGCAAAACCCGCGTTATTAAGCAACCTCGCCAAACGCTCGGAATCATTGGTATTCATCTGACAACCATAGGTTTTTATGTAGTATTTGGGCTTATTCATGTCATAAGATACTACATTTACCAACAAGCGAAGTCAATCACGGATTAACTCACCCCCTTCCCCCTCTCTTAAAATAAGAGAGGGGCTGCAAAATGCCAGGTTGATTAATAGTTAACTTAGACAACGAGTCTCTCTCTTGATTTAAGAGAGAGATTTAGAGTGAGTTAAACCGTTATGACCCCGTCATGCGACGGGGCAGGCGTTACGACTATCCTCGTGCTATAATCAGTTTATATGTCTGATAAAAAATTGACTCCAGAGCAAATCGAGAAAATTCAAGCAATCTTAAAAAGATACCGTGAAGAAACGGATCAGATTTTGGAAGAGCATTATGCCAAGGTTAAGCAAATATTGGCCGAGCAAGATGCTAAGAAGATGGAAGAGCTGAAACGATCAATAACGGAAAACGCATAATAATGCAAAGTGAATAATGCATGATGCATAGTGTATGATGCACAATTAAAAATACACAATGAAGCAATCGCTTCCTTCTTAAGGGGCGGGTCGCGATATTATTAATTATATTGTTAATCAAGTACCGACATCATGCATCATACATTATGCATTTTGCATTGAGCTTGGTTGATCAAACACCGACATTCTTAATTCTTAATTTAATTAAGTTCATTTGTTTCGATTTCGAGCAAGCGGTTGTACTTTTCGACACGTTCGGAGCGGGAGAGGGAGCCGGTTTTTATGTATTCGGAACCGCAGGCAACGGCCAAGTCGGCGATGGTGGTATCGTCGGTTTCGCCGGAGCGATGGGAGATTGAGGTGGCAAAGCCGTTTTTATGCGCCATAATGATGGCTTCGGCGGATTCGGTGAGAGAGCCGATCTGGTTGACTTTGATAAGAATGGCGTTGCAGGCTTTTTCATCCACGGCTTTTTTTAGGCGGGTGATGTTGGTTACAAGCAAATCATCGCCGACAATGTGTGATTTTTTAGCGAGACGCGATAAAGAACCAGACCAAGCCGCCCAATCATCTTCGGCAAAAGGATCTTCGATGGAGATGAGAGAGTATTTTTTTTGCCAAGCCAAATAGCGATCCAGCAGTTTATCGGAAGTGAACTCACGGCCGGCTTCGGCACGGAATGTGTAGATGGCTTTGGAGCTGTCGTAGAATTCGGAAGCGGCCACGTCGGTTGCCAAGGCCACGTCTTTGCCGGGCTTGTAACCGGCTGATTTTATGGCTTGATTTAAGAGATCAAAAGCGTTTTCAACGTTTTTCAGTTTGGGAGCAAAACCACCCTCGTCACCGACCGTGACCGGAAAGTTTTTTTCCGCGAGGAGATGTTTGAGGGTTTGAAATACTTCGGAGCCGATGCGGATGCGGTCGCTCATTTTGCGGGCCAAGGGCACAATCATGCACTCTTGAACATCAAGGCTCCAATTGGCATGAGCTCCGCCGTTAAGCACGTTCATGGTGGCAATCGGCAAAGAGGCTTTACGTGGGAAATTGTAGATCTTGCGTAAGATTTGCCATAACGGTTTTTCTGCCTGAAGAGCATGAACTTGAGCACAAGCCAAACTGACAGATAGGATGGCATTGGCGCCGAGTTTTTTCTTGTTTTCGGTTCCATCCAGCTCCAGCATCACATGGTCGATATCTTTTTGACGCCGCACGTCGATATTTTTGAGGATGGGTGCGATTTTTTTATTGACGTTAGCGACAGCTTTAAGCACGCCTTTGCCACCATAGCGCTTTCCGCCATCACGAAGCTCGAGAGCTTCGTGCGAGCCGGTGGACGCTCCGGAAGGGACTTTGGCTTCAGCTGATGCGCCGGATTTGAGAGTTACACGGCAGGCAATCGTAGGATTGCCACGAGAATCAAGGATTTCGCGGGCAACTATTGATTTGATGAGAAAATCGGTTTTAGACATATGTTGACAAAACAGAGATTATATTGTATATTAGTATCATCACGATGAGGGCAGGTTCATAAGTTTTTGTGCTTATGCAATTGGCCCTCTTTTTTTGTATTCCAGTTTATTTTTTAAGTTATTCATAAAATCAATTTTATCAGCCGCCGCGTCTCGTAATAATGTGGAATATTTTTTGCAGTTGGGAACTATGAGCCTATAAAGCTTGTTGTTTTCTTTTAAAAACCGAATAAGACAAGCAAAATCTCCATCACCTGTAACAACTAACGCTTCATGATAATTATTGTACTGTATCATTGCATGTAAAACCAGCTCCGCATCAACATTTCCTTTGACTTTCCCGTCAGGCAAAAGCATGCAAGGTTTAAAAATCAAGGCAAAGCCCGCTTCCTGTAAAAATGAATACAGCCGCTGATTATTTATGTTAAAACCAATAAATAAATACGCCTTGGTAATACCATGCTTTTCATCAAGGTATTTCTTGAATCTAGCAAAATCCAAAACCCAACCTTGATCGCGAATCGCAAGATTGAGATTTTGACTATCTATAAAAGCGTAAATTATTTTATTTGATTTTTGCATTAATCAGTATAATTGTTTAGATAAGCAAAATTTCATTATTTACGTTTCGATAATTTTCCGGTCTTCTTTTTGGCAACCGAGGATTTTTGCTTGACCACCTTCTTTTTAACAGATGATGCTTTTTTCTTTGCCGTAGCAGTTTTGACTTTGGGTTGTTTTTCCAGCAGCGCGATTATACCGGGGATTTTGCCTCCGGTTGCGATAAACTCCAGCAGAGCTCCGCCGGCTGTGGAGATGTAATCAAACCAATCGTCCATACCGGTGGCGATTGCCAACGGAATCGTGTCACCCCCGCCGACCATGCCAAAGGCTTTACCGCGCGCGCGGGAAGCGATGGCATAACCCAAAACCATGGAGCCATGAGAAAACGCAGTTACTTCGGCCGCGCCGACCGGGCCGTTCCAGAGAATTGTTTGGGCGGATTTAATGATTTTAGACCATTCTTGCATGGTTTTGGGACCGATGTCACCAATCATTTCATTGGCTTTAACTTCTTTAAGATCGGCGCGGCGCAATCCGGAATTGGATTTTAGGGATTTGCCGACGACAAAATCTTGCGGAAGTATGATTTTTTTATTTTTAACCAATTGAGCGGCCAGCTTGACACTCCCCTCTTCCAGATAAGATTTGCCGATTTGGATACGTTTGGCTTTTAAAAACGGATGAGCCATGGCACCGCCTATGAGAACCAGATCCGCTTTTTTCAGCAGAGCGGATAAGACGGGAAGTTTGGTGGACAGTTTGGCTCCGCCGATTAAAGCCACAAAAGGTTTCTTGGGTTTTTCGAGCAGTTTGGAGGCTGAGGATATTTCATTTACGAGCTCGGGACCAGCATAATGAGGCAGGAGCTTGGCGATAGCATGAACAGAAGTATGTTTGCGGTGACATGATGCAAAAGCGTCGTTGATATAGATATCGGCTAAAGAAGCGTAGCGACCGGCAAGTTTTTTATCATTGGTCTCCTCACCTTGATAAAAGCGAACATTTTCGAGCAAGAGCACGGATCCGTTTTTAGCTGATTGGATGGCTTGTTTTATTTCGATCAAACCCTCTTCGGTTTCCAAATCTTCACCGCAATACATGATAGGATCGCCGAGATAACCCTCGGCATAAGGAAGTAATTGCACGGTGGAGAGGTTGTGCTCGTGGCCTTTGGGGCGTCCAAGATGAGTGGCGACTATTGTGACAGCGCCTTGTTTTTTTAGCCATTTGATGGTTTCGGCGGAGCGCTCGACTTTAAGAAGATCGCCTTCGGTGGGAACCTCGTGCAAAGGCATATTCCAATCTACACGCAAAAGAACACGCTTACCTTTTAATACGGCGTTTTTAGCCAATGTCTGAATTTTATTCATATCCCATATAATACCAATTACAACAAGTAACGTCGAACGGACAATAAAGCTACCAGCCACTAGCTACTAGTTGCAAGACTAAAGTTCATCCAAATGAGTAACCAGTCGAACAGAAGCTTGTTCGTAGGGATAAACCTTGTGTTTATCCGCGCCAAGCAATCAAACAGTTATTTCAGTACGGATAAACACAAGGTTTATCCCTACGCAGACCGCGCCTCTAGATACCAAGTTCTATGATGACGATTTCGGGTGAGTTGAAGAGACGGGCACGGCAACCGACCTCGCCCAAGCCTCCGGTGATGATTGTTGGTATGCCTTTGATGATTTTACGACCGATATCGGCTTTACGACCAAAAACAGAGGGTACATGCAAAGCTCCGATAAAAGGAAAGCGAATTTGACCGCCATGGGAATGGCCGGCCAGCGCCAAATCGGTTTGTCCTTCGGGAATATCCTGTATCAGATCAGGCTCGTGAATGAGAACAAGGTGAGGATTGCCGTCTTGCCGTTGTAAAATTGAGGTGTTGCTCGTTCCATAAAAACCATCATCAGCTCCGGAAAGGCGAAGTTCTTTGCCTTGTACTGTTATGCTTATGCCCGTATTTATGAGACTATGCAAACCGTATGAGCTTAATTTTTGACTGATGAGTTTGGGATTATCTTGATAATCGTGATTGCCTAAAATAAAAAAACCGCCGTAAGTTGTTGCGAGATTTTTGATTGGCTCGAATGCTTGAATGTCAATCGCATCATGTACGACCATGTCTCCGCCGACAAGCAACAGATCGGGTTTTTCGGCTTGCAGTTTGTTGACAATCTTTTCCACCCATGACTTGCTTTTTTTGGGTTGCAGATGCAAATCGGAGATGAATGCGACCTTGAGCCAAACACTTGGCGAAGCACCGATGCTTTCGCGATATCGCGATATTTTAATGCGCTTGGGAGCCAAGAAAATGCCGTATGCGAGCATTAACTCGCCCAAGAACATGGCATAAGCCAAATTCAGCCACTGATTACCCATAATGACTCCGAAGACTCCAACAATCAAACCTAACATGGCAAGCAAAAACATGAGTATATCAAATACCGCAAAAGTTTCTATTGATTTTTGCAAGTCGAGTTTTGGCACAATTATTACAGTATTTTACCTAAAGCCAGAGCCATTTCCGCCAAACGATGCGAATATCCCCATTCATTATCATACCAAGCAAAAACTTTAGCCAGATCGCCGTCGATGACTTTTGTCATGTTTAGATCGATAATCGTGGAATACGGGTTGCCGATTATATCGGTTGAAACGATGGGCTCATCTGTGACCGCGAGAATGTTTTTCCATCTCTTTTGTTTTGAGGCTTTAATGAAAGCGTTATTGATTTCTTGAGCCGTAGCTTTCCGCTTGAGGAGAGCCGTGATATCGGTTAGCGAGCCGACGATGGCGGGAACCCGAACAGCGACACCATCGAACTTGTTGTCCAGACCCTTAATGACTTCGGTGACAGCAATGGCGGCCCCGGTTGTGGTTGGAACAATGTTTTGTGCGGCGGCGCGGGCACGGCGAAAATCTTTATGCGGACCGTCTTGAATATTTTGATCGGCCGTATACGCGTGAACCGTTGTCATGCCGGCTTTTTTTATGCCAAATTCATCCAGCAAAACCTGCATGGCGGGTGCGATGCAATTGGTGGTGCACGAAGCATTATTGATGACGTGGACATTCTTTTTGAGTTGTTTTTCATTTATGCCCATGACATGAGTCGGAACTCCGCCACCCTTGGCGGGCGCGCTGATTATGACGTGTTTGGCTCCGGATTTGATGTGCGTACTCGCCTTTTCCAAATCCGTAAAAAAACCGGTACACTCCAAAACCACATCTATTTTAAGATCTTTCCACGGCAAATTGAGAGGATCTTTTTCAGCGAAGACCGGAATTTTTTTACCGGCTACGATTAAAGATGATTTTGTATGTGATACTTTTTCATGATAACGACCGTAAGCCGTATCGTATTCCAAAAGATGAGCCAGCGTGGCAGTATCGGTTAAATCGTTAATGGCCACAACGTTGAAACCCGATTTTTTAAGGCCGGCTTTTAAAGTATTACGGCCGATTCGGCCAAAACCGTTAATTGCTATACGAGGCATAAAGTTGATTTGGTGATGATTTTAAATTAATCGATGCTGATTTCTCTTTCGCCGGAAATTTGCATTTCACCGGACTCGGTCAGTTGATATTGAATTATGGCGACAGTGCCGTTGTTTAACCAATTGATATGAACTTTTCCGTCACTATCCTTAAAATACAAATCTCCGGCTTCGCGCGTCAAAAGAGATTCGGTGTCTTTGGAAAGATCGACGAGCATGATTTGACCTACGCCTTTTTCATCTTCGTTATAGTAAGCCGCAAAAAGCATATCCGGCGAAAATACCGCTTCAGCCGGTACCAATGTTGATTCAGCTACAACGCTGCCGCTTTTTGATTCGATAATCCAAGCTCGTCTATCATCGGTATTACGCTTGCTTCCATATGCCCATGCTCCAAGAGCCATGCGGGAATAGTCGTTGTTGACCGCAAAAGGATGCAATAATTCGCTGGTAAGAGGAGAGCCGGCGATTGCTCTGGTGCTTGGTATTAAAACCTCCTTGGTTCCGCTGTCGTTTAGACGATAAATCATCAAGTCGTCGCAAGCACCGGTAAAGGTTGCCGGGCAAGGAGTATAAGCAAGCCGTAAGCTGGAAACGTCGGCATCGCGATATTGCATCTTGCTTTCCGAAGAGGCTTGATCGAGCAAGGCCGGAGCCTGAACTCCTTTATTACTGATGAGATTGATGATTCCGATCAGCTTTTCCTGCTTTTCATGAACACGGTATAAAGCAAGGCTTACTACAACCAAACTGATAAAAAGGATAAAAATAATCAATGCAGCCCCAAGCGGCTGACCGGAAGCTGAGGCATCGGTTTTATGGACGGTATCGGTTTTTTTGGCAACCGGCCTGTATTTTTTTACTGGCATAAATAAAGATCAAAAAAATTGGCTTAATAAGCAAATTATAGCACGAAAAAGCAATGCGTAACAATCGATTGACCCGGCAATCAAAAAATCCCGCCGTTAAGACGAGATTTTTCCGGCTTTATCTGAATCAGCAAGCGCCGGGAGTTGAACCGATTTCCCAGCGAACAAAACGGGCGACAACGATTTTTTCTCCGATGGTGGCGATTTTTTCGTTAATCATTTGTTCGATTGTCTTCTCTTCATCCTTGAAGAAACTCTGTCTGAGAAGACAAACATCATTGTACCATTTGTCGACTTTGCCTTGCAGAATTTTTGCTTTTATATCCTCGGGCTTATTATCGTTAGCCATTTCTTGCATGAACATTTCTTTTTGCTTGGCTAAATCGGCTTCGGGGATTTGCTCGGGTGAAACGTATACGGGGCCCATAGCGGCCACTTGCATCACCAAGTCATTGGCGAAAGCCGTAAAATCATCATTGCGAGCCACGAAATCGGATTCGCATTGAAGCTCGAGCATGGCGGCCAGCTTTTTATTATGGTGAACGTAAGTTACAAAGATACCTTCGGCCGTGGTACGTTCCGCGGATTTTTTAGCGGCTTTCAGCTCTCCGCTTTTACGCAAGAGCTCCATCGCCTTTTCCATATCATCCCCGGCTTCGTCCAAGGCTTTTTTACAGGCCATCATTCCGGCGCCGGTTTTGGCGCGCAGATCGGCCACAAGTTTTGCATCAGCCATAACTTCAAAATACTAATTAAAAATTAAGAATTAAAAATTAAAAATGTTGGTGCTTGATTAATTATACTGAATTCATAATGCAAAGTGCATAATGCATGGTGTTGGTAATTGATTAACTAAACTCAATGCAAAATGCATAATGTATGATGCATGGTGTAGGTAATTGATTAACAATATAATTAATATCGCGACCCGCCCCTTAAGAAGGGAGCGATTCCTTCATTTTGTATTTTTAATTATGCATTGTGCATTATACACTATGCATTATTTTAAACCTGCTTCGGGGTTTTGCGGGCTCCGGTTTGGATGAGTGCGCCGCCCAAGCGGGAACGGTTTGACTCCCATTCGGCTTTGCCTTCTTTGCAGGCGGCGGCAATTGTACCAACGATGAGTTCGATGGATTTGACGGCGTCGTCATTGGCCGGAATCGGATAATCGACTTTGTGAGGGTTAACGTTGGTATCGCAGGCGGCCACGATCTTTACTCCCCTTCTCATAGCTTCGGCCAAAGCCGTATTATCTTTGTGAATATCAGAGATAAAGATGGCTTCGGGAATGCGATTCATGTCTTGAATACCACCGACCTTTTCATCCAAAACCGCAATTTGCTCGTTAAATTTTAACTGTTCGAGTTTGGTATATTTACCCAGCTCGCCTTTTTCCTGCTTGCGCTTAAGATCTTTATATTTTTTCAGCATTTGCGCGATAACCGAAAAATTGGTCAAAGTACCGCCCAACCAACGCTTGGTTATATAGGGCATCTTGGCGTCAGACGCAAATTTTTCGATAATCGGAGCGGCTTGTTTTTTGGTACCTACAAAAAGAACCGTGCCTCCGCGCATGGTAATTTGTTTGCAAAAAGCGGCAGCTTCCTCCAAAGCTTTTTGCGTGGCCTCTAAATTAATAATGTGAATGCCGTTTTTGGCGCCGAAAATGTGTTTTTTCATGTTCGGGTGCCACTTGGACGTGCGATGACCAAAATGCACGCCTGATTCGAGCATTTCAACTAATGTTGGAACTTTTGGCATATGATGTTTTAACCGATGATAATTGAAGGCGTTGCCTGCAAAAACCAATCGGGCCTTAACCCGCTCTTTTGCTGTCCGCAAGGATCCCCGGTTGCCAAACCGGCGACAGGCCCTTGGAACATTAAGGCAAAAGATGAGTCGTCGTGAACAGACTGTGATTTAAAAAGCGCCTATTACTAGGCGCGATGAGTGTACCAAAAGCTGACTTTTTCGTCAACCTGGGCTTTATTCGGGGATGCGGACGCGGTAGGCCACATATCCGGGCGGGTAATCGGGATGGACGACCAGCATGTTTTCGAGGATTGTGCCCTTGCCGTCGCGAAACATCTCGACTTGCAGGGTACCACGGCAATTTTCCCGCAACTTGGTTTGACAGGCGGGAGCGGGATCGCCCTCGGCTTCGGGGACCATGACCATAAAGTTGAGCTCTCCGGTTACGGGAAGCATACCCAGAGAGCATTGCAGATCGGCCTCCGTGTCCTTCAGTTTTGTCCGGCAAGACACAGGCTCCGGCTCGACCTCCTCGAATTGGAGCTGAAAGGTGCCCTTGACCTCGAGGCCGGGCTTAGCCGCTTCTTTGCCCTCATGCATGGCATAAGTGACAAAAACTTCGACCTTGTCCAAGCCGTGATCGACCGGGCAAGAACAGACATCGTTGGCACAAGAGCAATCGGTTTCTTCACCGCCATCACAAGCGGTGATGCCGGATCCCAGCAGAAAAATGATGCCGGACAATAGAGCGGTTTCCATATGTTTCATGATCCCTCCTTATGGTTTTTTCACGGTTCGAATTACAGGAAATTCACCATATTTTAGCGGAATTGTCAACCCTTGCGGATCGAATTTCGTATTTCGTATTTCGAATAACGATTAAAAAGGGTTAATGGGGCGGAAAACCGAGGCACTTTTTCGTAGGGGCGCATCCTAGTGATCGCCCGTACCAAAGTATCGCCAACCAGTCTCGCCTGTGGCGTCAGAACGGGTAAACACTAGGTTTACCCCTACGTTAACACAAAAAAATGAAAAAGAGCCTTCAAGTTGAGGCTCTTTGTTTGAGAGAGGATATGCGACGGAGATCACTTCACCTGACAGACCAGGTTACTCCATCCCTTAAGATTTTTGAGGTAGCTCATGCCACCCGTGAGGACGCCGCTGCGGGCACCGCAGACTTCTTTCTTGCCCTTGCAGACAAGGAAGTCGCCCACGGGACATTCGTCCTCTTCGCAATACCAGGAGGTTTGCTCCTGCTCCGGATTCTCGGCCGTGTAAGGCGAAAGACCGGGCCACATCTCGAGGATCGTGCCGTCCACGACTTCGGCGGTGTCACCGTTGTCGAGGCTGGGCTCGCAAATGAGCCGATTCTTGCTTGGCAAGCCATGGCACCAGGGGCCGCCGACCGTATCGACATCGCCCATCCAGTTGGGGAAGTTGATCCAGCCTCCCAAAGAGATGACGTGATCGGCCTTGATCGGGGCCTTTGCGTAAACAACGACCTTGCCGGTTTCGCCGTACTGGTCGCATTCCGACGAGAACGGCTCGGGTTCGGCATCGGGCTTGGCACCCGAATCAGGGCATTCGCACTCGCCGAGAGTCAAATCCTCTTGGCAATTCATACGACCGCCTTCGCAGACGTCCTCGCAAGGTACCCATGAATCGGGCGAGCATTTGATGGCATCCGGCTCTTCCGGAGCCGTATCGACCTCCGGAGCATCTTCCGCAACCTTGGCATCCGGAGAGGAAGCCTCGCGGGGGATGTCGGCCGGCGTGTTGCCGGGCGTGAAATCAGCCTCCTCGCCCGAGTCGCAAGCGACTCCAAGCAAGATGACCGCGACAAGCGTCAACAGTGTGGCAATGGTTCTCATAGTCTCACCTTCCTCTTCCGTATCGATGTGACAAGTTGATGTAACGAGCGTTTTGAGGCGCAAATACGCGACTATGTTACTAGAACGCGGTATTTGCGCATTTGTGTCATTCCAACATAAATCAACGGATTTGTCAACCATGGACGCCAACTCCCGCATTCTACACTCAATGCACCACCCCTCGATCCGTTCAAAACTCCGCTAACT
>JAEAMF010001152.1_pt1 | contig 21345 bp, 22 predicted proteins | sample 8958721 | NCBI WGS metagenome assembly JAEAMF01 (sample SAMN16933255, study PRJNA681124) | bioreactor sludge metagenome | isolation source: anaerobic bioreactor treating anionic surfactant - SDBS | place: India: Bengaluru | collected 2019-02-28
CCGGTATTGACCCGCCAGTCGGCATAGGTGATGAATATATCCCCCTCTCCGGACATCTCGTTGAGCCGCCTCATCCCACCGGAAACCGGACTGTCGCTGTTGATCAGAGAGTCGGGGCCCTTGGCCCCTTCGGGATAAACCAGCCGGATGTGGATTTTCTGGGGTAGAAGCCATTGATCGGACCCATGAGACACCGTTTGGTAGCTGATCTTCACAACCGCCTTGGTCCCTTGAAAAGAGATGCTTTCCACCTGGAGAACCCGTGCCGGGGTTCCACCCAGCCAAACCGTGTAGTATCGGACCGGAGTCCTGGAATCTATGGGTTCCACACGGTAGACATCGGCGATGGTTTGGTCCGCTGTCTCGGACCGCAGATAGGCAAAGAGATTTTTTTCGGGATCGAATTGGAAGGGATTAAAAACACCACTGTTACGCGGGATCGGAGCAAATCGTTTCGTTTCGATATGGAAACGGTCCGGCTTTTTGAAATAGAGGGCGGCCGTGAAATCGGGCACCCGGATCATCGGCATGTTTATTTTTCCCTGAATCTTGACCGTGTAGTCGTTCAAATTCTGATACGGCTTTACGAGTTCATGAAAAACCTGTCGGGGTTCCGGCCTTTGCGCCGCCTCGGCATGTTCCCCGGCGGACAAGGAAGGTAAAATAATGAGGAGAAAAATCAGGAGAAATGACGGCCATCGGTCTTTCATAGGGGTTTCCATTCAGGAGAGAATGTCCTTTCGGGTGAAGTAGATCAGTGCGGCAAGAAAAAAAGCACCCATAAAACCGGCGAGAATCGCGACATTCGTCCAGATCACTCCCCAGGGGATCGGGTCATCGAAGACCTTCTGCCAGGCATCGAAATAGTTGACGAAAAGGTAGGGACGGATGACCTGGAACAGGTCGAACGGAAGGCTGATCATCATGATGCTGACGATGATGACCGCCATCGTGGCGATAATCGGCCCGATGGGGTTGTCGGTCAGGGCCGAGAAGAGAAAACAGAGCGTAGAAACGACAAACATCGCCAGGGTGGCCAGTCCGTAGGCGATCAGAAAGCGATAGGGGAGCAGCTCTTCCGGAATGACGAGGATCCCCTGACGGATGATGAGCAGATCACCGCTCCCGAAGGCCCAAAGCGAAAGGCCCAGCGTCAGTCCGCCGATGAACAACACCATGAACGCCGTGTACAGCAGGGTGACGATGAATTTGGCCGTGATGATCCTGGTTCGGGAAACCGCGTGTGTGAGAAAAAAACGGAAGGTGCCCGCATTCCCCTCGCCCGCGATCTGATCCCCCGCCACAATGGTCAGGACGATTGGAACGTGCACCCAAAGGGCGCTCATAAAGAAAAACCCGAAAAACCACCCGTTCAGAACATTCCCGCCGATGAGGAAGTCGTTCTGCAGCAGAGAGAGGAGGCGGCGCTCGAATGAATGCTGCCCGCCCATTTTCAACCCAGTCACGATCAGCGGAACGATCAGTCCGAAGGCAACAAAGCCGATATAGGTTCGCCAGCGGGTAAAGGTCTTGACCAGTTCAAACCAGACGAGACGCATCATGACTATGCCTTCCATCCTTTCCGTGTGCAGGCCGTCCCTTCACGACCCCTGTTCCCTGATGAGGTCGAGAAAGTAGGTTTCAAGCGTCCGGCGGGGCACAAGGGCCTGCACGTTGAAACCCGAACGAACCAGCCGACGGTTCAACTCCGGAATTTGTTCCAGGTCGATTTCGACCTGAATGCCGTCGTTCTCCGCGATCGCGGAACGGTAGGCCTCTTCCCTTTTGAGATACCCCAGAAGCGCTTCCGGACGGTCGGTCTTGATCAGGACAGAAGAGGGCCCTTCCTTCAGAAGCTCACGGACGCTCCCGGCGGCACGGAGCTTCCCCTGGTGGATGACGGCCATCTGGGTCGCGATCAGCTCCACTTCGTAGAGCAGATGGGAAGAGAGAAAGATCGTGACGCCTCTTTGCCGAGAGAGCTCCAGGATGAGTTGCCGAACCTCCTTCATCCCCTGCGGATCAAGGCCGGTCGTCGGCTCATCGAGAATCACCAACTCCGGTTCATTCAGCAGGATCAGGGCCAGGCCGAGGCGCTGGTTCATTCCATGAGAAAAGGTCTTGACCGGGTCGTCCGCCCTGTCGGCCAATCCCACCCGCTCCAGCAGCTCCATGATCCGTCGGCGGCTCACCGATTGTTGCAGACCCCCGAGAATCTCCAGGTTGCGGAGCGCCGACAGGTGGTTGTAGAACGCCGGCTTTTCGACCACCGCTCCAACCTTCGCAAGGGCCCCGTGACGCACCTTTTTGAGCGACTGCCCGAAAATCTCCACATCCCCTTCCGTGGGAAAGACGAGGTGAAGAATCATGCGAATGGTGGTGCTTTTGCCTGCGCCGTTGGGTCCGAGAAAACCAAAGATTTCACCCCGATGGACCTCAATGGCAAGGTGGTCCACCGCCACCCGATTCTTGTAGCGTTTCGTCAGCTCGATGGTTTTCAGCACGATGTCGGACATGAACCGAGCGCTCCTTTGGCGTGACCCTCACAGAGAATATCCGTCCAATCCGTTGACTTGGGCAGCAACATCCATCAGCGCGTTCGATAACGCTGTACGACATGTGCCGTCCGGCCTTTTCTGCTCCGATAGGCCGCAGCCCTTTGCGGATGACGCAAAAGTCTGCCCAGGAACACCCCGGCCACGAATCCTCCCACATGGGCCCAGAACGCGGTTCCCCCCGCCGCACTGGCAAGGGCGGGGATCCCTCCCAGGAGTTGGATGAGAAACCAATAGCCCAGCATCAGATAGGCGGGAACCACAAACCTCGTGAAGAGTATCCCCAAAAAGACCAGAACATGAACGGGGACACGGGGATAGAGAACGGCATAGGCCCCCATGACCCCGCTGATGGCGCCCGAGGCCCCTACCATGGGCAATGCGCTTGCCGGATCCGTAGCGACCTGCATCGCAGCGGCTGCAATCCCGCACATCAGATAGAAAAGGATGAACCGCCCCGTCCCCAGCGCATCCTCCACATTGTCTCCGAAGACGGCCAGAAACCACATGTTGCCGATAAGGTGGAACCACCCGCCGTGCATGAACATGGAACTGATCACGGACCCTACGGAAGCGTCTGCCGCCAGAACGCAGGCCAGGCCCTCCCCCAGAGGGACCCTTGTCCCCGGTTCCAATGTGCCGAGAAGCTCCCCCGGGATGAGCCCGTACCGGCAAATCGAGGCGGCCAGGGAAAGATCGGATCCCAGCCCAGGAGGAGGGCTTATGAAGAAAGTTTTGATTGTAACGTGTCTGATTTTCTTTGTTGCGGCGGTGGCCTTTGCGGCGGGTCCCAAGACGTACCAGGTGACCGGGCCGGTTCTCGAAATGACGGCGGACATGATCGCCGTTCAGAAGGGCAAAGACCGATGGGAAATCGCTCGTGATGCCGCCACCAAGGTGACCGGCGATTTGAAGGTAGGCTCCAAAGTGACCATCGAATATACGATGAAGGCGGCCGCGGTCGAAGTGAAAGAGGCCAAAAAGGCCGAGGCAAAGGAGACCAAAAAAGCCGAACCGAAAGAGGCCAAAAAGGAAGCACCGAAGAAAAAATAGTTCAGCCATGCATCACAGGTTCGCAAAATGGTTGCCTCCGTCCATATGTGAGGGCAACCATTTTTTATGTTCAGCGGGCGGCAAAAATCACCCGCATGGAATGACTTAGGAAAGAACTTTACAAAGATGCGGAGGAACTCGTGAAGGCAAAATTCGGAAAGGTCGGAATTCTGGCGTTGACGATGATTCTTTTTTACGGTCAACCCGGACTGTCTGGAAACATGCGGCCGGAGAATTTTGTGGACCTGGGGCAGGCAGTCCCGTCGGTGGTTCTGGACATTCGCTACTTCGGCGATCATAATTTTCTCGGAACCCGGGTGGACGGATACCTCGCCCCCAAATGCATCCTCACTGCCCCTGCCGCTGAAGCCCTGGCCAGGATTCAGGCGGAACTGCAGCCGTTTTCACTCTCGCTGATGATCTATGACTGTTATCGACCGCAGCAGGCGGTGGATCATTTTGTTCGGTGGGCCAAGGATATCGGCAACACCAAAACCAGGGAAGAATTCTATCCGACGCTGGACAAAAGTGACCTTTTCCGTGATGGGTATGTCGCTGAAAAATCGAGCCATTCCCGGGGAAGCACGGTCGATCTGACCATCGTTCCCATCCCGGCGCAGGCACAGGAGCAATATGTCCCGGGACAACCGCTTCAGGCCTGTTTCAGGCCGGCAGCGGAGCGGTTCATGGACGGCGGTATCGATATGGGGACCGGGTTCGATTGTTTTCACGAGCTTTCCCATCCGGAAAATGGAAATGTCGGGGTGCAACAGCGCGTGAACCGGCTCCTGCTCAAAACGCTGATGGACAAGCATGGCTTTAACCATTACGATCAGGAGTGGTGGCACTTTACGCTGCGGAACGAGCCCTATCCCGACACCTACTTCAATTTTCCGGTGGAGTGACCGCGCTCGACAAATCCAAGGAAATCATTTCGACACTTAGGCTGCAGCGATTCCGATGTTCATTGAACAGCCTGGCCACAAAACAGGCTATAAAGGAAACGATCCCGGATCCAAAAATGGGACAGGCAATTGTTGGCCCAAAACCGATTTCCACCGAACAGGAAAGGCGATCCCCATGACCCCTTTATTGCCGTTTCCCGGCCCGGAAATTGTAATGAACCGCCGTGCGAGCATGGATGAGCCCTACGGTACAACGCGAAGAGAGATCCTCAACCTCGATGCCGGGCGGGAGGCAACAAGCACGATCGCCTGCTGGCCGGGTTACCGGCCGACCCCTTTGATCGATTTGCCCGGGATGGCCCGGGAATTGGACGTGAAGCGCATCCTGTACAAGGACGAATCCCGCCGGTTCGGATTGAAAAGCTTCAAGGCGCTGGGGGGCGCCTACGCGGTTTCGCGGCTTCTGAAGCGGATTGTTTCGGAGGAACTTCGCAGAGACGTCTCGGCGACGGATATCGCGGAGCGCCGTTTTGAAGAAATCGTTGCAGGCATCACGGTGACCTGCGCCACGGACGGCAACCACGGCCGCTCGGTCGCGTGGGGGGCGCACACCTTTGGATGCCGCTGCGTCATTTTCATCCATTCCCGCGTGAGTGATGCAAGGGCCAAAGCCATCTCCGATCTCGGCGCGCGTGTCGAAAGAACGTCCGGCAACTACGACGATGCGGTACGGGTCTCCTTCGAGCAGGCGAATCGGCATGGCTGGCACCTGGTGTCGGACACCTCCTTTCCCGGTTATACGACCATTCCGCGGGACGTGATGCAGGGGTATTCGGTCATTCTCGAAGAAGAGGCAAAATGCTGGAAAGAGGGACTGCCGACCCATGTTTTCGTCCAGGCAGGAGTGGGGGGGTTGGCAGCGGCAGTCTGCGCCTATTTCTGGGAACGGTTCGGCAGAACACGCCCGCACATCGCGACGGTCGAGGCGGAGAAAGCCGCCTGCCTGTTCGAAAGCGCAAAATCCGGTTCCCTCCGAACCATCCGGGGAGAACTGGCGACGATCATGGCGGGATTGGCCTGCGGTGAGGCCTCCCTATTGGCGTGGCGCATTCTCGAAACCGGCGCGCACTTCTTTGTGACGATCCCGGACGCCGCCGCCGTGGAAACGATGCGGCTGTTGGCGCGGGGATGCGGCGGCGACCGTCCGATTGTCGGAGGCGAATCCGGCGTGGCGGGGTTGGCGGGACTGATTGCCTGCGCCGGCAACGCCGAGACTCGCCGCCGCGTCGGTCTCGACGCCCGATCGACGATACTGACCATCGGCACGGAGGGAGACACGGATCCCGAACTGTACGAACGGATTGTCGGGCGTTCGGCGGAAGAGGTCCTGAGGGGAAGCGAGTTCTGATCGGATCCTTCCACACCGCAAAAGCGGCTTCAATCCCCGCCACGGCGCCTTTAATGCCCAGGTAACTCGTATTGATGATCAGATCGTAATGGACGGCATCCTTCCAATCGGCGGTAAAATACTTGCGATGGAAGGCATCCCGATCCGCTGCCGTCTTTGAGACATAGCTCTCCGCGGTCGTTTGATCGAACTTTTTGCTCTGCATAATGTTTCGGATCTGCGTTTCCCGGAGGGCAGTGATGCGAACGCGGAAATTTTCTTCAGGCGGCAGTAAAAATTGGCCTCCCCGACCCATGATGATCGCGTTGCCCTGTTTGCCGATGGTGCCCACGACCTTGCTGAGGTGGTAGAGGTATTCATCCGGCGAAATATGACGAGTCTGGAACAGGGAATCCATCCAGGAGTCCAGCAATCGGACCCCCTTATTGTCCAGAGACTGGATCACCTTCTCGCTCACATCGGCCCGCTCAGCGACCTGCTTGATGATTTGGACACCGATGAGATCCATTTCAAGATCTTTTGCCAGTTGGCGAGCCACCAGGGCGCCACCGCTCCCGGGATCCCGCGATACGGTGATGCAGGGAATATGTCGGTTGCTGCCGGCCTTCTTCTGCTCCATTCCCCGCTGTTGCCAACGGGCAATTTGTTCTCCGACCAGTTGATCCAGGGAACGTTTTGTCGTTCTTTGCATCGTTTCCTCCTCTCTGGAAACAGGGCTTGTGTGCAATCAGATTTAGGAAGTGCAATATAACAGGGAGGATTGGATGCGTCAACGCCATTTGACATTCACCAAAACCTCCACCCCTCCGGTCAAATATTTCAATGTGGCAACCGTCGCGGCGTCTTGAGACGGGCGTGCTTCATGATCCTCTCCATGACCTCCAAGCGATTGCTTGTAAACCAATATTAATTTTCGTATAGATTACAATCATTGCCCCTGGGAGACCCTGATGCCTCTGTATCTTGTCCGACATGGAGAAGCGTATTCGGAAACCGTCGATCCGGACCGTTCTTTAACGGAACGGGGAAAGGCCATCGTTGCCGACATGGCCCAAATGGCGGCATCACTGAATGTTCCGGTCTCGCAGGTCCTTCACAGCACCAGGACCAGGGCCAGGGAGACGGCAGACATTTTTTCAAACTATTTGAAACCTACAGGCGGGGTCAAAGAAATCAAAGGGCTCCTACCCTACGACGATATCACGAAAATCATGCCTGAGCTCGATCCGTCTCTGAATCTGATGATGGTCGGACATCTCCCCTTCCTGGAGAGGCTCGCCTCCTGCTTGGTCGCCGGATCCCCGGATACACCCCTCGTCAAGTTCCAGACGGGTGGGATCGTCTGTCTGGATCGGATGGAAAAGAACGGTCCGTGGCACATCCAATGGGCGCTGATGCCGGAGATGGTATAGTGATGTACAGTGCGTCCCTGATCAACGATCCTTTCGGAGACCCCGGCGTCTACATTGAATGCAAGTACCGCCGGGAGGCGGTTCTTTTCGATATCGGCGATTTGCATCTCCTGCCGCCTCGAAAACTCCTGAAAATCGATTCCATCTTTGTGTCCCACACCCACATGGATCATTTCATCGGTTTTGACCATCTGCTCCGGCTGTGCCTTGGCCGGGACAAGCACCTCCGTCTGTTCGGTCCGCCCGGTTTCCTCAATCAGTTGGAAAACAAACTGGCGGCCTATACATGGAATCTGGTGGAAAACTACACGAACGATTTCGCGGTCATCGCAACGGAGGTCCGTCCGGACACCCGGATCATGAAACGCTACCGTTGTCGGACGGCTTTCCGGCCGGAGACCATGATGGAAGACGAGGGTTTCGACGGCGTTCTGCTGGAGACGCAGTTCTTTACTGTGAGGGGCATCTTTCTCGACCATCTCATTCCCTGCCTTGCCTTTCGCTTCGATGAACGTCAGCGTTTCAACATCCTGAAGACCGTCCTGAAGGAAATGGACCTGCCCACGGGCGCCTGGCTGATGGCCTTGAAAGCACATCTCTTAAACGGAGACGGAGACGATACGCCTGTGCGGATCTGCTCCGGGAATCCTCCAAGCGATCCCCGGGATACGTGGCGTCCCTTGAAAACGCTGAAACGGGCGGTAAAGGTCAGCCCGGGACTTCAGGTTGTTTATGTCACCGACGCAGTCCACAGCCCTGAAAATTGCAACGCGATACTTGAACTCGCCGATCATGCCGATCTTCTATTCATTGAAACGACCTTCCTTCAGGAGGATCAGGGAACGGCTGCCAGAAAGTATCACCTCACCGCCCGACAGGCGGGAACGCTGGCAAAACAGGCTCATGTGAAACGATTGATCCCCTTCCACTTCTCTCCAAAATACAAAGGCGCCCGGCATCTCCTGACGGAAGAGGCGATGGCGGCGTTCCGTGGAGATCCCGGGAAACGACCTTGATAGGGAAATCTTCAAGCAAGGCGATGACTGTAGAGCACAGAGAACCCTCCTATCTGAAGCTTTTCACGAAAGGAGAGCTGACGGCAGGGGTTTGTCAGGCCGTGGATCTGCTGAAAAACTGCCGACTGTGCCCCCGGGAGTGCCGCATGGACCGGCTGAGCGGGGAAACGGGATTTTGCCGGACCGGCATCCGGGCCAGAGTGGCCGCTTTTCATCCCCACTTCGGTGAAGAAGCGCCATTGGTGGGATCCGCCGGCTCCGGAACGATCTTCTTCAGCTCCTGCAACCTTCTGTGTTCCTTCTGCCAGAACTATGAAATTGGAAACGCTTTCTTTTCCATATCGACTACTCTTGGAGGAGAGTCTTTTGGAAATTCTGTGCGGACTTCTGCGCTTCACGAACCCCTCAACTTCAAAAGCCTCAAATAGTTTATCGGATTATGGACCATCTCTCGATAGGTCCGGTCTCCGGTCATAATATCGGTGACTCCTTCACAAAACATCTGTCCGTAACGTTTAAAGAGTGTCGCGCGCAGTTTCGGAAAATTGTAAAGAATGGTTGCCAGGCGCCTTGCGGTGTCGAGTTCAGGAAGGATCTCGGCCGCAATCTCCGATTGGTATGTCTCACCGACCTGCTGCGCCCGCAGATTTGCGTCAATCAACGATCGGGCGGCGATCTGGCCGCTCCGTATTGCGAACGTTATTCCCTCGAAGCTCACGGGATCAGCCAATCCGGCCGCATCACCGGCCAGTAAAATGCGACCGGCAGAGAAAGTCTTTCCACGAAGGGCAATCGGGATCAGCCAACCGTGGCGCTCTATTCGAATATACGATTTAATTCCAAGAGTATACAAATAGGAGTTCAATATTTTGTTTAAGTTTACGCAACCCCCCCTTGTCGTCAGGAAGCCTATCGACAAATGATCCTTCTTCGGAAAAACCCAACCGTATCCATAGGGAACCACTCCAAAGTCGAACCTCGCAGCCCGTGAAAACCGTTCAAATAGATTGTCGTCGACGAAAACCTCGTATTCGAGCGCGGGAATGAAACGACGAAGATCCTGCCGAAACGCCCTGCGGGACACCCATCCCCCGGCTCCGTCTGCGGCGATCACAAATCGGGCGGTAAGCGTTCCGTGCGAGGTGATCACTTTGAGCCCTTCTCCTTCCGGGAAAACCTCCAGGACTGTGCAGGATGGTCTGATGCATGCCCCGGCCCTTTCGGCCGCGGACACCAGTCTGAAATCGAACTCCCCTCGCATGGTCATCGAGATGATCGGATCCTGCCGTTTCGTTTCGAAACGGAGACCGGCATCGAGAAGGTTCATCTCGGCAACACAGCAATTGCGATCGATCATGTCGCGAATGCCGGTGGGCAGAAGCCGGAGGGCCCTTTTCACCACCCCGCCGCCGCAGGCTTTATACCGCGGCAGGGATGCCCTCTCAAGAACGACTACCCGGACACCCGCTGTGGCCAGGGAAAGAGCTGCTGACGCCCCTGCGGGGCCGCTGCCGATGACAATCACATCACACAAACCGCCAATCGAGGTATGGCTCACGATCCGTTTTGCCTTTGTCAAGAATTCTTTAGATTGAATCGAGTCTTGTACCCTGTCTGGCACAGGGGTTTATTCATGCTCACTACCCTAAATAGAATGTCAAGGACAAAAACACCCAACTGTTTTCCCGTAATCTATGCATCCCCGAAACGGTATTGACAAAACGGGCCACAGGTGTGAGTATGCGATCCACACCCATCGGTCTCGACATTTGGCTGCGAAAATTTCCTGAAGTCATGACGTCCGCTTTGAAAAGAGGGAATACATGGGAAGGAAGAGTTTCGACTCGTTGATGCGGCAGGCATACGCAAGAAAAAGAGTTTCCGATACGTCCGACTACTTCAACGGATATGTCAGGGGACTCCGCCGACTTTTCCAGGGGGAATCCCCCGAAACTGCCGGGGAAGACGCCAAATGGTTATCGCGGATAGACGACGAGGCCCAACAGGATAAGGCGCACGGCTATCAGGACGGGCTCAACGGCCTGGCCCCGAACAGCGACCGTTGGAACTACTGCACACGGGATAACGACTGTCGGCACTGTCCGCTGGCCAACGCCGGCCGGGACTGTTTCAACAACACCATATAGGCAAGGTCCTCTGTGGAGGGGGGGCCGCGGGCCGGCAGGGGACCGTCAGAGCAGAGACAGATTCGACCATCGCATCAAAGAAAGGGGCGTTTCTTGAAATACATCAAGTATGTCGACGTCACCCGGACAATGTTTCCGGATCAGCCCCCGTACCAGTGGACGGAAAATACGACCGCTCCCTGGACACCCATCACGAAATCTCTGACCGAAAGCCGTGTGGCGCTGATCAGCTCCGGGGGCGTCCATCACGAGGATCAGCCCCCGTTCAGACCGGACAAAAACGACCTCACCTTCCGGGAGATCCCGTCGGATACGGACGCACACGAGCTCCGGATCAGCCATGACTACTACGACCACGCAGACGCCGAAAAGGACGTCAACTGCGTATTTCCCATCGAGCGGATGCGGGAACTGGCGGCTGATGGATTCATCGGTGGCCTCTCGCAGGTCCATTTCACCTTTATGGGTCGCATCTTCCGCAAGACGGCGCTGATCAACGAGATGATCCCCGTCCTCATTACACGACTGAAGGCGCTCAATGTCGACCTGACCTTATTGGTGCCGGCCTGACCGCTCTGCCATCAATCCGTGGGATTGATCGCCAGGGCCGTCGAAGAATCCGGGATTCCCACCACATCCCTTTCATCAGCCTACGACCTCACCGCTCTCGTAAAACCACCCCGGAGTTTTTTTGTGAACTACCCCTTGGGGCACACAGCCGGCAAGCCTTTTGACAGGGAAAACCAGACAGAAATTCTCAAGGGCGCTCTGGGTCGTGCCAAAGAGATTACGGCTCCGGGAACCATTGTGGAGCTTCCCCAGGCCTGGGACGATTCTGCCTGGCTGGACGGTCATTGAAGCAGGGCTGCGGCTTTGGAGATCTACATGTCCTGCTCGATCGCTGCGGGAAGATGACCGGATCATACGGCCGTTTCCTATTTCCCGTGCTGTGCGCTCCTAAGCGAGGAATATGAGCCTTGCCAAGCTATGTTCATGGATATTCGGACAGGGAAAACGAGCGTCTGTTCGACCAGGCCAACACGCTGGCCGGACTGCTCCATTATGACACCCGCTATCCGGCGGGAAGTCAGGTCCTGGAAGCAGGCTGCGGGGTCGGGGCGCAAACCGTCATCTTGGCACGGCAGAATCCGGAGTCCCATTTTACCTCCATCGACATTTCGCCGGCATCGATGGGTGCAGCCAGAGTTGCGATTGAGGAACAAACTCTCACCAATGTGACCCTCCGTTTGGCGGATATTTTCAGTCTGCCGTTTGAGTCCAACCGTTTTGATCACGTGATCGTCTGCTTCGTGCTGGAGCATCTGCAGCAACCGCTTGAAGCCCTGGCGCGATTGAAGGAGGTGCTGAAGCCCGGGGGAACGATCACGGTGATTGAGGGAGACCATGCGTCCGCTTATTTTTACCCCGAAAGCCAATTCGCACAACAGGTGATCGGCTGTCTGGTGACGATTCAGGCCCGCCTGGGAGGCAACGCTTTGATCGGGCGCCAACTTTACCCGTTGCTCAGACGCGCGGGGTTCCAAAACATCCGGGTAACGCCACGACAGGTTTATGCCGATGCGAGCAGGCCGGAATGGGTGGAAGGATTTACCCGGAATACCTTTACGGCAATGGTTTCGGGAGTCAGGGAGCAGGCCCTTCAGACGGGACTCATCGACGAGCGGGCATGGGAACAGGGCATCGCCGATCTGAATGCCACGGCCGATGAGGAGGGCACGTTCAGTTACACCTTTTTCAAGGGAGTGGCGGTCAAATCGCCCTGCGGATAACCATGGCTTTCAACTGTCGACCTCGCCCGACGGTTTGAGGGCTCCTTCCCCACGGACGGCATGGGGATGATTTTGACGGCCGTTCCGTTCCGAAGGGCGCTGAATGCCCCTATCCCGAATGAGGAAAACGCCTCCGCATCACAATTGCAGCGTCTGAGGGCAGGCTGAAACACAGACATTTATACCTTTATAATTCCATTGATTTGCAGATTCCTTTTTTATAGGATCGCGTCATGCAAAGCGACATACCGATCAGCAATCGGCAATGGGAGGCGGCATTCGAACAGGCGGCAGTGGGGATGGCGATCCTCGAAGCTGCAAAAAGCCGTTATGTAAGGGTGAACCGCCGCTTCTGCGATATCGTGGGCTACTCGGCAGAGGAGCTGATGCAGCGTTCCATCCACGACATCACCCACCCGGATGATCTCGACATGGATCTCGAACATGTCGGACAGATCAGCACCCGGACCGCAGGGGAATCGTCATGGGAAAAGCGTTACCTAAAGAAAGATGGAACCGTCGTGTGGACCAGGGTTTTTGTCGCCCCGCTTGAATCCTCCGAAGGCAGGCCCGCCCTGAGGCTGGCGGTAATCGAGGACATCTCCCACCTCAAGCATGCGGAAGAGATCCTGCAGGAGAGCGAGGAGAAATTCCGTCTCTTAATCGAAAATGCACCCGATGGGATTTACCTGCATATGGACGGGAGGTTTCTTTATCTGAATCCTGCCGCCCTCAACCTTTTTGGTGCGGATACGGCCGATCAGTTGATCGGATCCTCCATCATGAATCGTTACGCTCCCGGCTATCACGGGACGATTACCGAACGTCTTCGTGAGCTGTACGAGAAGCGCAACACTCTGCAGATCATGGAGCAGGTTTATCTTCGTTTGGACGGGTCATCGGTTCCGGTGGAGGCCCATGCGGTCCCCATCACCTATAAAGGCAAACCTGCCGGTTTAACTTTTGCACGCGACATCAGCGACCGGCGGCGGACACAGAAGGCATTGCAGGAAAGCGAAGCTCGCTTTCGTCAACTGGTTGAAAACGCGAATGACATCGTTTTCAGAACCGATGAAACGGGGCGATTCACCTTTGTAAACCCGGCCGTGCTCCGGATTACGGGGTACAAGGAAAACGAGATCGTGGGAAGGCATTATCCGTCGTTTATTCGACCGGATTTGCGCAACGAGGCCGTGAAGTTTTTCGAAAATCAGATGGTCACAGGGATTCAAAACAGCTATTACGAATGTCCCATCCTCACCAAAGAGGGACAGGAGGTCTGGCTGGGTCAAAATGTGCAATTGCTCCTGGAAAATGGACATGTGAAAGGTTTCCAATCGGTATCCCGGGACATCACTGAACGAAAGGAAATGGAGGAGGCGCTGCGGGAGAGTGAAAAAAAGTTCCGTGAGCTCAGTATCGTCGATGAACTCACCCAGCTCCACAATTCCCGGCAGTTTTCCACTCAACTGAAAATGGAAACCGAACGGTCGAACCGATACCATCAACCTTTAACGCTCCTTATGATGGATATCGACAATTTCAAGATCTTCAACGACACGTACGGTCATGTCGAGGGAGACCGTGTCTTGCGACGGCTCGGCGAGGTGGTCAAAAGATGCCTGCGCAAAACGGACCATGCCTATCGCTACGGCGGCGAAGAGTTCACCTTCCTCCTGCCCATGACCACGATCGCGGAGGGTTCCGTGACAGCGGAAAGAATCCGGACGGAATTCAAAAAAGAAATATTCTCCCCGGCTCAGGACCGGGAAGTCCATATGACGGTGAGCATCGGTGTCGCGCAGTACAGGGCAAATGAAGATATGAAGACATTCGTGCACCGAGCGGATCAGCTCATGTACCAGGCAAAAAAGAACGGAAAAGATCGAATTTTCAGCGAATCAGAGGAAAAACCATGAAAGAGATCAGTTTCCTGCGGGGCGTACCCTCCGAAGAGGCCCTGGAGGCAGTCACCGGAATCGTGGAAAAAGGCTACGGCTGGGCCTTGCGCGAATACGGCGCGAAATTGCTGCAGTATCAGACCCCCGGGGTCAGTGACTTCAACGGGTTTATTCCGCTGAAAAAAACATTGGCCGAACGTTACGGCATCGTAGGCGACCCGAACAAACGCGTGATCTGCTTCAACGGAGGGTTGGAGGCTTTTTCGATGATCCTGAAGGCCTTTCCGAGAGGCAGCCGGATTGCGATGGAAGCGCTGACCTACGACCGCGCCCTGGAGGATGTCATCCGCTATGAACACGAGGTGGTGGGCATCCCGCTGTCGAAAGAAGGGATCGATTTGGACGAACTCGAAAAAACGATTGCCGGCGGGAATGTCCGGCTGTTTTACCGGGTCATCTACCATCAGAACCCGACCGGCCTGGATTCGACTCAACAAAATATTGAAGAAGCCTCAAAGCTCTGTGAACGTTACCATACGCTGTACGTCTGCGATATTGCCTATTACGAGCTGCGCTATGACGGCTTGAAGAACCTCCTTCCGGATCTCGATGCGAACCCGGCCGCCTGCCTGATCGGTTCGTTCACCAAGACCCTCTCGCCCGGAACCAAATGCGGATTCGGCATTTTCCCCGAAACGCTGGTGGATCGGCTTGCGCCGGTGATCGCAAACACCCGCCTCAATCCCAACTACCCGACACAGGCAATGATTCATCACGTCATCGTCTCCGGCGGGTATGATCAATACCTTCGTTATCTGGCGGGACATTATCGGCCGAGGATGGATGCGCTCAACAAGACTCTGCTGAAGCATCTGGACAACCTCCAGGTTCCCCGGGTGACGGGCGGCTTTTTCACGGGCATCTGGCTGCCGGGAATCGGCAACGAAGAGGAGTTCGTGAAAGCGGCGAAGGCCAATGGCGTGAATCTCGCGACAGCCAAGGTTTTTTGTCCGGGATGGAAAACCGCTCTGCAGAAAGCGCACAGAGGACCTTTCTTCCGGCTCACCTTCCCCTCGCTCCAGCCGCAGGAGATCGAAGAGGGAATCGAAAGGATCGGCAAAACCTACAAGGCGATGCGTTCCGCTGTTTCGTGAACGAATGATTCCGCGCGACGATGGATTTTTTTGAACTGCATATTCGATATCAGGAGGAAACATCATGAAGGATTGCGTAATCGTATCGGCCTGCCGGACCGCCATCGGCACCTTTGGCGGCTCGCTTCGCGACCTCAACTGCGCTGCCCTGGGCTGCATCGTCATGAAGGAGGCGGTCAAGCGTGCCGGAATCGACGCCGCGCTGATCGACGATGTCCGTTTCGGCTGCTGCATGGAGCCGACGGACGCGTTGAACGTCACCCGGATCGCCGCGCTGATGGCGGGAATACCCGAAACGGTCACGGCCGTGACCGTGAACCGGGTCTGCATCTCCGGGATGGAGGCCATCCTCTCCGGGATGGCGATGATTCAGGCCGGAATGGCCGATATCATTCTCGCGGGCGGAATGGAGCACATGTCGGGAATCCCCTATTCCGTTCCCGGAGCCCGCTGGGGATGCCGCTTTCAGGACCAGATTTTTGTCGACGAAATCGTCCACGGTCTCCATGCGGGCTCGCACCTCCTGCCCGGGCTGGAAAAGGGGCCGGTGAAGGAGGGCGGTGTGGTGGAGCTCTTCCGCGGCAAGCCCTACATCATGGGGGTTACGGCGGAGCTGATCGCGCAGATTCACGGTCTCACGCGCGAAGAGATCGACGAGGTGGCCCTCCGCAGCCACAACAACGCCGAACGGGCCACGCTGGAGGGCGACTTTGCCGCGGAGATCGTCCCGGTGGAAATTCCCCAGAAGAAGGGGAAGCCGCCCGCGGTCTTCGCTCGGGACGAGCATTTCCGACCCGGCCTGACGAGGGAAGCGCTGGCCGCGTTGCCGCCCGCTTTCATTCCGAAGGTGGGCAAGGTGACCGCAGGGAATTCCTCCGGCGTGAATGACGGGGCAAGCGCGATGCTGATCATGTCTGACGAAAAGGCCAGGGAACTGGGGCTTGAACCCATGGCCCGGATCAAAGCGACCGGACGCGGCGGCTGTCATCCTTCCGTCATGGGGTTGAGCCCCGTCCCGGCGGTCCATAATCTTTTGGATCGATCGGGATTGAAGCTGGCGGACTTTGAGCTGATCGAACTGAACGAGGCCTTTGCCGCCCAATACCTGGGATGCGAACGCGAGATCGGCCTCAATCGTGAGATCACAAACGTCAACGGTTCGGGTGTCGGTCTCGGCCATCCGGTGGGCTCCACCGGCTGCCGAATCCTGGTGACCCTGCTCTATGCGATGCGGAAGAGGGGAAAGAGCCTCGGCATGGCGACGCTGTGCGGCGGCGGCGGGGTCTCGATGGCTACCGTTCTGGAGATCCGCTGAATACATTTTGGGGCGGGCTGAAAAGCCCGCCCCTTTTGGATCCATTCACCGTCTTTCCGTCTCGAAACCCTTCACGTCTCCGTCCGGACCGAAACGAATATCTTATAGAACAACGTAAGGATCAGAAGTCCCAATGCCCAGACGCCGACCGTGATCGCGATCTCCGGTCCGGTGGGGCTGTAATCCGTCAGCGCCTCGAGCGGAGACGGGATGAAACCCGTAATCACGAGGCCGAGCCCCTTCTCGATCCAGAGCGACAGGAAAACCAGGATACAGGCCAGCGCCAGAATCGGTTCCCGGGTTCTCGTCCGGGGGATCACCAGCAGGACCAGCGCAACCACGGCCGCCACTGCCGAAACGCTCATCCAGTTCGCGATCATGTTGTGCCCCTCCAGACCACGGAACAGATAGACCAGATGGTTCATGTGCGAAGGGATCTGGCCATAGAAAACGGTGAAGAGTTCAACCAGAACGAAAAAAATGCTTATCGCCAGCGCATAGGCCACGATTTTGGCCAGGGTCTGGATGGCCTTTCCCCCGGCGTCGAACTTCGTGAACCGCTTCAGGATCATGCAGAAGAGGATCAGCAGGGCCGGACCGGAGGCGAAGGCCGAGGCGAGAAAGCGCGGGGCCATGATGGCCGTCAGCCAGAAGCCCCTGCCCGGCAGACCCGCGTAAATGAACGCGGTGACCGTGTGGATGCTGATGGCCCACGGGATGGAGATGTAGATGATCGGCTTCACCCAGGCCGGCGGCGGGACGCCCTGCCTGTCGCTCTCCAAAACCGTCCAGCCGGTGACGATGTTGATCAGCAGATAGCCGTTGAGGACCACCATGTCCCAGAAGAGGATCGACTTGGGCGACGGGTGGAGAATCATGTTCATCGCCCGGTCGAGGCGCCCCAGGTCCACCAGGACGAAAGTGAGGCACATGATCACCGCGGAGACGGCCAGGAATTCCCCGAGGATGGTAATCTTCCCGAAGGCCTTGTAGTCGTGGAGGTAGTAAGGCATCACCAGCATCACCGCCGAAGCCGCGACACCGACGAGAAAGGTGAACTGGGCGATGTAGAGCCCCCACGAGACGTCCCGGCTCATGCCGGTGATCCCCAAGCCGTAGTCAAGTTGCTTCAGGTAAAAGAAAAAACCGATCCCGGTCAGGAGCAGCAGGAACGCCACCCAGATTCCGTATCCGCGACTTCCTTTCAGGGCTTTTTCGAGCACGGCATCCTCACAACAGGTAATAGATCTGCGGTTCCGTTCCCAACTCCTGCCTTCTCCGGAGGGAGAATTTCCCGCCCAGAATGCGGCGGACGTCCGATCCGGGATCCTCGAGATCGCCGAAGACCAAAGCCTTTTCCTTGCAGGCCGTGACGCAGGCGGGCAGCATCCCCTGAGCGAGCCGCTCCTCACAGAAGTTGCATTTCTCCACCACGCCCTTGGTCCGCGTCGGGAACGCCGGATCGATCTTGGGGATGAACGGTCGCGGATCCCGGTAATTCATGCTTCTGGAACCGTAGGGGCAGGCGGCCATGCAGAACCGACATCCGATGCAGCGGTGGTAGTCCATCATCACGATGCCGTCCGCCCGCTGAAAGGTCGCCTGTGTCGGGCACACCCGCACGCAGGGGGGATTCGCGCAGTGGTTGCAGAAAACCGGAACGGAAAGGCCCCGGATGGATTCCGGCAGCCGGGGATGCGCCTCCACGGGGAAAACATGCGTTATCTTCTCGGCGCCGATCCAGTGCACGTCATCCTTGGGATTGCCGAAGTCCGGCACATTGTGCACGCGATGGCAGGCAAGGATGCAGTCCCGGCAATCGGGGTGGCATTTCCGGGTATCCACCACCATGGCCCAGCGTTTGGCCGTCAGGGCCTGGCGGGATGGGGAAACCGCCTGCGGGGCGCCTCCCGCCGCCGGCGCAACACCCGTCTGGGATCCATGGAGGACCTTGGCCAGCGGAGGGAGAACCAGGCCGGCAGCGGAAATTCCGGCGATCTTCAGGAATTCTCTTCTTGTGGGCGCCATCAGCGGACCTCCTCGGGGATGATGTGGCAGTTCCAGCACGAGGGCGTTACCCCGGCGTAATCGTGGCACCGATCGCAGAACGTTTCCTTGTTGCTGTGGCATTTCAGGCAGGTTCCGGTCAAGCTGATCTCGTAAACCTTTCCATCAGCGGCCGTGTAGGTTCTCTCCCCCTCCCGGACGACAAGGTCCCGCCAGTCGTTGAGGAGCCTCATGTGGTTCGCCCGCATGAACGGACCTCCGGCGCCCAGTATTCCATCAGCGCCGTCAGAACCGCCCGATCGATCGCGCACATACAGGTCAAACGGTTTACCCCGTATTTCTCCCGGACCGCCTTGACGGCCATGGCCCGCGGCATTCCTCCTCGCATCCGCATCTCCAGGTTCTCGTCGTTCCCGAGTCCGGCGCCTCCGCCACAGCAGAAAGTGTTTTCCCGGATGGTGTCTTCGGCCATTTCGTGGAAATGGTTGCAGACGTGGTTGATGATGTACCGCGGCTCCTCGAAAAGCCCCATTGCGCGGGAGGGGTTGCAGGAGTCGTGAAATGTGACTTTGAGGTGGTCGTTCCGGGACGGGTCGAGGTTCAGCCTGCCGTGCCGAATCAGATCTGCCGTGAACTCGCTGATATGAACCATTTTTGTCGACCGGGCGTTTTCGAACCTTGTCCCGGTGATCGGGGAAACCGGCACCCCGAGGAAATCGGCGGGGCCGTTCAAGGTGTCCATGTATTGATGCATCACCCGCCACATGTGTCCGCACTCGCCGCCGAGGATCCACTTGACCCCCAGCCGTTTGGCCTCGGCGTAGATCTTCGCGTTGAGGCGCTTGATCATCTCGTGGGAGGTGAACAGACCGAAGTTGCCCCCTTCGGAGGCGTAGGTGCTCCATGTGTAGTCCAGGCCGATTTCATGCAGCAGGGCCAGGTAGCCCATGCAGGTGTACGTGCCGGGATCGGCAAAATAGTCGCCGGAGGGGGCCACAAAGAGGACCTCGGCCCCCTTCCTGTTGAGGGGAACGTCCACGCGCACGCCGGTGCGTTCTTCGAGATCATCCGCCAGGAATTCGAGCATGTCCTTGACTCCGCCCGGCTGGATGCCGAGGTGGTTTCCCGTCCGGAAGCAGTTGGACACCGGCTCGGTGACCCAGTTGATGTTGCAGCCCACAAGGTTCAGGAGTTCCCGGCCGATCATCGTGATCTCGGCCTGGTCGATCCCGTATGGGCAGAAAACGGAGCAGCGGCGGCATTCCGTGCACTGGTAGAAGTAGTAGAACCATTCCTTGAGGACATCGACGGTCAGATCGCGGGCACCGGCAAGCCGGCCGAAGAGTTTTCCCGATCCGGTAAAATAGCGGCGGTAGACGGACCGAAGCAGTTCGGCCCGAACGACCGGCATATTCTTCGGGTCGCCCGATCCGATATAGAAGTGGCATTTGTCCGCACAGGCGCCGCACCGGACGCAAACGTCCATGAAGAGCCGAAAGGAGCGATACTTTTCCAGACGGTCCCGCATCCCTTCCAGGATGATCTCCTTCCAGTTCTCGGGGAGTTTCCAGTCCTCGTCGGTAGGCGACCAGGACCGGGGATTCGGGAGATCCAGCGCGGTCAGGCTCTTGACGTTGCCCGGGTAGCTCCAGGTCCCCGGACGGAAATCGACGGGCGTGTCCATCCAGGGCGTGTTCGGCGGTTCGTAACGGACCTTGATCAGTTCTTCGGGTTTGGGAATCTTCGCAAAGGACATTGCTACTCCTTATCCACCGGCAGTCCCGCAAGCTTCATCTTATCCCGGAACTCGTCCTCGTATTCCTCGTAGGTGTGAACCTTGACCGGCGCGTTCCAGGGGTTGACGTGCCGATTCATCCGGTTGTCGTTGGCCAGGTTTCGGGTCGGGCTCAGAAAAACCCCTGCCATGTGCATCAGTTTGCTCATCGGTATGAAAACCATCAAGGTGAAGACGAAACAGAGGTGCATATAAAAGAGCGTTCCGACACCATCCGGCTCGGCAGGCGAGAAGGTGACCCATCCCAGGGCCAGGTTCTTGACCTGGAGAAGGTCTGCCGGGAAGAAGTGCCTCATCAGCAGGCCCGTTCCGACCACACCCAGGATCAAAAGGAGGGCAAAATAATCGGAAAACAGCGAAAGGTAACGCAGCCTCGGGCTGACGACCCTGCGCAGGAGCAGAAACGACAGGCCCGCCAGGATCGCGGCGTCACTGAGGTAGAGGGTCGGGATGCCGATCTCGAAGAACCCATCGACAGCGGAGAGCGTGTTGATGCAACCGGCAACCGGTTCTACGAAGAAGCGTAGGTGCCTCAGCACGATAATCAGAAGAGACCAGTGGAAGAGCAGACCGAAAAACCAGAGCCATTTGGCACTGTCGTACACAGGCCTCTGCTGCCGGATCTCCGCCTTCGTGTTCCGGAAAAGCGAACGGAAGAGAAGGACTTCCAGAGCCATCCTTCCGATCACACCCCAAAGGTCTGAAGGGTTGTCCAGAGGGTTGGTCTTGATCCAGGGGAGGGACTTTTCCTGACCGCAGGTGCTGGGGATCCGAAAGGGAACGGGGGACCTTCCCCACCGGACGACACGATAGACAAAACCGGCGACGAAGACTGCGAAAGCCGCGTAAGGGATAAAAACCGTCAAAAGATAGGCGAGGCCGCTGCT
>JAEAMF010001173.1_pt1 | contig 21331 bp, 25 predicted proteins | sample 8958721 | NCBI WGS metagenome assembly JAEAMF01 (sample SAMN16933255, study PRJNA681124) | bioreactor sludge metagenome | isolation source: anaerobic bioreactor treating anionic surfactant - SDBS | place: India: Bengaluru | collected 2019-02-28
GGACCCAATCGCATTCGAGATCGCGAGCCGCATGCTGCAGCGTATCGGCTCGGCCCACACATCAGACATTTCCAGAAATGTTGTTGGGGAAGGGCGCGTTCTTGAGCTGCTCAAGGGGGCAACACTGGCGATGATTAGCAATTTCGGCGACCTGCGCGACGTGTATCGCTACCTTGGCATGTTCGATCAGCTCTACTCGGACCGGTATCCCACCGATGAGCTCGCAACGTGGTACAAGCAGCATCTTGAGAGCCTGCGAGTGGGTGGCGTTGCTGATAGTCTGTTCGCCCTTAAGATCTCCCACGCAGGGCACGCACTTATGGCGATGAACGCCACTATGAGCTTTCTCAAGCAGATGGCAGCTCGAGGCGACTTGATGGCCGCTGAACAAGGGCTTCAGGTGCGAGAACAGCTCGATCTTTTCAGCGAGATGATCGGCACATACTTCGATAGTCTCATCGTGTCGCTCCCACAAGCCAAGCGGCGCAAGAGGCATAGCTGAAGATCCACACATATGGGGTGATCACGTATAACGAAAGGAAGACCTTATGGAATCGCAATCCCTACACCTGCCGCAACTCGGAAGAATTATCGCCGCACTCATGCTTGTTGGTGTCTCGGTGGTAACCTCCGGCGCCGAAACGCAACAACGTGTGCAGGCCCGCGCGCAGCTGACAGAGAAGGAGGTGCGTGAGCGTGCCGACGCACTGATCGCCCAGATGACGCCCGAGGAGAAGACAGGGCAGATCACGCAGTATTTCAATTTTTTAGACAACCCGCAGGAATCGAAGCGGGTCGAAGACGAGATTGCGGCCGCGCGCGCCGGGTCCTTGCTTTTCCTCTACGATCCAGTCCAGATTGATCGTCTTCAGCATATCGCCGTCGAAAAAACGCGCCTCAAGATTCCGATCCTGTTCGGTTTTGACGTTATCCACGGTCTTCGGACCATATTGCCGGTGCCGATCGCGGTCGCTGCGAGCTGGGATCCCAAGGTCGCTGAGAAGGGCCAGACTGTCGCGGCGCGCGAAGCTCGAGCTGTCGGTATCCATTGGACGTTCGCTCCGATGGTCGATATTGCGCGCGATCCGCGCTGGGGTCGTATGATCGAAGGCGCCGGAGAGGACCCCTATCTCGGCTCGGTGATGGCAGCCGCGCAAGTGCGTGGCTTCCAGGGCCCATACCTCGGCAGCCCCGAGCACGTCATCTCCGGGCCGAAACATTTCGCCGGTTACGGCGCCGCGCTTGGCGGCCGCGACTATGATGAAGCAAACCTGTCCGACAATGAACTCTGGAACGTTTACCTCCCTCCGTTCAAAGCGGCAGTGGACGCCGGTGCGGGCAATATTATGAGTGCCTATATGGGTCTCAACGGCATTCCTGCGACCGGCAATCGGTGGCTCCTCACCGACGTCTTGCGAGACACATGGGATTTCAAGGGCTTCGTCGTTACCGACGCAGGCGCGGCCTTTGATCTCCAGACCCATCACTTCGCCAAGGATAAGGCGGACGCCGCCGTGCGTGCGATTTCGGCCGGCGTTGATATGGAGATGGCACCACCGTTCAGGGAGTCGGCCTTTCAGACGTTAGCCCAATCGCTTGCAGCGGGAAAGATCACGACGGAGCAGCTCGATAATGCCGTGCGTCACGTCCTCGAAGCGAAAATCCGAATGGGCCTTTTTGAGAAACCATATATCGACCTAAACGAAGCGCAGCGTGTGCTCAACGATCCCCGGCACCGTGAAGTTGCGCGCATGGCGGCCGAGCGCACCGCCGTTCTGCTGCGTAACGAGGGAGGGCTGTTACCGCTTGACCGCAAGGGCTTGAAGTCGATCGCGATTATTGGACCGCTTGCGGATTCCGCTCGCGATACTGTCGGCCCCTGGGTGTTTGATCAGAACGACACCGCAACGGTCACCGTGCTTGCCGGCATCAAGGCCAAGGTCGGGTCGGATATGCGTGTCGACTACACGCCTGGTGTCGGTATTCCTCCACGTCAGTACGCGTCGATCTTCGATCAGGGCAAACTCTGGCCATCCAACCAGGTCAGAGATGACGCCGAATTCAATCGTGCGATCGAGATGGCACGTTCGGCCGATGTCACCGTCATGGTGTTGGGTGAGGCGCAGAACATGATCGGTGAACAGGCCTCACGCTCGTCACTCGACCTACCGGGCCGCCAGCAGGCGTTGCTCGACGCGGTGATCGCTACCGGCAAGCCGGTTGTCGTGCTGCTGATGAGTTCGCGGCCTTTGGACCTGAAGGGGAGTCAGCCGCAGGCGCTAATGAACATCTGGTACCCTGGCTCTGAGGGCGGTGCCGCGGTCGCGAACCTGCTGTTCGGCGAAGTTTCCCCGGGCGGCAAGCTGCCGTACACCTGGCCGCGCAATATCGGCCAAATCCCAATGCTCTACTCCCACCTCGTCACACACCAGCCGACTACGATCGAGCAGCGCTATCAGAACGAGCCGAACTCACCGCTGTACCCATTCGGCTATGGACTCAGCTACTCGACCTTCGAGTTCTCGAAGCTTCAGGTTGATAAGCCGAGCATCGCACCGGGCGAATCGATAAGGGTTAGCGTGGACGTGCACAACACTGGCAATCGCACGACCGACGAGGTCGCACAGCTCTACATCCACCAACTCTATGGCGCCTCGGCTCGACCCGTACGCGAGCTCAAAGGCTTCGAGCGTATCACGCTCAATCCCGGCGAAACGCGCACAGTTCGCTTTGCTCTGAAGCCTGCGGATCTGTCCTATTGGAATGCCGCAAAGCATAAATGGGTGCAGGATGCGACCACCTTCGACATATACGTGGGCAACAGCTCGCAAGCTAAGCTGACAACGACTTTCGAAGTTCGAGATCGATAAAGGATGCAAAAATGATTTGATGGGATAAGGAACCCATTCCTGAGGATTAAGGCAATGACAAAGCTTGACGAAAACCGTCGCCGCCTGCTCATCATAGGCGGAGTAATCTGTTTTCTTGCTCTTTTCGCGATCCAATATTCCTTCATAGCGGATGCCAATTCACCCACATGGGATGAGGCCAATCACATCTACGCCGGGTACATGTCGTGGATGCACAAGGATTTCGGATTGAATCCGGAACATCCGCCGCTTGTCAAACTCGTGGCCACTCTGCCGCTACTCGACATGCAGCTCAAAATGCCTCAGCTGCTCAATCGGTACTATCAAACCGAAGCATTCCAGGGCGGCAAGGATTTCGTCTTCAAGAACGACGCCAACGCGATCGTGTACCGTGTCCGGATGGCGGCTATGCTATTCACACTTATGCTGGCAATTATTGTCTTCCTGGCTGCCCGCGAGTTTTTCGGCACAGGTGCTGGATTCCTAGCGCTCGGATTGATGGCATTCGATCCGACCTTGCTTGCCCACGGGGCGCTGCTGACGACGGACGTGGCGCAGTCATGCTTTATTCTGGCCACGGTATACGCATTCTACCGTTACCGGAAGTCACCCAACCTATGGAGATTGGTCATCGTCGGTGCGGCGTTGGGCCTCGCCTTCGCTACCAAGCACAGCACAATCCTATTGGTGCCTATAATCGGTTTACTTGCGGTACTGGAACTTGTGCGACGTCCCGAGGCGGACAGCAAGGATGCCGGGGCACCCACCCGCAAGCGGATTCTGCGGATGGCCGGCATGCTGGTGGTAATGAGCGCGATCTCGGTGGGCATTCTGTGGGCGTCCTACGGTTTCCGCTACGCAGCTCGCGAGGAGGGCAGAGTGCTAAATCCGCCGCTCGAGGCAAGCTTGTGGCGCGTCCCCAGCAAGGCACAGGCTGCCGTTATTGCGAAAGCTGCCAAACTGCACCTGCTTCCAGAAGCCTACCTTTTCGGATTGACGGACGTCCTCTCGAAATCCGTTGGCTATCACAGCTTTCTGTTCGGTAAGAGCTATCCGACAGGTGTCTGGTACTATTTCCCGGTCGGAATGGCCATCAAGTCGTCGCTCACATTTTTAATTCTCTTCGGAGTACTCGCATGGGCTGTTGCCATGAGACGTTTCCGCAAATGGCGGGAGATTCTGTATCTGACGATTCCTCCGGCAGTCTACATGGCGTTTTCGATTGCGGGCGGAATGAATATCGGGATTCGCCATATACTTCCCGTGTACGTTTTCCTTTTCGTGCTGATTGGTGGCGCAATATGGCAGTTAGCCCAAGGCAACCGAAGGTGGCTGTACGCAGCCGTCGTGTTGTTCGTCTTCCAGGCCATATCGGTTTCGCGCGTCTATCCCGGCTATATTTCTTATAGTAACGAAGTCGTGGGCGGCCCGATGAAGACTCACGAATACATGACCGATTCCAGCGCTGACTGGGCTCAACAGTTGAAATCGGTCAAGCGCTATCTGGATGTGCACGGAATCAAGGACTGCTGGTTCGCCTACTTTGGCGAGGGGGTGCTCGATTACGGTTACTACGGAATTTCCTGCAAGCCGCTGCCCACTGCCGATTCGCTATGGTCGGGGGAACCGGCCAACGCCCCACCCGCCATCGACGGCCCCGTGCTCATCAGTGCCGGCGTTCTCTCCGGCTTCGAGTTCGGTCCAGGTCCGCTCAACCCGTACGAGCAGTTCAAGACCCTGAAGCCCGTGGGCGCCCTTGATTACGGGGTGTTCGTCTATGATGGGCATTTCGAAATACCATTGGCGGCTGCAATCAGCCACGCACAGAAGGCAAGCCTGCACCTGAGGGCTGGGGACTCGCAGGCTGCTCTTGCAGAAGCGCGACAGGCTGAAGCGCTGGCTCCGGAATCGGCCAGCATCCTCGCAACCGTGGGACAAGCACTCGACGCGAATCACGAATCCGACCAGGCTCTAAAGTATTATCGGAAGGCGCTTGCGATTGCCAAAGCCGTCCACCCGGAATTCCAGGGAGGGACAATCATGTCCCTACAGCGGCGGCTTGAAGGCGATCAGAAGTGAAATGGCACTGAGTCGGTTATGAGCCATTTGGCTGTCCAGTAGCCGAGTAAAACAGAAACACCTCAGCGGAAGATCGATAGAGCCCTGAACTCGCCGCTGAGCTGAAGCGGCTAAGGACAGAGCGGAAAAAGCAAGCACTTGCGGATGGAACGACGTTCGATATGGAAGACTGGGTTTTTCCGAACGACTATGGTTCTCCGATGCACTACTCCAATTTCCTGAGACGGGTTTGGCACAAAGTGCAGGTCAGTCAAAAGTGCGAAGACAGACCCCGCACGATCTTAGAACCGGATCATATATCCAGCGATCGATTTGTTTGTCAGTGAACCTATAGTCGCGTAATCGGACAAGTGGATTCTCAATTTCTCAGAACGCGTTCCGGGTAGTTGGCAATACAAGCGAGTATGTAAAGGCTTAACCCGCAACCAATGCTCAGCTCGATTTCGCGCTGATTGTATTTTTGATAAAACAGTATTGACATTCTTTGTAGCCAGCAAATACCTTGAATTTGCGGCGGGCTAAAAGTGCCCGCCAATTCCTAACGCCAACCTGACGTGAGCGGGCTGGAGCTCCAAAAACAACCATCTGATGTTAGGCCAAGCTCTGTCAAACGAGTTTGAAGGTAAGGTCATAAATCCCTCCGGTATCGAAATCGATCTCCCGTTCTGGGTTTTCAAACGACTCAAGAAATTGCACCTACTTGAGCGTGACCATCCAACAGGCATGATGCGAATCAAGGCCCGTGTGTTCGGAATGATGTCACTCTGGGACGGATGAGATTTCCGGCCTGAACGCCGCTATCGAGCGTTTGATCCTGGCTATCAACGCGCCTGCTCCAAAGACAGTGGATACGCGAGCGCATTTCTCAAGGCTTTGGGCAAGGACTGCTCAGGGCTTGCCAATCCTGCTAACGAGCGAACTCAAGAATATGAAGCCGATCTGGAGCATTCCCGTCTCTCTGACGAATATCGTCGCGCTCAGGTTGACGAAGCTATCCGTGCTGTCTAGGCCAAGAGGCAAGGTAAGCAGGCGTGACCTCTGATTGGGAGGAGGTTTACCGCCAGGAACAAAAGCGCCCGGCATATGTAATAGAAAACAGTCGCCGGCCAAAATGGAGAAAACGTGAGTCCTTTTGCACCACCACATCCTTGCGGCTTCCCGGGATGCCCCGTTCTTGTGGATTCTGCACATCGTCGCTGCGAGAAACACCGCGTTCAGGAAAGTAATGAGCTGGATCGAAAACGCGGATCCGCTTCACATCGAGGCTACGGCGCTATGTGGCGCGCCGCAAGGAAACAATTCCTTGCAGTCCATCCGCTTTGCGCTGAGTGTCGACGGCAGGGCCGTGTGAAAGCTGCAACGGTTGTGGACCACATCATTCCGCACAAGGGCAACGCCAATCTCTTCTGGGATGAGTCGAACTGGCAGGCACTTTGTAAGAAATGCCATGATAGCAAGACTGCTGCAACGAATGGCCGATGGGGATAAATGTTTGGACTGATTAAAGGCCGGGAAGGGGGATCTAAATCTCTAGGGCGATTAGCCGTGGACCGGGCGCGCGGCCATGCGCACGCTTTGCCAAAATGAACCAGGTGGGGGTAGATGACCGCGAGTGCAATTTTGGGTGAATTCTCAGCTCCGTGGGCCAACCCTGCTAGCTCATTTTGTTGTATAAACCGAATGCAATAAATATCAGTGATGCAGGTAAGTTGTCGATATGCATAAAAATGTGATTTGGAGCTTTATGGATGAAGTCGTCAGCATTTGAGACATTTGAGCATGCGATTCAGGACGCAGTCGATCTATACAACCTGTTTGACGCACTAAACAAGCAGCCGCTACCACCGGAGGCGGAGGTTCTCAAACGGGCAAGCCTCATCATGGCTCTGGCAGCACTGGAAACCTATGTAGAAGACAGGATTGTGGAAGCGGCAAATGTTATATCTCTCGGTTCTGAGGAGAGCACTCTAGCAAAGTTCTATAAAACATCCCTTGAGAACGACCTGAAGTATTTTCACACGCCAAGCGCTGATCGGGTAAAGGCGATATTCTCTAAGTACTTGGAAGTTGACGTGACAGAAGGCTGGGTCTGGAACAATTACGACCCAATCCGCGCTCGAAGCGAACTCAACAAGATGGCCAAAAAGCGTGGTGATATCGCGCACCGCTCTTTGAGGCCTATGGCGGGACATCCTACGCCACATGCGGTTACGCGTGATGATCTACGCAAACATATTCGTTTCATCAGGGATCTTGTGGAAGCAACTGATGTGTTTCTCGAGACTCGCCTAGCTTCATCCAAGCAGGCCTCTTCGTGCCGCGGTTGATTCAAATGCAAAACATCATTCCTCCTCCACAATTCGTACTTCCATCCTTTTCGACGCATTGCCGCTAACAGGAAACAATAGAATACGAAAGTAGATGGCCGAGATAGTTGAACGGGCGGTTAGAGATTTAGTGCCTTACGCGCGGAATCCTCGAAAGAACGATGCCGTCGTGGATCAGATGGCGGCGTCGATCCGGGAGTTTGGATTCAAAGTGCCGATTCTGGCGCTCTCGGATGGCACGATTGTCGATGGACATCTGCGGCTCAAGGCGGCTCAAAAACTCAAAATCGAGACGGTTCCGGTAATTCTTTGCGACGAGTGGACGCCGGCGCAGGTGAAGGCGTTTCGCTTGATGGCGAATAAGTCCGTGGCCTGGGCGGAGTGGGACACGGAACTGCTCCGGTTTGAGATGGAGGATCTGAAATCGCTGGACTTTGACCTCGAACTCACCGGATTCGGAGAGGAGGAATTGGCGCGAATTCTGGAGCCGGCTCAAATCGAAGGCCTCACGGATCCGGATTCCGTCCCCGATTTGCCCGGCAATCCGGTAACTGTGCCTGGCGATCTCTGGATATTGGGCAAACACCGGCTGATGTGCGGCGATTCCACCTTTGTCGACCAGGTTCAGCGGCTGTTCAATGGCGTCGAGCCAATCCTCATGGTCACCGATCCGCCTTATGGCGTCGAATACGATCCGAAATGGTGGAATTCGGCTGGACTCAGCAAAACAAAGCGGACCGGGATAGTCAAAAACGACGACCGCGTCGACTGGGGCGACAATTATTCGCTTTTCCCGGGAGACGTCGCCTACATCTGGCACGCGGGCCGGCACGCCAGCGAGGTGCAAGCCTCCATCGAACGCTGTGGCTTTGAAATCCGCTGCCAGATCATCTGGGCCAAGCCGAGATTTGCCATCAGCCGAGGCCACTACCATTGGCAGCACGAGCCCTGCTGGTATGCGGTCCGGAAAGGAAAGACCGGCCACTGGAACGGGGACCGCACACAGACAACCCTATGGCAGATAGGCGCTAAAACCGAGGAAACCAAGACCCATCACGGCACGCAGAAGCCCGTCGAATGCATGTCCCGGCCCATCTTCAATCACACAAATACCGGCCAGGCGGTCTACGATCCCTTCATGGGATCCGGAACCACTATTATTGCGGCCGAAGGAACCAGCCGAGCCTGTTTCGGGATGGAAATTGATCCCGCCTATGTCGATGTTGCCGTCGAGCGTTGGGAGAAGTTCACCGGCAAACAGGCGGTCCTTGAGGGCGACGGCCGAACATTCTGAATTGCTTTCAGACCCATATGATTGGAATACGATGAGGGGATTCTACCACAGGTCTTTCCGCTTGCAGCTCTCACTTTTCGAGCCAGAGAATAGCATTGACTGATTTCGACGAAGCTTTGGTCGACTACCTGCTCGGTTGTCCCAGCATTGCTGCGCTCGTAGCGAAACGAACCTTCCCGGATTATTTCCCGGAAAGCGAACAGCTGCCGGCGATTGCCTACATGCTCGAAGATGAATCCACGCAGCAGACGTTGCAGGGACCTTCCGGCATGCGCGAGGTCGTCTACCAGATAAACATTTGGGCGGAAACGCGGCGCGAAGTCATGGCCGTGGCTCGCGAGGTGCTCGTTGCGCTCAACGGATACCGCGGGGCGTTCAAGGACATCCCGGTAAGCGGGGCATTTCTCGACAGCATGAGCAGGGAGCGCGACTCCGACACCGGGGCATTCTGCGTTTCCATGCGTCTCACCATTCACTATCAGGAGGTTTAAGACATGGCTCGAACGGCTCTCACCGTTCCAACACCCAAGGGGCCCTACGACGCGGTTTCCGCCAACGGCCTCGACTTCCCTTTTGGCGCCGCGGACGACGTCAACGGCAATTCGTTCGTCTGCAGCGGGCGCGAACTCGTCCTCATGCACAACGACCACGCCACGGATGCGGCGACCGTGACGATCGCCTCGGCTCCCGATCCCTACGGGCGCACGAAGGACATCACAACATACAGCCTGGCCGCGGGAGAGTTCGCGGCATTCTGGATCGGCAGAACCGCAGGATGGCGCCAGAGCGACGGGAAAGTTAATCTGGACGTCGCTGGGTCCGGAACCATCAAGCTTGCGATTCTGCGTATCCCGGCTTAGGCCTCGAGTTACAGATCCAGAAAATCTCTAAGTGCAGCTTTTATGTTTTCAATGAGGGCTTCAGGCAGCATCCCCAATTCCCTGCGGAACAGCGAGTTGTCCCAGGCCAGGACCTGGTCCACCAGGACATCGCTGTCGGACTCAAGTCCGCACATTCCCCGGGGAATGCGCACGCGCAAGGGTAATGCATCCCCGGGAGTCAGCTTGGTGGTCAGAGGCAGGACTACGGTGCTTTCGAGCCCTGCCTCGCTGAATTCTGAAGGCTGGATGGCAAGGCAGGGTCGCTGCTTTCCAGGCTTTGTCCCTACTCGCGGCTCAAGATCAACGACATAAAGGTGCCATTGACGGGGGATCACGATCCGCTCCTTTTCAGCCGGGAATACGGACGGAAGTCGGCATTCACCTGTTGGCTCGTTTTAGCGGCTAAGGCAGCGGCTCGTTTCCAACGCAGGATTCTTTCTTTGCGGTCCGCTTCCTTCTCCAGCAGCGCAATGGCGGCCCGGACGATGTCCACCTTACGCGAGATCTTCAGGCGGCGCTTGAGGGTATCGATGCGGCGATCGTCGTCTTCCTGGATCATTAACAGTTTGCCCATATATATCTCCTAATATACTTGTAAGTATATTACCGCTAGCTGAAGTACAAAACAGTTTAAACCACTGAAAGGAAAACATCATGACTGAAGGCGTTATCGGATTGGGAACGCTTCTGAAGATCGGCGACGGGGCAACTCCCGAAGTGTTCGCCGCCATCGTCGAAGTGAAGGACATCACCGGACCAGGCCTCACACGCGAGTTCGCCGAGTTCACACACCAGCAGTCCGCCGGCGGCTACCGGGAATATAAACCAACTTTCAAGAACTCGGGCGACGTCACGTTCAAGTGCAACTTCCTGCCGGACGACGAGACACAGGGATTTTCGACGACGGGACTTCTCAAGGACTACGAGGACGGCGAACTGCGCAATTTCGAGCTTCTGTTCCCTGATCCCGGGGCTACCAAGGCAGCGTTTGCCGCTTATGTCGCCAATATCCAGCCGACCGCGCCTGTGGGCTCGGCTCTTGAACTCAATGTAACCCTTCGCATCACCGGACCGGTGACATGGAGCTGATAGAAATGAATGATAGGAACGCACTGACCAAAGCTCAAATTCTCAACCGAAAGCCGATCCTTCAGGAGGTCCAGATACCCCAGTGGGGCGGATTCGTCTATATCCGGCCGCCGACGGTAGCCGAGCAGACCAAGCTGGCCGAACTCGGAACCAAGTTCGAGAAAGCCAATACGGCCGCGCGGATCAAAAACATCACTCTCCAAGTGATCAAGTGGTCCGTGACCGATGCCGACGGGGGTGCTCTGTTCGACGATGCCGACCTGGACCAACTGCTTCAGTCGGATGCGAGCGCGATCATGTCGCTTCAGGACGCAATTATCCGGTACAGCGGGCTAACCGAGGAATCGCGGCGTGAACTGGAAAAAAACTTGCTGAGCCAGGCCGCCGATGCAAGTTCCTGATGGCGTTGCGGCTGGGCTGGCGCAGCGTGGAGGAGATGGAGCAGGAGATGTCATTCCGCGAATACCAGGAATGGATCATCATCCTAAACTCCATGTCTCATTCACAGCCTCAGTCCAATGGCAGCGGACCCGCCTGGCAGAACCAGCTGAAAACAATGAAGGCGATCAGCGCCATTCAGCAGCTGGGAGGAAAGCGAAATGGCCGGAATTGAAATGAAAGGTTTCGGAGACCTCAAGTGCGACATCGAGAGATTCTCGAAGGTCGTTCAGGACGAAGCCCTGACGGCCGCCGAAGAAGCCGCTGCCAATGCAGTCGTAAAGATCGTGGAGGCGGCGGCTCCCCGCAAAACCGGAGACCTCACCGGAAGCGTCAAAATAGTTGAGAGCCTGGGCAGGCAGCAGATGACCGGGAATCCCAGGAAACGGCTTCTGATTGGTCCCACAAAGAAGAAGGGCTATTACGGCTTCTTCCTGGACAAGGGATGGCGGCATCCCGTAGGTCCCCGCGTCACGCTGTCCACCAAGCGCGGAAAAGTTTTCACAACCGGCAGGCTCGCGCGGCCGGCGGCAGGAAATACGCATTCGCAGCGCGGCGTTTCCGGTTACAGAATTGTATCTCCCCGATATTGGTTTACCAAACTCGCCCCGGCGATGGAATCGGCGGCCAGAAACGCAGGCGAAAGAGCATTCGCAAGCAGGATTCAGCAGGAAAACCTCTAAATGGCGATCTCGCGTTTGTTCTTTAAAATCAGCGGCGATTCGTCGAAGCTGAACCATGAGCTTCAGAAGGCGATAGCGACGGCCAAGGACGCGGGCGTCCAGGTCACCCGCGCTGGTCAGTCGTTCATCTCCAAATTCGACGAAGCCCTGAATCCTGCCAAGAAGCTCACGGAGCAGATCCAGCTGCTCGAGGCCGCCGGGAGGAAGCAGGCCGACATCATGAAGGTGATGGAAGGCCAGATCGTCCAAGCGACCAAAGCGGCCAGGGAGATGGGTCAGCCGGTCGACGACCTGATCAAAAAGTACACTTCCCTCGAATCCAGGATGAAGCAGGCCGGCGAGAGCATGATGACGTTCGGCCGGAATATGTCCATGTATGTCACCGGTCCGATTGTCGCGATCGGAGCCGCCACGATCAAAGCCGCCGACGACTACGACAAAGCCGTGGCGAAGATTCGCACCGGCACGGGAGCGACCGGCGATCAGCTGAAATCCCTCACGAAAGACATGACCGAAGTCTGGGGAACGGTTCCGAGCGGCGCGGAACAAGTGGGACAGGCGATTGCCGACCTTAATACGCGCCTCGGCTTGACAGGCGAACCGCTTCAGCAAATGGCGACTCAGATGCTCAATCTCGCGCGGATGGCCAACAGCGACGTCGCCCCGATCATAGTGGCCGCGACAAGACTATTCGGAGACTGGTCCGTGGCAACCGCGGACCAGTCAAAATCCCTCGACTACCTGTTCCGCGCGAGCCAGGCGACCGGCATAGGCATTCAGCGGCTGATGGAGATCACCGTTGAATTCGGAGCTCCGATGCGCGCGCTCGGATTCAATCTCGAACAGGCTGCAGCCCTCATGGGCAAATGGGAAAAAGAGGGCGTCAACATGGAGACCGTCCTGAGCGGCCTCCGATTCGCCCTCGGGAACTTCGCCAATGCCAAGAGCAAGAATAAGGACGGCGGATACTGTGAATCCTGGATATTTCCGAATCATGCGAAATCCAAATTTCAGATCTCGCCAGAGTTGTTCAGCCGGTCGCGCCCAACTTATGTCCCGACAATCTTCCTTTGTCCTGTCTAATCCTCCGAAACTGATTAGTGCCGCACGTCGGGCCTCTTTTTCAGGCATCCCGGACTGGATGTTGGCCTGGATCGTCGATTCGAGATGGAAACGCAGTTCTTCGTCCATCTCCTGCTCGAATTTCCCTGGAAAAAGGGCACACAACCGCCTTTTCAATCGCCTGAGTGTGAACATTGCAAATGGCCTCTAAGTGGTCTCAAGTATTCGATTCACTGCAGCCGATAATTTTTCCCATCCCTCCATTTCGCTGGCCAACTGCTTTATTCCCTTTTTTGTGAGTCGGTAATATTTGGCTCGCCTTCCGTTTTCAGACGTGCCCCATTCATAGGAAATCAAGCCCCTTTGCTCCAGACGATAGAGTGCCGGGTAAAGAGAGCCTTGTTGAACCCGGAGTACATCCTGCGAAATCTGTTGTATCCGCAACGAAACCCCGTAGCCGTGCATAGGCTCCAATGCAAGCGTTTTCAAAATCAATAAATCGAGAGTTCCCTGAAGCAGTTCTGTTTCTGATTGGCTCATTTTGTTGTCCTAGATTATCTAGGAAACAAATTATTCTCGCTCCTGTAGAATGTCAAGGAGAAACAGCCGATTAAAATGGGAATTGGCGGGATTGCAACAGTGTGACGCCACTATTCATGTAGGTCATCGCGGAAAATATTTGCCAGAATTTAATGGAATGCCGAATTCAATTGATGTCTGTCACATTTGTTCCTTCATCAATATGGGTGAAGGGCAAACTCGGGGGCAAAAGCAATACACTATCGCAATGGGCTTCTATAGCCCCCTGGCGGCCATAATCACAAACTGCAGAATTTGCACACCCCCCTTACTTTGTCATCCAAAACAAAGCCTGGTCGCTCCTTTGAAATGCTTTTGATTATTTAACCTGAATGAGGCCGAGTTGCTGCATCGCACTTATGGAATCGAGGGTGCCCCACGATTCCGCCAATCTGCCATTGGCAATCCTTTTGATGGAAGTGTTCTTCATTTCGATTTTTTTGCCGCTCGGAGCAACTCCCATGTATGGAATGCCGGTGTGTGTTCCCGTTATCGTGACTCGATAAGCGACCTTATTTCCCTCCGCCACCATGTCTTCGACTGTAAATTTAAGGTCAGGGAAGGCTGCAAAAATTGCCGAGGTCCCAGCCTTAAGTTGTTCCAGAGATTGATCGCCATTGCGCAAATGCTCAATATATCCGGGATCATACAATTCATACAATTTGGCCACATCCTTTTGAGTACTGAGTTCATAGACGCGCCGGATCAACGCCTTGTTCGCCTCGATAGACATAGAGGGACCCTCTTTTTCAATATTTGGATTTGCGTTGGTCTCGGCCGCCTGTTCTTGGGAGATTACCTGCCCGCACAAGATCGGCAGGCAAAAAATCATTGCAGACATTCGTAATAGACAGATTCTGACACTCATATCCTTGTTAGCCCCATCCTTTCAAAGTAAGCATTGACGTGTTTGACGAACATTTCCTTGTCTCGAACCAGCGGGCGATCGAGTATGGTTTGCGTTGCTTCGGCAATGCATCCCATTTCTATTGCCTCCCGCCCCGCTTTTCGCGCCGCGTCCAGATACCACTGGATGGCATTCCTGGCTTCGGCTCGCTGCAACATGGATCCGCCGGCACAGCAGATCATTCCCGCCATCGCCCGTCTGCCGGACCGAAACAAGGCGCGCCAGGTTTCCTTCAGTCCCGAAAAGTGCTCCGTGTCCGGGAATCCGCACGTCGAAATTAAAACGACCGATTTTAATTTCGCGCTTGGGTAACGCAGCGGATGTGTGCATATTCCGTCTTTGATATCAATGAAAGGTTGTGCCATGGAGAACTGCCGATCCATAAAATCCTTCATCAAGCCCGGGATGCTGAAAAAATACAGCGGAGTCGCGTAAACCAGCGCATCCGCTTCGCGAAGCCGAAGCAACAGATCCGGCATGTCATCCTGATGCCTGCATACGCCTGGAGTTTTCATCATGCAATCCATGCATCCGACGCAATGCTCAATCCTTTTGTCCTTCAGAAACACTATCTCAGCTTCGGCGCCTGCCTCTTTTGCTCCCTCCAGGAATTCTTTGACCAGAACCTGCGTGTTGCCCAGTTCTCCGCGAGGGCTTCCGTTGATCGCGAGTATTTTCACTTTTGACTCCTTTCAGGTGGTCCCCACTCTTCAACCGGGCGATCACATCTTCTCCCCACTGCAGGCTCGTCTCAGCAAAACGGATGCCATATTCCCACGGTAGAGTTCGGAAGAAGAGATCCCTGGCCGGAAGAGGAGGGAGTTTCTTTCTATAGGGCAGGGTTTTTTCGGGCAATGCGCGCAGCTCGGTAATCGAGCGCCGGTGGTAGTCTACAAAACGCTCAAAGCATTTCAGCGCTTCATCATTGGACAGATTTGCCGCAAAAAAGATCTGAATCAGCTTTGGCAGGCGCAGGGCTTTGGGAAACAGTGGCGTGGACAGCCATCGCAGCAGTTCTTCATTCCCCTTTGGGGTAATGTGGTAGATTTTTTGATCCAGCCGGCGGTCCTGCTTCATGACCTCCGTTTCAGCCCACTCCTTCTGCACAAGCCGTGTCAGCGTTCGGTAAATCTGGCTCTGGTCTGCCGGCCAGAAATGCCGCACGGTTAAGTCAAATGCTGTTTTCAGATCATACCCGGTTCGGGGACGATCCTTTAAAAAACCAAGAATTGCATGATCGAGTGACATCGCAAACTCTCCACTATATGATTACACTTATAGGATATGTCCTATAGGATAAATCCCATGTAATCACGATTATTCCTTGGTGTCAATAAATGATTGATTTATTCAAAGATGTGCACGCCTGAACGGATAATATATGATTCTTCGATGGACGGTATGAACGTCTGGATTTGAGGGAAACAAATCCGAAGCACTTGTTATGATGCGTGTTTTTGCGCTAACTGATAGACAATGCAAAACACATTTCGGTCCGATCCCGTTTTCAGCGTCGGAATCTTATGAATACGCAGAGTAATAGTCCGAAGATTTCGAGCCTGCCCAGCAACATGACGATGGCTAAAATCCACTTTGCTCCTCCGGGCAAATGGCCATAATTGGCCAGGGAGCTTACTGAACCAAATCCCGGGCCCACATTTCCCATGGCAGCGGCAGAGCCAGAGAATGCGGTAAGAACGTCTATGCCAAACGCGGTTAACAGGACGGACGACATAAAAACCACAGCCAAATAAATGCAGATAAACAAAAGTGCGGTCGCTAAAGCATTGTCACTTAAAAAAGTTTCCTCAAACCTCAGCACTACAACTGCTTTGGGGTGCCGTAATTTGATGATTTTCGCTCGAATGGACTTGATCATGATGATGATTCTTTCAACCTTTATCCCTCCGGAAGTGGAGCCGGAACAGGCGCACTGAAGCGTAAAGTAAATCATTATCAGCATTGCAAATGCCGGCCACCCCGAAGAATCCGCCGAAGCGAACCCTGTGCTCGTTCCTAACGAAATTATCTGAAATGAAGCATGCCGAAACGTCTCGATCCAACCTTTATAAATGCCTCCGTGGAGGCTTATGGCAACCAGAATGGTGCCGATCCACAGAGCCCCAACATAATAGCGAACCACCGTTGAATTCCAGATAGCCCGGAGTTTTCCGCTGGCCGCCAGGAAAAGAAGTCCGAAATGTATTCCGGAGAGAATCATGAAAATGCTGATCACAGATTCAATCAGCGGGCTGTTGTAATGGGCAATACTGGCGTTTTTAGTTGAAAAGCCTCCCGTTGCAATCGTGGCGAACGAATGCGTAACCGCATCGAACAGATTCATTCCGCTCGCCCATAGCGAAATGGTTTCCAATAAAGTCAAGCCTACGTAAACCGTAATCAGAATTCGGAGTGTAGTTTTGGTGCGATACCTGAAATTATTTTTTGCCAGCGGAGAAATCTCGCTCCGGGAGAGAACCATGGTCGCTTGGCTGATGGCCGGCATAACTGAAAGCACAAACACTATAATGCCGATGCCGCCAATCCAATGGCTGCAGGCACGCCAAAACAGGATCCCGGAAGGCAACACTTCAATGTTTGTGAGAATTGAGGATCCTGTGGTAGTAAAACCGGACACGCTTTCAAACCAGGCGTTGGTAAAGCTGAACTCCCCTCCATATAGAACATAGGGCAGCGTTCCGGCCAGACAGGATAGAAACCAGCTGGATACAACAATCACTAATCCTTCATCGTTGCTGATATGTGTTGTTGAGGGCACGAATATTAATGGAAATATGCCCAAAAGCAGCGGGACCAGAGATCCATATAACAGGGGAAGGACATCGGGCTCATGCCTCAACGCCGATAGCAGGGCGGAGAGAATCATGAAGGCAGCATTGACGATTAAAACGATGCCAATGTATCGCAGAATAACATGAGGTCTCATAGAGATCGTTGCCGGGCGAGAGCAAGCTCCTTAATTGCAGCTGCAAGTTCATGAATCTCATCATTCGTTTCGATGTTGATGTCCAAAGCTTGCCGGGCTTTTGTTTTATTTCTCACTTCCCGAGTGAGTAGGTTTATGGGCTTGATGACATAGTAATTGATGAAGTAATTGAAAATGAGCACAAAAAGAAGAGAAGACACTATGGCGACGATTCCCGGCATAATGGCTCGGCCGGCTCTGTTGTGAAGACTCGACGCTGTCTGGTACATCGTTTCATCATTCAGCACAAGGAGTTCTTCTATTGATTGTTTTGCGGTCAGAAAAGCCGTATGAGGTCCGGCAAAATACCAGTCGAGATCCCGCTCCTTTTTCGCATCCGCCAGCGCTTCCACCCATATTTGCTTATATGCCCTATAGCCTGCCTCAATCCTGCTAACGTATTGGCGCTCATTGGCTATGGTTACATTTTTCTGCGCAATTTCAAATCCCCGCCGGAAGGAAAGATCGGCGGACTCGATCATGTCGCTCCCTTCCTGCCATTTTCCGGAGAGCAGCAGTAATATGCCGCTGTCCTCACTCTCAAGCGCCTCTGTCATGATTCTTGCGGCGTTAATGCTTTTATAGTTTTCTTCCAGCAGCCGGTTTACCGAAGATCCGATGGACAGCAATTCGTGAATGGAAAGAGCCCCGGCTGCCGCCAGCATGATGGCCAATATTATGAATCCGGATAATATTTTTGTTCGCAATTTCATCGCACAACTCCTATCCTGCCGAGTAAAAAAGCCCAGTCGTCCCCCCTTACTCCGCAAGACTATACGCCAATATGGAGGGACAGTCACCCCTGTCACCTCAGGTTCAATGCCTGGTATAATTCTTTGGTGATTTCATACACGATTTGGAGATAGGCATATGGCGGCAAGGATACTGCTGATGGTTCTTATTGCTATGTTTGCCATTCTCTCTCCCCTGTTTGCTGCGGACATTACCGGTGAATGGCATGCGGAAATAAAGCGATCAAATACAGCGCCAATGCCAACCGCATTTAATTTTGAGGTAGAGGGGAGCAGTCTGACGGGTGTGTCGCTCTATTCTTCGGATATTTCAGATTAGACTCAGCGGATGATATCCCTATACTTCCAGGGCATCCATAGTGAAGGGTTGCTCTTTACCTCGCAAGCATGCTCCTGCAGTTCCGTCAAATAATCAAACGGATGTCTTTCAAAAGCTCTGCGATGTGGATCAGGCCTTAAACAGATACGATAAGATTTTGGCGACCGGCAAAGCCCATTCGAAATGACAGTGTCTGCCAAGAGATGCGTGCCGACAATCAAGTCCCATTTCTCACTCGGTTTGTTGAACTGGACCGAATAGCCCGACCGCGCCCACAGCATTTCGGGCAGATCGCGCAGGTATGATTTGGGCAAGTCCGGAGAAAGATATGCGGCTCCGGTAAACAGCTCTTTGTCATCTTTCAAAAAGCCTGTGCGACGCGCCTCGGCGACGATATCCTGATAATCGGTCCATAGGTACACGCCTATCGTAATCCACACACCAAGTGGAAGCCTATAGTCATCCAGCACACACAAGGTTTCGGCTATTGTTTCCAGGGTCTCTCCCGGCGCTCCGAACATCAGGGAAGCGCCAAAGGAGATGTGCGACCGGCTTAAAGCTTCTAAAGAATCCCGCACCTGACGAACGGTATAGTCGCGGTTCATAGATCGGAGCATACTTTCAGAAGCTGACTCGACGGACAGATTAACGTAGAAGCAACCAGACTCTTCCATTAAACGACAAAAATCATTCGTGAAGTCTATCGGCCGCAGATCCCCCCGTTCCCCATTGAAAATCGGATCCTGTGGTGATGAATGTCCGGCAAATGGATTCCGCGTGTCGGCGTGGCACATTGAAATTGTTATCGCAAAACATGACCCTGCGGCTGTTGGTGAAGCGGACGATGTTGTTGGCTTCTGCGAGCACCCGCTGAGGACTTTTAAGCCGGTAGCGTTTGCCTTCCAGCTTGCTGTAAGGGCAGTATGTGCAGGCAAAGGAGCAGCCGCGCTTGGTCAGAACAGCCGGAGTGATTTTTCTCTCAGCATACGGCTGCCAATCCAAGAGGTCATAGGCGGGCAGAGCCTGATTATCCAAATCCTGAACTGGTTCAGGCGGGACAGAATTAAAGGTTCCATCCTTCCTATAAACACAACCCGATATCGAATAGATATCCTTATTCTCTGTGAGCCGCTGAAGGAACAGCGGAAAAGCTTCCTCCCCTTCGCCCCGGATGCCATAGTCCAGGTTCAGGTATTCCAACCAATCACGCGCGTAATAATTAAAACCGGGACCTCCCAGAACAATCCGAGCAGGCGAAGCTTTTCGGATTATGTCGACGATCTCCTTGACACGCGGCCGTAAATCCGTGTGATGAGCTCCAAGGGGTGCGCCAAGATCCATTTCGTCGCTGAACACCAAGCGGATCGAGATACCAACGACATCGGGCTGGAATTTCGCAAGTTGCGCTGTCAATTCGCCAGCCAAGTCGACAGCGAACAAGCGGTCATAGATCTGAACAGTGTGGCCGGCCTGGCGGATGGCTCCGGCTGCATAAATGGCACCGGATGGACAGGCCGGCAATGTGTTGGAGGAGATCATCAGCACTTGCATCTCAAAAGCCTCCCTATCTTGCCAGAAATCCCCATCTCCGGGACAGCATTCCAAAATTAGTGTCCGATGTTATGCGACCAGTTTCCTGCCCAGTTCTTCCGCAGCAGCCATGACCTGTTTATTGCTTTTGATATCTCCGGGATTCAAGGCGCTGCCATATACGACGCCGGTAATGTCGATACCCGCATATCGATATGAATCTTGAAAACAGCGCAAGACATTCACAGCGCCGGAAGTGAAAGGATCCGTGTCGCCATAGGCAATGGCAATTCCGACTCTTTGCTTATGGCGTTTTCCCTTATATCCCATCAGGGCAAAACACCGGTCCATCCAGAGTTTGGTTTGAGTCGACATATTAAAGCAATGCACCGGGGTTGCGACCACTACAGCATCTGCTTCAATCAGTTTGGGGTAGACCAGCTGCATTTCGTCCTCAATCACACAGCCGTGGGAGTCCGGTTTCTGGCATCCCCAACAAGCCTTACAAGGCTTAATATCCATACCCTGAATGTACAGCGATTCAACATGGGCTCCCGCCGCTTCGGCAGCCGAGCCGATTCGTTCGGCCAGGGCGGCACTATTACCGTTTTTCCTCGGACTTCCAAGGAGTATCAATACTTTTTTCTTTTCATCAGCCATGAGCACTGCTCCGTTGTAATTTGGGAAATAGCTCGTTCACCAGTCGGGCGGCGCTGACATAGAAACCGCATTTCCGGATGATCGGAGAAAATGGACCAAAGCACGGACGATCATAATCAATCATTCAGCTTAGCAACAATGAAAATCACGTTTGAATAAATATTAGCAATAGACATCCATATGTTTTGAATGGAGATAAAGATTCTTCCTTTTAATTGACATTCCGCGTGTTCATGCATTGAAAAAGCATGACGGTGATTAAACGAAAGTCCTAATAGCAAAAAGATGCATTTTTATAAAAAAGTCGGTAAGTTTTATGGCGTTTCGTAACACTTCTAATTGGACAAGAAAAAATGGAAAAAACCGGGAAAGGTTGGAAACCGTTTATGAACAGCCGGAAAGTGAATACAACAATGACAGTGCAACCTTTGTGGAAGATCTCGGACGTCGCCCAGTACTTGGGTATTCCTCTTAAAAGCGTTTATAGCATGACCGGCCCAAAAGCCGTGATCCGGATTCCTCATATCCGGATCGCGGGCAAAGTAAGGTTTAGAAAGGCGGATATTGACCTATGGTTGGATCAGTGCACGGTGGTAACCGGCAATTTCCTCGCAAACATCCCTGCCGAAATCGGCGGGAGGTTTAACCGGAACTGATTCCATCCACAATTGGATGGGCCAATTTCATTATTTCGGGCCAAATTGATTGGCCAGATTGGAGAGTTGCGAATTTGAATAAGGAGAAAATTGTTTTTCCGGATCCAGGAACGATTGCGCCGGAAAATATTGCGTCGGTTATGGCACAGATGGCAGCAATCCAGATGAGCCTGGAGACACGACTCGTTTCTGAAAACAAGGAACGTCCTCAGCCGGATG
>JAEAMF010001176.1_pt1 | contig 21285 bp, 15 predicted proteins | sample 8958721 | NCBI WGS metagenome assembly JAEAMF01 (sample SAMN16933255, study PRJNA681124) | bioreactor sludge metagenome | isolation source: anaerobic bioreactor treating anionic surfactant - SDBS | place: India: Bengaluru | collected 2019-02-28
CTTTTTCATTTCTCCTCTGTCAATAACACAAATCTAAAGGATCTCCGTGGTTTAATAAAAAAATCATTCATTTTGACACATCCTAAGTTTATGATTCGGATTCAGATTCAGTTTCTGACACGTCTTCGGTTTCTCCACCGAGCAGGAGGGTGCTTTCCGCTTCCGGCAGCTCCTGGATCGTGCGGAGCTTCGACTGGATCTTCCTCGTGCGCGCCCCTACCAGCGTATCGATGTCCTCACTCGCTTTGTTGATCTTCTCCTGGGCCTTCTTGAGGGTTTCGCCGAATTTTCCGAATTCAGTTTTTATCGCCCCCAGCACTTTCCATACCTCGCTGGTGCGTTTCTGGATGGCTAGCGTGCGGAATCCCATCTGGAGGCTGTTCAGCAGCGCTGCCAGTGTGGTGGGCCCTGTGATGATGATCTTGTAATCCCGCTGCAACGTCTCGATCAGGCTGGTTTGCCTCACCACCTCGGCGTAAAGTCCTTCCACGGGAAGAAAAAGGATTCCGAAGTCGGTAGTGCCCGGTGGATTCAGGTACTTGTTACGGATGTCCCGGGCACACCGTTTGATTTCAGTTTCGATGGACCGGGAGGCATTTTTTATCGTGTCCATATTCCCGGTATCATAGGCATCCAGCAAGTGATGATAGGTCTCAATGGGGAATTTGGAATCAATCGGCAAATACACCACTTCACCCGCTTCATCCTTGCCGGGAAGTTTGATCGCGTACTCCACATTCTCACGCGATCCTCTCCGCGTGACCACATTCCGGTCGTACTGTTCGGGGGAGAGGATGTTCTCCAGGATGTTTCCCAGCTGGATCTCTCCCAGGATGCCGCGCGTTTTGACGTTGGAAAGCACTTTTTTCAGATCCCCCACGCCCGAGGCCAGGTTTTTCATCTCACCCAACCCCTCATGGACCTGCTGCAACCGCTCACTGACCTGGTTGAACGATTCTGTCAGCCGTTTTTCCAGTGTCGACTGCAGCTTTTCATCCACCGTTGCACGCATCTCCTCCAGCTTTTTGGCGTTCTCCTGCTGAAGCTTATCCAGTGTGCGTTCCATCGTTTCCCGGATCTTTTCGAGCTTACCTTCTGTTTCAACGCGTATCTGTTCCTGTTTCTTCACCAGGTCATCGAATTTCATCCGCTGAAGATCGTTGAAATCTTTAACGTTCGTCGCAAATTTTTCTTCGAACGATTTGAGCGAACCGGAGAGCTCAGTCCGGTTCTGACTGAAAGAGGTACCCAGCTCCTCACGGGTTTCCCTGAAGGTTTTCTGCGACTCTTCCCGGTTGCGGGTGAATTCCTCACGCATCAGCGGATCCAGCCGGGTGAGATCGGTTGACAATTGAAGCAGGTCCATTTTCAGATCATCCTTTTTCGGTGGCTTTTTGAAAAGAACGATCAGGATCAGGATGACCAGCAGGCAGATGGCGATGATGAGAAGGATTAAATCAGTATCGTTCATTGGAATTATCTCCCGGATATTTTGGTTCATAAAAGTAAAGAAAGTCCGGGGATATTTGGGAGATTCCAGAAAATATCCTGTTTTGATGTACCCCTCCCCCGTCGGGGCTGTGCCAAAATACAATTTAACCACGGAGTACACGGAGAATTCACGGAGATCACGGAGTTTAAATGACTCGTTATCATTTCTCTGTGTTCTCCGTTTTCCTCTGTGATCTCTGTGGTTAAATACAAAACACTCATTTTGACACAGCCTCTAATAAGATAGATTTACCAGTACAGCGATTATCCGCGTTTTCTGTGTAATCCGTGTTCTATCATTAATAATTCTTCCGGAAAAACTTGCAAACGGCTGAATTATACCATAATTTAGTATCCGTATTCCTTATACATATAACACATATTAATTCAATCTATTATGAAAAAGATCTTCTTCCTTTTCTGTATGTTCTTGATTTCTATCCCATTGATTACCGTGTGTCAATGGAGTGATGATGCCACCATAAACACTCCTGTTTGCACCGATGAGGGGGAGCAAACCCTGTGCAAAGTGGCCATAGGTGCCAATGACAATGTCTTTATTTCCTACTTCGATGCCCGGTCAGGCAATTACAACGTAATGCTGCACTACCTGAACCGGGATGGGTTTTTTCTCTGGAATGAGCCGCTGGTGGTAAGTGATCACAACCAGGATAGCTGGATATCGGATTACGATACGAAAGCCGATCATGAAGGTAACTGTGTGACCGTATTTTCCGATATCCGTAATGGGAACACCAATCCGGTGATCTATAAGATCTCACCGACAGGACAGCATCTCTGGGGTCCGGATGGGATTGTTGTTTCCACAGATCCAAGCGAAGAGTACAGTCCGGTCTTGTGTGTCACCACGGAAAACAAGGTTGTCGCTGCGTTCACCAGGATGACCGACAGCAACTATCCCCTGGTGATGGTGGCCTATGATGAGAATGGAAATGCGCTGTGGCAGGAAGGCGGCCTGGTGGTGGTACCCGAGGGAAATTTCGCTTACTGGGTACCTGTGCTGGTCCCCGTTTCAGGGGGTGATTTCATCGTCGTCGTGTCGAAAAGAGACGGCACATCTCTGTATGCTCCCCGTTACATCTACGCCATGCGCTATCACATCGACGGATCGCCTGCCTGGAGCCAGGAAACCGTTATCAGTGATGCGGGAGGTATCAATTCCTGGACCGATATCCAGGTCAAAGCTGACGGATATGACGGGGTGATCGTTGCCTGGCACGACGACCGCAATTCGGACATGGTTAGCAGTGCATTTGTGCAGCATGTGGATGGAGAAGGCAATCTGCTACTTGCTGTAGATGGTGTGGAACTCAGCCTGTCGTCGAACCACCAGCGGTTTTATCCCCAAATAGCCGGACAGGATGAAACCGGTGATATTTTTCTGTTCTGGTATGAGACCGATTACGACCAGATCAGCTCCGGATTGGTCGGACAGGCAGTTTCATCCATCGGGACACGTCTGTGGGGCCCGAATGGAAAGACGATCATTGCACTTGGAAATGACACATACAGCATTTTCGGCGCCGACTTTCAGCAGGAGAAGTGCTATTTATTTTACGGAACATACGGATTCGCGGTCAATGATGTCCGGATAAAAGCAACATGCACCGACCGCGGAGGAAATTTTATCTGGCAACCCCCCCATATTTTCATTTCTAACACCAACCAGGAGGTCATCCATCCCTATCTGTCAGCATATGCCTACCAACAGTGGATCTTTGGCTTTACCAGTACCAGGAGCGGGACGTACGATATTTTTGCCCAGAACATGAACGACGACGGGACCCTGGGGGTGAACCCCATTGCTATCCCTGAATGTTCTGAACCAGAGTTCAGCATGTATCCCAATCCTGTATCAGATCTGCTTACCATCCAATCCCACGGGGCTGACCTGATCCAGATATGCGATCCTGCCGGCAGGATCGTATGGGAACAGCGGGTTACTGATAAAGAAACCATCATTGATATGAACTTTCTGGATCCGGGAATCTATTTCGTGAAGGTGACAGGAGAACAGGGGAGCGTGGTTCAAAAGGTATTGAATCGATAGTGAATGTCCATTGCAGATTGCCTCTATCTCCGTAATCAGCAATGGACATTCCCCGAGGCAACAACCGGATTCGAACCGGTGTACGAGGTTTTGCAGACCTCTGCCTAGCCACTCGGCCATGTTGCCGTGTTGTGGATGCAAATATACGTTGAAAAATTAATATTTACAACCAACACAGTAAATCCAAAATCCATCCCGATAACTATCGGGATGGATTTTGGATTTACTTGCGTAGCAAGACACAAACCCTCTCCACCTTCCCTCCGACAGGTGGATTGAGCTTACAAATCTTCACCTCCGCTTTCAGGATCTGGGGAAAATGCTCATAAATCCTCTCCAGGATGCGGCGGGCCACATGCTCCAGCAGCTTCGAACGGATTCTCATCTCCCCTGCGATAAGCTCGTACACAGCTTGATAATTGACGGTTTTTGACAGATCATCCGTTTTTTCAGCCTCCAGCGTTTCGGTTTCAATGACCAGATCGACAAAAAAACGCGTGCCAATCATTTGTTCTTCTTTCATGCAACCGTGGTGAGCAAAGAATTCCATGCCTTCAATGGAGATGTGTGCCATGACTTTTCCAATTTAATGTGCAAAAATATCAGAATTTTTATATTTTTGACATTATTTGCGATCCTCCAATATTTACTTAAAAACTGAATGCATATGAAAAAATTTGCCTTGATTTTTCTGGGTATCATAGCTTATACCCTAGGTCACACCCAGTCAAACGCTGAAGAGATCCAGATCATGCAGTCGCTGTTCGGCATGGAGAAGAAAGCACTCTTAGCCGAATTCATTCAGCTCGATATGGCTGAGCATGGTGTGTTCTGGGCGCTTTACGATCAATATGAAGCGGAAAGGAAAGCCCTTGGGAAGAACAGGATCGGTCTCATCAAGGAGTACGCCGAACATTATAATGACATGACGGAAGAGCAGGCAACCCGGTTCATGAGCCAGATGATCTGCCAGCGAAAAGCGACCGACAAGCTGATGGACAGGTACTACAAGAAGATCTTAAAAGCCACGGACCCGGTCGTGGCCATGCAGTTCATTCAGGTTGAAAACTATATCCTGTCGGCTATACGAATGAATATTCTCGGCGCGGTGCCTTTCGTTCAGAAGTAGGAAGCTGCCTCAGAAGGAATAAAATACAAACCCGAAATTGAAGCCCAGGTTCGACTGGGCATCGATGTCTCCGGATTTGGCTGCCCAGTTATACCGTGTATTGAAAGTAAAGCCGGCTGCATCGGAGAACCAGTAGATGAAGCCGATTTCGGGATACAGGGCGAAGTGCCACTGATGGTCTTCAAGGGTATACAGGCCGAAATCGGTCCTCTTGTTGATGATAAAGGTCCCGAGGCCCGCTCCCAGGAATGCTTCAAAATCGGAGTCAGAGTTCAGGTAATATTTTACGACGCCCATCAGCGGATAAACGTTCGTGTAGCGCCACATCCGGCCTGTCAGCGTGAGCGTACCGTATTCATAGGTATCCGGATCGTATTCCTTGTAAAAGCCGTTCCAGGAGAATTCCAGTCCCAGCGAAAGATTGTCGTTCAGCCATGCTCCGGCTTCAATCCCAAAGCCGCGCGGGCTGGTCTTGTCAATAAAGTCCTTTGTATTGCCAAGCGGGAGTGCAATATTATAGGTGGTGGTCACATAACCCTGACCCAGTACAGTGAAACCTGTCAGAAGAGCCAGCCCTAGTGTGAAATATTTTAAGTTTTTCATGGTTAAGCGAACTTGGAAATTTCTACTAATTAACATGACTCTGGATGTTATAGATAGTCGGATTGTTTGAATACCTGTGTGATGCCTCTCTTCACCCTTTCGCTGATATTCGCCTGTCCTCCTTCCGCCAGCCCGTTGATGGCTCCAACCCAGACGACGGGTATCTTTTCGGTTTCCGGATCAATGCTATTTGGATCCATCATCTGGATGAGAACCGTTCCTGTCGTATAACTGTACACCACCGGTGTACCCCAGGGATACCAGGGATAGTAGCCTCCATCCCAGTAATAGGGCCAGTAGGGATAATACCCCCAGTAATAATACCAATAATCCCAGTAGTATCCAACCCACGTTGAACTAAGGACTGTATTGGTGATATACAGGTCCGGATACCCGTTGACCGTATCATAGATGCGCTCATAACCAATCACTTCCAGCTGATTGGCCACTTCGTCGAGGATCAGTTTCTGCAATTTAGGGTCAATGGGTTCCGCATCCTCGGGATGTTCCGGATCATATACGGGCATGACGGTATCCGGCATAAGATACGTGCTCACTTTTGTAAAGTCGAACGTTTCGTCATACTTCGAGGCCACAATGTCCAGGTCTTCAACGTATTCAGGTCCTCCCGGGTAACAGGAAAACAATACAAAGGGCAAACTGAGGATCCACAGGAATCCCCATTTCCTGAAATGGTTTTTCTGAATCATGGTTTTAACTTTTATTGTTCGTGTCGTATACGTTCTTAGAGGGAAATCTTTATATCAGAACCTGGCAAAAATACGATAATAATTATATTTTCAACACAAATATTTATTTTCCATAATTAAATTATTTATTTACATTTGCGATATTCAATATTAATGAAAATTCTATGAAAAATCTTGGAATAGCTTTAGTTTTGACTGCGCTGGTACTGAGTTCTTTTTCAGGTGTTTTCGCCCAGGGAAGACCCGTTCAATTGTATGCCCTGGCGGGTTATCAGTTTGGAGGCCGGATGGATTTTTACGAAGGATCCTTCAAGATCGACGATCACGGTAGCTGGGGGCTCGGACTGGATATCGAGACCCAACCGGGCATGATGGCGGGGTTTTCTTATTCAAGAATGAACACGGCGGGTCATTTCCATTCCTACTACCCGATCACGTACCCTGACAGGGATGTAGACCTGACCGTTGACTATTTCCAGCTGTCGGTCAAACGGGGCGGCAGCAGGGAAAACCTGGAAGGATACGGGATGTTTTCTCTGGGCGCCACCTGGTTCAACATTCTGGATGAAAACATTGATGACAGTTGGATGTTTTCCGTTGCACTGGGTGCCGGGTTGAATTATTTTATCACTGACCGGGTAGGCATCAAGCTTCAGGGACGGCTGCTGATGCCCATGTACTTCGCGGGGATGGGAATGTTTGTCGGCTTCGGTACAGGAGGAGCAAGCACCGGTGTCAGCGCCAACGCCTGGGCGCCGATCGTGCAGGGTGACTTCAGCGGTGGACTCGTCTTTAAAATCAAAGAGTAAAGCTTCTTTACCCGCGGGCTTGTATCGCTCGCTTTTTGTGTTCCTTAGTGTTATCCTTCGCGTTCCTTTGTGGTTTACCTTTAAATGACCACCGGAAATGATTTCTTCATACCTTTGTTATTAGACCGAAATTTCCGATGAGAACCGTTGTATCTGTTTTTCTAAGCGTCTTTCTGTGTTCGTTTTTCGCCGTTTCCTTCGCCCAGGAGGTTAAAGAAGACAGCCTGTTCAGCCTGAATGCAAACCATCTCCGGAGGGACACGGTCAGCGGGGATGCAAAAGTGTTTTCCGCCAGCCGGTCCGGGAAGTTAGTCAGTGAATTGCCCGTCACGGTCTATGTAATCGACGGGGAGGAGATCCGCCTCAACGGATATTCCACCCTTGTGGATGTCTTGCGGTCTATACCCGGTATCAAGGTATCCCAGCCGGGCAGCGCCATCGAAGGGGAGATGTTCGCGATCAGGGGGCTGTTCGGTAATTACTACACCCGCATCCTGGTCGACAACATCCCCGTTCAGCCGTCCGTGGTCAGCGGCATGCCCATCGCCGCCCAGTTGCCCATAAGGCAGGCCGAGCGCATCGAGATCATCATCGGACCCGCTTCCTCCCTGTACGGGGCGGATGCCATGACAGGCGTGATCAACATTGTGACCCGGTCGCCGGAACGGCCTGTTCATGCCGAGGCGGAGATCACCATGGGCAGCCCCCGGTACTATTCCCTGAATGCATTTATCAGCGGTAAGGCAGGAAAGGCAAAGAACACGATGAACTATTCATTTTACGGCAACGCCACACGCCAGGGAGATATGAATGTGAAGTATGATGTACCGGGCCTTTATAATCCCGCACTGTACGATTCCACTTACCAGTTTATTCAGGAACCACGTTACCAGGGAGATTCCACACACCCTGTACTGAACGACCTGCCCCAGGAAAGCAACCTGCTTGGCATCAGGTTGGACTTCCGGGGGGTGAACATCGGATTTGACCTCATGCAACGGAGAACTCATTCCTCCATCGGCCAGAATACAGTCAGGTATTCCTATGCCGATCCCACCACATTCTGGGGCGAAACCACCCACCGGGCATTTCTTCAATACGACCGCACATGGGGAAAGATCTTTTCCAATACGCAGTTTTCTTATGTGCGCTACCGGCTTGATAACCAGTCGTCCTTCACCATGACCTCTGATCAGAGCCTGTCGGGTAAAGCCTTTAAGTACGCCGGTTCCGACGATATCTGCCTTGACCAGGAAATTACCTACCATCCCATCTCGAAACTCGAACTGACTGGTGGTTTTTCTTTCCAGTATTCCGGGAATTTGCCCAAGACCAATGACCTGACAGGACCTTTTGCACCAGAAGACTATCCCTCTTTTTCTGAAAAGAGGATCAGCCAGGGAGCACTGGGGGATTTTGGATTTAATCCCATGGTATTTTCCAACACCGGTGGCTTTCTCCAGGTGTTCTATAAAACCGGTAGACTGACGGCCCTGGTGAGCGACCGTTACGATTACCATTCCCTCTATGGGGGTAGCAACAATCCCCGCATCTCTTTCCTGTTTTCGATCAACGACAACATGTCGGCGAGGGTACTATACGGCCAGGGCCTTCGCGTGCCATCCACCTGCTATACCTATAACTCCCTTGCATTCCCAAGTGACGGCGGATATTATTATCAGATCGTGCCCAATCCTGACCTGAAGCCGGAGAAGATGCACACTGCGGAGATCGGATACCGGTTTTCGTCAGGATCCGGCCTGACCCTGGATCTTGTGGCTTATTACCAGCAGCTTCATGACTATATATCCCTGTCGCTTATACTGCTCGATCCGGAGAAGTACCCTGACGCAGTCAATCCTTCAGGCCTGGCAACCGCGTACATGAATGACGAGCGTTCGGAATTCCGGCTGGCCGGATTGCAGGCAGATCTTGCAGTAAAAAAGATCATCCCCTCCGTTGACCTGTCACTCGACCTATCGCTGAGTGCATCCAAAGGGAAAGAGGTCCTGCCCTTTGGTCTTGGAACGCTCGATGATGTCAGGATGTATCCACGCTACATGGCGCAATTGAAGATTTCCCTCAGACCGGTCAGGAGGATTTTCCTGATCCTGAACAACACCGTATGCAGTAAAAGTGCAAAACGGTTCTTCCCTCTCGAACCTGATGTCATGGAGCAGCTGGATATGCCGGTGTACGTAGATGGTTATTATGTCCTGGATGTCATCGCGCGGATAGACATTACCCGGCAACTGCAGGCGTACCTCAATGCTTTTAACCTACTGGGATCTGAATATGGCGGTATTGATGCCTATGGTTATCCTTCAGATCTTATCTATAATCCGCAATATGGAACGAATATAAGGTTTGGCCTGAGCTTTAAACTGAACTGATGACTGCGGCTGTATCCATAAAACGGATGCTGGCCTCCATGGCCATCCTGACGCTGGGGGCAACCGTCGTTGCGGCGCAGGATGCGGATGGGCCTTCTACCGCCCAACGCGTTTATCCTGCGGCAGACACAGCCTGTATACAGCAATGGATCCGGAAAGCTTCCGGCCAACTGGCCCTTGAGGAGTACGATAGCGCCGGGATGTCTGCTTCCCGCGCACTCGACCTTTCCCGTCAGTCTTTTTACCGGCCGGGGAAGGCGGCCTCGCTGTTCATCCTGGGCCAATGTGCGTTGGAGCAAAATCAACACATTGCATCCATCCGGCACTATTTCGGCGCCCTCAACGAATTCGAAATGCTGAACGATACAGGCGGCATGGCCCTGACCAACTATCAGATCGGGAAGATTTACAGCACTGCCGGACTGCACGCCAAAGCCATCGAGTATTTCAATGCTGTAGAGCGACTATCGGCCGCAGGGACACCGGCCCTGAATCACATAAAGCTGCTGGAAGCAAAAGCGAACAGTTATTTTCTTCTGGAGCAGTATGATAACGCAGCACGTGTTTACCATGACCTGATTCTCCTTCTGAACGATCAGTCGGAGGATGTCCTGCTCACGTTCATAACCAACCGGTTGATCCTGTGTTATGTTCATCTGGGGAGGCACGATGAGGCCCTTGCAGCGAACCAAAAACTCCTGGATCTTTTCAGAGCCGGGGAAGACCGGGGGCAGGAGATGCTTGCCCTGAACAATAAAGGTTACATTCTTCAAAGGACCGGCAGGTATGAAGAAGCGCTGAATTCGTTTGATGAATCCCTCGTACTTCAGCATGCTCTTTATCCGGATCAGCCTGAAAATCCGGTCATTCTCCTGAACAAGGCCATCCTTCATCAAAACCTTGGTGATTATCCTTCTGCTGTCCAAACGTTACAGGATGCCATACGGATCATAGAACAAACGGGCGATGATGCCAAAAGGGTCCTATTACTCCACATCCTTGCCAATGTCTATTTTTTGGATCAGGACGTTTACAACGCAGGCGTTTACAATAACAAGGCCCGGGACCTTGCCCTGAAAATCCAGGATCGACCTTTGCTATCCGATATCTATTTCCTGGCATCCAAAATTGACGAAGCCCTCTACGATTTTGAACATTCCTTTGAGTATTACCGGAAGCATCTCGACATCCGGGATTCTATAGCCAGGGAAGAAGAACGAAAACAGGCGGAACTGGTCCAGGAACGCTATATTGTGGAGCGTGCCGAAAGGGAGATCAATCAGTTGCTGAGCGGACAGGAGATCAGTGACCTGGAACTAATCCAGTTGAGGCTGGAATACAGGTCGAGGCAGCAGCAGCTTGAGATTTACCGTAAGAATGATTCGCTGCAGAAGACGGTCATTCAGAATCAGCAGCTCGAGCGGGACAGGGCCCTGCAGGAGCTGCTACTGGCCGAGGAGCGGCTTGCAGCCGAGCGGAAGGACCGGGAGATTGTGGATCTGAAACAGCGGGAGGAGATCCAGTCGCTCGAGCTGCGGCAGAAGGAGCTCGAGCAGCAGCAGGACCTGCAGGAGATTGCGTTGCTGACCAGGGATAAGGAACTGGGTGAGCTGGCCCTGAGCAAGGCACGGGCCAGGAACTTTTTCATGCTGGGCATATCACTGCTGATCCTCGCCGTCCTGTATGCCGTTTACCGCTGGTTGAGGTTTGCACGCCGGGCCAACCGCAAACTGGCCCGTCAGAACGTTGAGATCAACCGGCAAAAGGAGGAGATCAAAGGGAACCTGATCGTCATCGATGTGGAAAGACGAAAGTCGGATGCGCTGCTGCTGAACATCCTGCCTGAAGAAACGGCAAACGAGCTCAAGGAAACAGGACAGGCCACACCAAAGCATTACGAGATGGTCACCATCTTATTCACCGATTTTGTCGGTTTCACGTTCGTTGCCGAACGGATGACACCCCGGGAGCTTATCGCGGAGCTGAACCATTGTTTCCTGGAGTTTGACAGGATCATCGAGCGGTACGGAGTGGAAAAGATCAAAACGATCGGCGATTCCTACATGTGCGCCGGAGGTATTCCCGTGGCCAACAGTACCAATCCGGAGGATGTGGTGTCGGCTGCGCTGGAGATCAGGGACTTTGTGACCCGTACCCGGCAGGAAAGGATCGATGCCGGGAAGGATTACTGGGAAGTGCGTATCGGAGTGAACACGGGCCCTGTTATGGCCGGCGTGGTAGGGAAGAATAAATTTGCCTACGACATCTGGGGGGATGCCGTCAACATTGCCAGCCGGATGGAATCCAGCGGCAAGTCGGGATACGTAAACATTTCCGGTGACACCTACGAACTCATCAGGGACCGGTTTCACTGCATCTACCGCGGTAAGGTACAGGCAAAGAACAAAGGAGAGGTTGATATGTACTTTGTTGAGAGGAGAGAGGAGAAATAATAACTCCATTCTCCTGTCTCCTCTCTCCTTTCTCCTCTCAAATAAAAGTAGTATCACACGCTGATTTTAGATTTTTAGAGCCCGTACTGACAGGTTCTTTCATAAATTTGAACGTCGTTTAATTCCTTCCTATATGTACATCATTGACCGGTTATTACAAAACAGGAGATACTGGATCCTGTTCTTTTCCCTCCTGGCACTGATCGTCCTGCCTGCTTTTATGAACACCATTGTTTACACGAATGTCCTGTTCAGGATTACTTTTTCACTGGTCTTCTTCACCAGTGTCAGTGCCGTGATGACAGGGAGAAGGCTGATTCTTTTTGGATTTTCCCTGGCACTTGTCGCAGCCGTAATGCAATGGCTGAGTGATTTTTTCAGGGACGAAACCCATCTGTCCATCACGGTAAGTATCCTTTACCTTGCCTTTTATATTTATATTATTCACCGGCTTTTTCTGGTCATCATCAGAAGTCAAAAGGTCAATATTGACGTGATCGTGATCTCGGTGAGCATCTATCTGATCGCAGGGATCATTTTTGCCGTCATCTGCAGTATACTGGATAGGATCTATCCGGGAGCCTATACCGAAATGACCATTGTAGGACCCCACATCTACGAATTTGTTTATTATAGTTTCATCACGATGGCAACGGTGGGATACGGCGATATCGTTCCTATGATTCCGCAGACCGAAACCCTGGCAGTTCTTATCGGGATCACAGGCCAGCTTTATATGACGGTCATCGTGGCCATTTTAGTCGGTAAGTTCTTGCAGCATTCTTCGGAGCGGTGAAAAAGCTGCAAGCTGCAGCTCGCAACTTTTTTCTATTTTTGCACCTTAAATTTTTGGACCATGGATACCAGTAACAATATCGAGCCTTCCCGTTCACTGAACTTCATCGAGCAGATCATTGAGAAAGACCTTTTTGAAGGGAAAAATGAGAAACGTGTTCAAACCCGCTTTCCTCCCGAACCCAACGGTTATCTGCATATTGGTCATGCCAAGTCGATATGCCTGAACTTCGGGCTGGCGAAGAAATACAACGGAAAATGCAACCTGCGCTTCGACGATACGAATCCCACCAAGGAAGAAGAAGAATATGTGAACTCGATCATGGAAGATGTGCGCTGGCTCGGATTCGACTGGGAAGATCGTCTTTTCTATGCTTCCGATTATTTTGAGCAGTTGTACCAGTGGGCCGAGAAGATGATCATGGAAGGGAAGGCGTATGTGGATGACCAGTCAGCGGAGGAGGTGAGTGAGCAGAGGGGGACGGTTACAACACCGGGGAAACACAGTCCGTATCGTGACCGGTCGGTGGAGGAGAATCTTGATCTGTTCAGGCGGATGCGTGCCGGTGAATTTCCGGACGGAACAAGGGTGCTGCGGGCAAAGATCGACATGGCGCACCCGAACATGTTACTGCGCGACCCGCTGATGTATCGCATCCTTCACGCCACGCACCACCGTACCGGCGACACGTGGTCCATCTATCCCATGTACGACTATGCCCACGGGCAGTCGGATTACCTGGAAGGCATCACCCACTCCATCTGCACCCTGGAATTCGAGGTGCACCGCCCGCTCTACGACTGGTTCCTCGACGAGATCATCACCACAAAGTACCGTCCTCAGCAGATCGAATTTGCACGGCTGAACCTGAGCTACACGATCATGAGCAAACGGAAGCTGCTGGAACTGGTGGAAGGAGGATTTGTGAGGGGATGGGACGATCCGCGGATGCCCACCATCTGCGGCCTGCGGCGCAGAGGCTACACACCGGAAGCGATCCGTTATTTCGCCGATAAGATCGGGGTGGCCAAGCGGGATAACACGATCGACGTATCGCTACTGGAACACAGCATCCGCGAGGACCTGAACAAAAAGGCGCCCCGCGTGATGGCCGTGCTCAATCCACTGAAAGTGGTCCTTACCAATTATCCGGATAACAAAACAGAAGAGGTCGTACTGGTGAACAATCCGGAAGATGAAAGTGCCGGGACGAGAAAGGTGCCTTTCTCGCGCGTTCTCTACATCGAACAGGATGACTTCATGGAAACGCCTCCGCCCAAATATTTCCGGATGTCACCCGGCAGTGAAGTGCGGTTGAAAGGTGCGTATATCATTAAATGTGAAGAGGTTGTAAAAGATGCTGCAGGAAAGGTAACGGAGATCCGCTGTACCTACGATCCGGAGACGCGAAGCGGCGGTGAACAGAGCAGCCGCAAGGTGAAAAGTACCATCCACTGGCTCCCGGAACCGTACGCCCTGCCGGCAGAGATCCGGCTGTACGACCGCCTTTTCCTCGACGAAGATCCATCGAACCATAAAGACAAAGACTATAAGGAATTTCTCAATCCTGATTCACTGAGCATCATCAACGGCTATGTCGAGCCTTCGCTGCATGGCGCTCAGCCGCTCGACAAGTTCCAGTTTATTCGGCTGGGATACTTTTGCGTGGATCCTGATTCAAGACCCCAGCGACTCGTTTTTAATCTTACAGTGACCTTAAAAGATTCCTGGGTTAAACTGTCTTCTAAGGAATAGCCAACATTCGAACATACGAAGTTGAAGTAGAACTGAAAGGCGAAGTAGAATTTCGATTAGAAGGAATAACTCTGAATTCATCCCTCCGATCCTCAATCGCCTTCTACTTAACCTTCTCCTTCCCCTTCGTATGTTCGTATGTTGGATATTCTAATGCAGATTATTCTCTTTTGCCTGAAGGTTTTTTTCCGCTGTCTGGATGCTTTTCACAAAAATGGCTATCAGTTCATTGTTTTCAGTGACCAGAGCAAGTATTTCATCGGTGTTATCCAAGTCTTTATTATGGACAAGGATTCTCAGGGAAACATGACATTCCCTGAGTTCTTTCAAGACAATTTTAATTTTATGAATGAAATCTCTTGATGATTCTGCACTTTGCGCTTCAGCGTAGTTTAAAGCTGTTGATGTGGAAGATCTGCTGAGCTGATTAGCCAGTTGTGAATGAAAATAAGTATTCGGAAAAGTTCTTAGAACATCCTGAATGCGAACGACGAAATTAATAAGTCGGTTCTCGATCTGATAAGAGGTAGATTTTGGTGTCATGGTCATTTTTTAAGTTAATCCGGAAACCATCCTAAATGTGACCCTTATTACACAACTTTTTTAGCTCAGAACATACGAACATACGAAGTTGAAGTAGAATTGAAAGGCGAAATTGAATTGCGATTAGAAGGAATAACTCTGAATTCTTCCCTCTGATCCTCAATCGCCTTCTCCTTAACCTTCTCCTTCTCCTTCGTATGTTCGTATGTTGGATATTAAAAAAACCGTCTCCCAGTATGAATTTTCATAAATTTAGATATCTTTGTGCCTTGTTTCCTTGCCCGATGGTGTAATTGGCAACACGTCTGACTCTGGATCAGAAAAGTCTAGGTTCGAGCCCTAGTCGGGCAACTCATGCAGGGATCACCCATTTCGCGGGTAGGCTTATTTATTCACACCATATTGTTAACCAAACTTTAAAAGCCATGAAAAAGTATGTGCTCTTTCCATTATTGATTGCCCTGATGGGCTGTGTCACGGTGAGGGTGAACTATGATTATGACAGGCAGGCTGACTTTGGAAAATACAAGACGTATGCTTTCAGCGACAACACAATGAAGATGCCCATTGATCAGCTCAACCGCGACCGGATCATGCAGGCCGCTGAAAAAGAACTGGCTGCCAAAGGATTCACCAAATCAGCCAATCCCGATGCTATTGTTGACATCCATCTGAAAGCTGAACAGATCGAAACCGCCACGGCTACATCCACCGGTTACGGTCCCTGGGGATGGAGATACGGCGGCGGATTTTCCACAACGCAGATTAATTACGATAAATACACCGAAGGAACCCTGTTCATAACCCTGGTGGATAAAGCGACCGAAAAGATCATCTGGCAGGGCACCGGGACCAAGACCATCCAGGAGGGTGCCACCCCGCAGGAACGAGAAGAGAACATCAATTATGCGGTACAGCATATTATGATGAACTATCCGCCCAAAAAGTAGCTGGAGCTACGTAAAATTCCAAATCCCAGGATCCAGGACCCAAATAAATTCCAAATTCCAGGATCCAGGGTCCAGATAAATTTTAATAAACAGATTCCGGTCAAAGCTATAGCCGGAAAAGCAGAGCGCGATCACATTGGAGCTACCAATGTCATTTCTGCACTGTTCGCCTTTAGATATATAGGTGTCCAGTAATGAACAGAAAAGGGATTGTTCTAAATCAACAAAGGGTTTTAAAAGGTGGATTGTTTTATAAATAATCCTTTATAATCAATCTGTTAATGCCGGTGCCCATCATGAATATCCCGGAAGGCATGATTTTGGTAAACAACTCCTAATCCAGATCAAATCCAGTGGTGTCAAAATGGATGCGGTGCTTCTTCTTCCTACCATATTACCCATCAAATAGACTCCTGATATGTTTTTGAATTACCTGAAAACAGCCTTTCGTTTTTTTGCCAGAAACAAAGGTTTTATTATTATCAATATCCTTGGACTATCGATGGGTATTGCCGTGAGCATCATTGGATTTCTTTATGTCATCCATGAGCTGGGCTATGACCGGTTCAACCGGGATGCAGACAGGATATACCGGATTGCTGTGGATGCACTGGTAGGAAACACGGCTATTTACCAGACGTTCACTCCAGCTCCCATGGCCCGGGCGCTCTATGATGAGTTTCCCGGGATAGAAGCTGTAACCCGAATCAGTTCCTGGGATGATCTGCAGTTCGAATACAAGGATAAAACGTTTATAGAAGATAACGTATTCGTTACAGATTCTACTTTTTTTGATATGTTTACCCTGCCGGTGATCAGCGGGATAAAGGATAAACTGCTCAATCAGCCTTATACTGCTGTGCTCACGGAAAGTACCGCGAAAAGATATTTTGGAGAGGAAGATCCGATAAATAAAGTCATCCGGACGGATACGCTCTCTTTCAAAGTGATTTCGGTTGTTGCTGATGTCCCGGCAAATTCCCACTTCCATTTTGATATGGCGCTTGCCCTGATCAGCTTTGATGGTTATTATAACAACCCGGAATGGTTTGCCAATAACTTCCGTACGTATTTCATATTGTTCAGGAATTCGGATATTAAAAAAGTGGAGGAGAAGCTCCCTGATTTTACCGATAAATATTTATTTGGGGGTAAATATGCTGAACATGCCGGAGAGGGAAACAAATGGGAACTGTACCTGCAACCCCTGCTCTCCATCCATCTGAATTCAGATATTCGCGGGGAGTTTGAGCCCAATGGAAGAAAAGAGTACGTATATATTTTTCTGGTCGTTTCCATTATCATTCTGGTCATCGCCTGCATCAACTTCATCAATCTTTCCACGGCTAAGGCTGCCGGGCGGGCCAGGGAGGTCGGCATACGGAAAACGCTGGGAGCCCAACGAAATCAGTTGATGCAGCAATACCTGGGAGAATCGCTGCTAACAAGTTTTATTTCGCTGATCGTTGCAGTGGGATTTGCGGAGATTGCTCTTGCCTATTTGAGGCAGCATGAGGATCTGCATCTTGACATACCCTACTTCGGGTCTTATTACACCATTCCGCTGCTTTTATTGTTGGGATTGCTGGTTGGGATCGTTTCCGGTAGCTATCCTTCCATGGTCCTGTCGTCTTTCAGGCCCATCAGGGTTCTCAGAAGCCATACCGGCCAGAACAGCCGTTCACCCTGGCTCAGGAATGTCCTGGTCACCTTTCAGTTCGTGATTTCCGTGTTTCTGATCATTGGCACATTCATCATTTATAACCAGCTCGATCTTCTTCAGAACAGAAACCTGGGTTTCACCAAGGAGAACGTGATCTGCATTCAAAATCCCTCGGTGCTGACCAATTCAATTGAATCCTTTAAAAACGACCTTCACAGGTTGCCATTCGTTGAGCATGTTTCATCCGTCTTCAGGCTGCCGGGCGAACGATTCGTCAATCTCGGGTTTGGTGGGGAAGGCATCGAGGGCGGTTTCAGCCTCAACCTGACGCTGGGCGATGAAGAGACGGATGATGTGTTACAACTTGAATTGCTTGAAGGAAGGTTTTTTTCAAAAGAATTTGGCACAGATACTACTGCAATCGTCATTAATGAACAAGCCGCCAAACTCCTGGCCTATGACAAACCACTTGGTAAAACGCTTAACACATGGGGTGATCCACAACTCTATTTTCATATCATCGGCATCGTCCGGGATGTTTATTATGAATCAAAGCACCAGAAAGTGCATCCCATGGGAATTGTTCATATCCGTTGTCCATTAGAGATCACTCCGGGGACGATTGCAGTCAGGATTACTTCGGGCAATTATAGTGATATGATCACCGGGATCCGCCAGGTTTGGGACAGCTATTCCCCTTCCATTCCTTTTGAATATTCCTTTCTTGACCGGCAGTATGATCAGCTTTACAGGAATGAGGAACAGACTCGAAAGTTGTTTCTGGCGTTTTCCTTTCTGGCCATTTTCATTGCCTGTATGGGCCTGCTGGGTCTTGTCACCTTCATCGCCCATCAAAAGATCAAGGAAATCGGTATCCGGAAGGTGTTTGGCGCCACTTCTTTTTCAATATCGGTCCTTCTCTCAAGATATCTCACCAAATGGATTCTTTTGGCTAACATCATTGCATGGCCTCTGAGCTGGTATTTCTTCGACCGGTGGCTGAATCATTTTGCATACCGAACTTCAATCGAGTGGTGGTATTTCCTTCTGGCGGGCCTGCTTTCACTGTTCATTGCGCTGGTCACCCTGAGTTACCAGACCGTAAAATCCGCATTCATGAATCCGGAGGAAGCGCTGAAGTACGAATAATAGACACTTAGAGGGACAAACAACACAGCCAGGGATCAATTTGCAGCCAACCTATTCATTTTATAATTCTATAGTGATTAACTTTGATGATCATTCATCATTCATGAACGAGAACAAAGAAGCTGCGCGTGAAAAAATTGCCCGTTTGGTCGAGCGTTTCCTTGAGCACATCGACGAATACAAACAGGGTGCGTACAAAGAACACCAGACCAGGATCGATTACATTGACCCTTTCTTCAAGGCGCTGGGCTGGGATATGGACAACGAACAGGGACTGGCGGAAGCGTACCGGGAGGTGATCCATGAAGACAGGCTCAAAGTGGGCAGATCGACCACGGCACCGGATTATTGTTTTACGGTGTATGGCCAGCGTAAATTCTTCGTGGATGCCAAAAAGCCTTCGGTGGATGTGAAGGCCGATGTCTCACCAGCCTATCAGGTGAGGCGTTACGGCTGGAGCGCCAGGTTGACCGTCGCCATCGTTACCGACTTTGAGGAGTTCTCGGTGTATGAGTGCTCATCCAAACCCAAACCAACCGATAAGGCATCTGTTTCAAGGATCGCATTTTTTACATTTGACCGGTACCTGAAGGAATTTGATTTTTTCTGGGACATCTTTTCAAAAGAGGGCGTGCTGAAGGGTCGGTTTGATAAGTTCGTTCAGAGTGACACCAAAAAGAAAGGCACAGCAACGGTCGATGAGGAATTCCTGAAATCCATCGAGGAATGGAGGACGTATATGGCTACGACTATTGCCCTCCGGAATAAAATGCTGAACGAGGATGAGATCAATTATGCTGTTCAGAAGCTCATTGACCGCATTATCTTTTTAAGGATTTGTGAAGACCGGGGGGTGGAGCCTTATGGGGAACTGCAAAGAGCTGCTGAAAGGGGAGAGGTGTACCAGAACCTTTGTCAGCTGTTTCATACGGCCGATGAAAAGTACAATTCCGGCCTGTTTAATTTCAGGGAAGACAGGATCACTCCCGGACTTATCATTGACAACAAGGTGCTGAAGATCATCGTTAAAGACCTTTACTACCCGAAATGTGAGTTTGAATTTTCTGTGATGCCGGCTGATATTCTCGGGAGCGTATACGAACGGTTTCTGGGTAAAACGATCCGGCTGACGCCGGCGCATTATGCCAAAATTGAAGATAAACCGGAGGTGCGCAAAGCCGGCGGTGTGTATTACACTCCCAAATACATCGTGGATTACATTGTGGAGAATACAGTCGGTAAGCTGGTAGAAAATAAGACCCCCGTCGAAGCCAGTCAGCTTAAGATCTGTGATCCGGCATGCGGTTCCGGTTCCTTTCTCATCGGGGCCTATCAATACCTGCTCGACTGGCACCTGAAATACTACCTTGCCCATCCACCGGCAAAGAAAAAGGATAGTCCGTTGACGCCGGATGGGCGTCTTACCACAGCCGAAAAGAAGCGAATCCTGCTGAATAACATCTATGGTGTGGATATCGATTCCCAGGCGGTGGAGGTGACGCGGCTAAACCTGTTGCTGAAGGCGATGGAGGGCGAGACGCAGGCGTCGATCAGCCAGCAGCTGAGCATGTTTCACCAGCGCGTGCTGCCCAACCTGGACAAGAACATCAAATGCGGCAATTCACTGATAGGTACTGACTTCTACGATAGCCAGACCGAGCTGTTTCCGGAGCAGCTGAAGAAAGTCAACGCTTTTGACTGGGAGGAGGGCTTTCCAGAGGTGTTCCGGCAGGAAGGCATGCCCGCCGAAGCAACAGCGAAGGCGGGGTTTGATGCGGTGATTGGGAATCCGCCATGGGGCGCTGAACTTACTAATGGGGAATTAGAATATCTTCGAAAAAAGCATTTGAAGGTAATAGTCAGGATGGTCGATACTTATATGTATTTTATTAGTAAATCTATACTATTATTGAGGGAAAACGGGCATTTTGGAATGATTATACCTAGTACTTTTCTCAATCAAAGTGATATGAGATTATTGCGTGAATATTTATTAAAAAAATATAATATTCAAGTTGTAATTAATCTTGGCGAAAAAGTATTTGGACCAAAAGTTCTTAATACATCTACAATCCTCATTTTCAACATTAACACACCTGAAAAGGACGGCAGTATAGTAATTTGTGATTTGAGATACATATCACCCGAAATAAAAGAAATCCATTTAAATCAAATTAATCCAATAAATAGGACAAGTTGGATTAACATTGTAAGTATGGATGCTTCAAGGAAATATTATACTCTAAATCTTTCTGAAGTTGAGCTTTTAGCAAGACTAACCAAAAGATTCCTTTCTTTTAAAAATATTATTAAAGGTGAAATTCAAAGAGGGATAACTCCTGATTATTCCCAAGCTTTTATTATCGATAGAGAAATAGCATTTCAAAAGCATTTAGAAAGTGAATTGTTAAAACCACTCGTATTGGGGAAGCACATTACTAAATATGGTACAATTAATTCCACTGATTACATTATTTACCTAACAAAAAATCATAATATTTTTAAGTATCCAAATACTAAAAAACATTTAGAACAGTACAAATCAAATATTACTTGTAAAGAGGTCAAGGAAGGAAAACACCCATGGTATTCTCTTCATAGACCTCGAGATCCTGAGATTTTTACTTCCCCCAAATTTATTGGACTCACTACGACAAAAAATATTTGTATTGCTCTTGATGAAGAAGGATATTATGCAACAGATGCCCTTTACTTATTTAACGTGAGTTCGACGTAAAAAAATGCCACTATAATAATTTATTAAGCAATT
>JAEAMF010001164.1_pt1 | contig 21264 bp, 23 predicted proteins | sample 8958721 | NCBI WGS metagenome assembly JAEAMF01 (sample SAMN16933255, study PRJNA681124) | bioreactor sludge metagenome | isolation source: anaerobic bioreactor treating anionic surfactant - SDBS | place: India: Bengaluru | collected 2019-02-28
TTTTTTCTCCCCGAGCGCGACGGCCTTCTGCTTCTCCTTTTTCACGACCGCATCCGCCGCCTTCGCCAGAAAATCGGGATTGGCCAGTTTCTTTTCCACAACAGCCAGATCTTTTTCAATCCGGCTGATCTCTTTGCCGAGACGGCCCTTTTCCCCCTCGATATCGATCACACCCGCCACAGAAACGTAGACATGCACCGGGCCGGCCACCGCGGTTGCGGCCCCCTTCGGTTCCGCCATCTCATCGGCAATCTCCAGACCCTCCAGGTTGGCCAAATTCAGGATATAGACCCGCCCGCGTTCCAGGGAGTCCCGCAGCGCATCGGAAGTCGCCGTCAGCGTTACCTTGAGTTTCAGCGACGGCGCGATGTTCATCTCTCCGCGAATGTTCCGGATGCGGGTGATCACCTCCATGATCCGCGACATCTCCTGATCCGCCTCCGGATCGTCGCGGGTTTCATCCATCGCGGGAAATTCGGCGACCATGACCGAGCTGCCGTCCGCCACCAGCGTCTGCCAGATCTCCTCGGTCAGGAACGGCATGAAGGGGTGGAGCAGTTTGAGCACCGTGGTCAGCACCTCGACCAGCGTCTTCTGGGCAGCCCGCCTTCCGGGCGAATGATCCCGGCCGTAGAGCAGGGGCTTGATCAGCTCCAGGTACCAGTCGCAGAACTCGTGCCAGACAAACTGGTAGACGGCCGCCGCTGCGTCGTTGAAGCGGTATTCGTCCAACCCGCGGATCACCTCGGCCACGGTCCGGTTCAGCCGCGACCGGATCCAGCGGTCTGCGACCGAACCGTCCTCCGGACGGTCCGGCAACGCAGCGTCGTAATCCGCAAGATTCATCATGGAGAAGCGGGTCGCATTCCAGATCTTGTTGACAAAAAACTTGTACCCCTCGATCCGCTCCTCCGACATCCGGACATCCCGTCCCTGGGCGGTGAAGGCGGCCAGCGTAAAGCGGAAGGCGTCGGTCCCGAACTTGTCCATCATCTCCAGCGGATCGATGCTGTTCCCCTTGGACTTGCTCATCTTCTCGCCGTTTTCGTCGCGAACGAGCGCGTGCAGGTAGACATCCCGGAAGGGCACGTCCTTCATGACGTAGAGCCCCATCATCATCATCCGCGCGACCCAGAAGAAGAGAATGTCAAAACCGGTCACGAGCAGCGACGTCGGATAGAAGGTCCTGAGCGCTTCCGTGTTTTCCGGCCATCCCAGCGTCGAAAAGGGCCACAGCGCCGAGCTGAACCAGGTATCCAGAACGTCCTCTTCCTGATGCAGTTTTTTTCCGTCGCAGCCGGGACAATGTTCGGGATCCTGAGCCGCGACGATCACCTTTCCGCAATCCTTGCAGGTCCAGACGGGAATCCTGTGGCCCCACCAGATTTGTCGCGAAATGCACCAGTCCCGGATGTTGTTCATCCATTCGAAATAGGTGGCCTCCCAGGTCGACGGCACGATCCGTGTCTTTCCGGTCACCACCGCGGAAATCGCCTCCTTGGCCAGCGGCGCGATCCGGACAAACCACTGCCGAGAGACGGCCGGTTCGACGTCGGTTTTGCAGCGGTAGCACCGGCCGATGTTGTGTGTGTAGGGTTCCGTTCCGATCAGGAACCCCCCCGACTCCAAGTCGCCGACGATGTTCCTGCGACACGTGTAGCGGTCCTGGCCTTCATAAACGCCGCCGTTTTGGTTGATCACCGCGTTGTCATCCATGATCTTGATGATCGGCAGGTTGTGTCTTCCCGCCATGGCAAAGTCATTCGGGTCCGAGGCCGGCGTGATCTTGACCGCGCCGGATCCGAACTCCATCGTGACATAGTCGTCGGCGATCACGGGAATTCTGCGGTTGACCAGCGGAAGGATCACCTCTTTTCCCACCAGATGACGGTACCGCTCGTCGTCGGGGTGCACGGCCACGGCCGTATCCCCGAGCATTGTCTCCGGCCGTGTCGTCGCCACTATGATCTCCCCGCCGCCCTCGGCGAACGGGTAACGGATATTCCAGAGATGACCCGCCTCCTGGTGATACTCGACCTCGAGGTCGGAGATCGCGGTCCGGCAGCGCGGGCACCAGTTGACGATGTAGTCCCCCTGGTAGATCAGGCCGTCGTCATAAAGCCGGACAAAAACCTCCCGAACGGCACGGGAGAGCCCCTCGTCCATCGTGAAGCGTTCCCGCGCCCAGTCGCAGGAGCAGCCCAGGCGTTTCAGCTGGTGAATGATCACCCCCCCGTACTTGGCCTTCCACTCCCAGACCCGTTCGATGAATTTTTCACGGCCGAGGTCGTGCCGTGTGATTCCCTCTTTCGTCAGTTCCTGCTCGACAACGTTTTGCGTCGCGATTCCGGCATGGTCCATCCCCGGCATCCAGAGGGCGTTGTAGCCCTGCATCCGCTTGTACCGAACGACGATGTCCTGCAGCACATTGTTGAGTGCATGACCCATGTGCAGCATTCCCGTGACGTTCGGCGGGGGAATGACGATGGAAAAAGGTTTTTTCGAAGATAGGTCCGCCGCATGGAAATAGTCATGGTCGAGCCAGTACCGGTACCACTTTTCCTCCGCTTCACGGGGCTCATACGTCTTGGATAACACGCCCTGTTCCATTCATCCTCTCCAGTCGCAAGTGAGATATTGCCGTGGCCTTTCTTACGAAACAACGGCAAAAAAATCAAGGATCCCTTTGAAAATTCAGCACGACCGCCAAAATGCCTCGATCCGCCGGGATGCCTCTCCGAGATCCCGCGGGTCGAACCAGACGATCTCCCGGTCCGCGGCAAACCAGGTCATCTGCCGTTTCGCGTAACGCCGGGTATCCTTTCGAATGTCATCCACCGTCCGCTCCAGGCTCTGCCGCCCGGCGATATGGGCCGTCATGTGCCTGTACCCGAGGGATTGCATCGGTTTGAGGGATTCCTTGTAACCCATATCGAGCAGCCTCCTGACCTCCGCTGCGAACCCATACGCAACCATCCGTTCCGTCCGTCGGTCGATCCGCTCGTTCAGGCGATCCCGGTCCAGCCGGAGGCCGATTCGCAGCGTTTCATAGGGCGCCTCCCGGAAACGGTGGCCCTCCTGAAATTCCACGATCGATTTCCCGGTATTCTCGATCACCTCCAGCGCGCGGATGATCCGGATGCCGTCACGGGGGTTGATCCGGTCGGCAGCCCGGGGATCCCTTGCCTTCAGCCTCTCGTACAGGTGGGCCTTCCCCCGGACCTTCATTTCCTGTTTCAGTTCCCGTCTCAGCTCCTCGTCCGCCCCTGGTCCGTCGATCAGCCCCCCCAGGAGGGCCCGGATGTAGAGCCCGGTCCCGCCGACGATGAAAACCGGTTTCCCCTCACGGTGCAATGCCGAAACGACGCCGCGGGCCATCCCGATATAGCGTGCGACGTCGAAAGGTTCATCCGGATCGGCCACATCGAGGAGGTGGTGGAAAACGCGACTCCGCTCTTCCGGCGTCGGTTTCGCCGTGCCGATATTCATGTACCTGTATACCTGCATGGAATCGGCGCTGACGATTTCGCCGCCGTATCTTCCGGCCAGTTCCAGGGCCGCCTCCGTTTTTCCGACGGCAGTCGGTCCGAGAATGCAGACCACCCTCGGTTTGGGGACATCAAAACCGGCCATGCACGGCTATCTCCTCCTGAACATCTTCTCCAGCTCACCGACGGAGATGACGATCTTCAACGGTCTTCCGTGCGGGCAGGTAGCCGCTTGGGGAAGAGCATCCAGGTCGCGGCAGAGGGTTTCGACCTCCGGCCCGCTGAGATTTCGGTTTGCCTTTACGGCCGCGCGGCAGGCGAGTGCCGTAAAGATTTTTTCCCGCTTTTCCGCCAGCGGCAGACGGCAATCCCCTTCCACGCATTCGGCCAGCAGGTCGCTGATCAACGTCCGCGCCTCCGTGCCGGACAGGAAGACCGGAACGGCTTTGACGACGACGGAATCCCCGCCGAAGGCTTCCGCCTCTATTCCCGCCTCCTCAAGCACCGGGAGGGATTCCGTCAAAAATGAGAGTTCGCGGGGGGGAAGGCTGACCACTTCGGGCAGCAGCAGCCGCTGGCCGATCGTTTTTTTGTCCGTCCCCTCGGCGCCCCGCTTCAGACTTTCAAAAACGATTCGTTCATGGGCCGCATGCTGATCGACGAGGACCACCCCCCGCTCTCCGGCAAACACAAGGTAGGTCCCTGCGACCTGACCAAGATATCGGAGATCGGAAAAGCGATCCTCCGTTTCCTGTTGCCCTTGTACAGGCTGAAATTCCCGAACCGCCGGCTCCGCTGCGATCGGTGCCGCCTGAAATGATGGGGTGGAATGACCGAAGAAAAGCTTTTCCGGACTCGCAGAGATCCGGTACCGTTTCAGGGCCTCCTCGACACGCACGGCATAAGCGGGCTTCTGCTCTTCATACGGTCCGGTTTTTCGCACCGCTTCCCTAGAGCCGGCGCCGATGACAGCACACAGACTCTCGACGATGAGGCCGTAGATCTCCCGCGGGTTTCGGAAGCGAATCGGTCGTTTCGCTCTTCAGAAACTTCCGGCGAACCGGGACCATTTCAAAGATGCGGCTCACGCGAACGGACGTGCCTGCCGGACAGCCTGTATCGGTCTGCTCCCGGATGGTCCCTCCCTCGATGATCAATCGGGTGCCGACGTGCGACTCGGCCCGGCGGGTCACCATTTCCACATGCGAAACCGACGCGATGCTGGGCAGGGCCTCGCCCCGGAAGCCGAAGGAACGGACCCGGTATAGGTCCTCGAATGCCGCAATCTTGCTGGTGGCGTGGCGGGCAAAGGCAAGCGGAACATCCTCCGGTCTGATTCCCTCCCCGTTGTCGGTTACGCGGATGGCCCGGCAGCCCCCCTTCTCGAGCTCCACGGAGATCTCCGTAGCTCCCGCATCCAGCGCGTTTTCCATCAGCTCCTTGACAACGGACGCCGGTCGTTCGACCACCTCGCCCGCCGCGATCCGGTGGGCCAGCGTCTCCGGCAGCACGATGATTTTCCCCGGCATTTTCTCTCCCCTTCCGATCCTATTTGCGGCCGCCCGGCCTCGCCAGACAATCCTGAAGCGCGATCTGCCAGAACCGCATGGTCCTGCCGGTCGTCTCGAAAAACTTACGGCAGCTCAAAACACTCCGGGCGGGAACGACCGCGGGCCGGCAAAGTTCCTCCAACGGCACCGCCCGGACGGCCACGTCGGTCTTTCCCGCATATTGAAGCACTTTGCAGGCAAATTCATACCGGCTGCACCGGCCGCGGTTGGTCAGATGGTAAATGCCCTGATCGCCTCTCTCGATCAGCAACTGCACGGCGCCGGCCAGATCCCAGGAGTAGGTCGGGGAACCGACCTGATCGCTCGCGACATCGATGGACTTGGCATGATCGGCCTCCGTCAGGAGGGTCTTCATGAAATTCCCGCCGTTTCGGCCGTAGAGCCAAGAGGTCCGGATCAGGAGCCAGCGGTCCGAAAAGGCCTGAAGAAATCGCTCTCCCTCCAACTTGGAGGCACCATACACATTCAGGGGTGCCGGTTCATCCTCCTCGATGTACGGGGAAGGCTTCCGGCCGTCAAAAATGCAATCGGTGCTGAATTGGACGATCCGGATGCCTTCCCGCCCGCAGGCCAGCGCGACATTCTTCACGCCGACGGCATTGACGGCAAAACAGCGGTCGTGATCCGTCTCGCAGCCGTCCACATTCGTGCAGGCCGCAGCATTGATGACGACATCCGGCGAAGAATCCTCGATTACGCGCCGACACTCCTCCTCTACGGAGATATCGAAATCATCGATATCCTTTCCCGTGATGTCGTGGGCGCCCCCCATCCGGAGCATCAGATCGCTTCCCAGTGTTCCGCGATGTCCCAGCACAAGAATCTTCATTCGTATTTCACTTCCTGCAGAAAAAGGCCTTGCGGCGGCGCCGTCAGGCCGGCTCGTTTTCGATCTTTCGCCGCCAGGATCTCGTTCACTTCATCGAGGCAGCGCTTTCCCCGACCGATCTCGACCAGCGTGCCGACGATCGTTCTTGCCATATACCGCAGGAAACCATCCGCCTCCATGGAAATCCGGATGGTATCCCTTTCCTGCTTCACGACGGCGATATCGAGAATGGTCCGCACGTGATCTTCACTGTCCGCGTGCGTGGAACAAAACGATGAAAAATCATGCGTTCCCCGGAAGAGATCCAGCGATTCGGCGATCTTCTCCAGATCGAGCGGTTCCCAGATGAACCAGGCAAAACGGCGTTCCAGGGCCGGCCGGACCGGACGGTTACAGATTCGGTAGAGATACATCTTGCTTTTTGCATCGAAGCGGGCGTGGAAAGAGGGATCGACCTCGCGCACGCCGCGAACCGCGATGTCCGGAGGCAGCAGGCTGTTGAGGCCCATCAGAAAGCTCCTCTCCTCCAGACGGGAGTCCGTGTGAAAGTTCGCCACCTGTCCGACGGCATGAACACCCGCATCCGTCCGGCCCGAGCCGATGACCCGGCTCTGCACGCCGGTCATCCGCCCGATGGCCTCTTCGATCCGCTGCTGGATGGAGAGACCGTTTTCCTGACGCTGCCAGCCGCAATATTCGGTGCCGTCATATTCGACGCACAATCGGATGTTTCGCATGATTCGTGGAAACCTTCCAATCGGTTGGAATACAAATCGATTTTACGGGTTGTTGTCCGTTTCGATCAGGGAAACGGCAAAGGCGGCGGCGCCCTCTCCGGCGCCCACGAGTCCCATCCCCTCGTTTGTCTTGGCCTTGACGCTGACCTGTGAGGCAGGAATCCGTAAAACGGAAGCGATGTTCTCTGCCATCTCTGAAAGATGGGCGCCCAGTTTCGGCTTTTCCAGAACGATCGAGGAATCCACGTTGCGGATCCGGTAACCGTTCTCGGCGGTTAACGTCCGTACCCGGTCCAAGAGGACCAGACTGGATATATCCCGGTAGGCGGGATCGGTATCCGGGAACTGCCGACCGATATCGCCCAAACCGGAGGCTCCGAGGATCGCGTCACAGACCGCATGGATCAGCACATCCGCATCCGAGTGGCCCAGAAGCCCCTTTTCATGTGGAATAGGTACACCGCCCAGAACCAGCTTTCGTGCCGCCACCAAGCGGTGGCTGTCATAGCCGAAACCGATTCGCATACCGGTCCCGCCGTTGAAAAATCTTCGACCCCGCTCCAGATCCTCCGGTATCGTCACCTTGATGTTGTCACTGTGACCGGGGATCATCCTGACGGGGATTCCCATCCGTTCCACCAGGGATGCGTCGTCGGTACCGTAAAACCCGTCGTCCGCAGCCTTTTTATACGCATCGAGAATCACGTCTCGCCGGAAGGCTTGCGGCGTTTGCACGGACCACAAACCGTCCCGGGAAACGGTCCCGGTCACCGTTCCGGCCGGATCTGTCCTCTTGACCGTATCTTGGATCGGAACCCCTGTGGCCACGGCGCCGGATTCCTTCGCCCCGGCGACGGCCCGTTCGATGATCTCCCCGCTCACGAAAGGACGGACCCCGTCATGCACAAGAACGATGTCATGTTCCCGACGCACGTGCATCAGTGCGTTCCACACCGAATCCTGACGCTCCCGTCCGCCGGCGAGAACCCGGCTGACCTTGGACAGATGGAACGTTGCGACGACATCCCGTCGAATTTTCGTGAGATCCCCTTTCGGAACGGCGAGGAAAATTTCATCGATCAGCGGGGAGCGCTGAAAGGGCTTGAGGGTATGAACAAGGATCGGGAATCCGGCCAGCGACAGGTACTGCTTGGGAAGTCGGCTCCCCATGCGTTTTCCTGTTCCGCCCGCCGGAATGATCGCAACCGTCTTCATGATGACGACCTGGGAAAAAGGTCCGGGGATTGCTCATCCCCGGACCCGTATACCGTCACGGCCTTGCATTGCCCCCGGACGACTTCCTGTCCGACAGGACCGCTTTCAGCTCAGAAAAGATCATCCGTCCGGCAGTGGTTTGCAGAACACTCGTCACCATCGCCTCCACCGTCATCCCCTGATGTTTTTGCGCGTTGTCCACGATGATCATCGTGCCGTCATCCAGATAGGCCACTCCCTGCCCGGGTTCCTTCCCTTCCTTGATGATCTTGACGGTCATCTGTTCCCCCGGGAGAACCACCGGTTTCAGCGCGTTGGCCAGTTCATTGACGTTAAGGATCTTGATTCCCTGCAACTCGGCCACCTTGTTCAGATTGAAATCATTCGTGATGATCTTCCCGTTGGTCTTTTTTGCCAGAGCGACCAGCTTGGCATCCACCCCCTTGATCTTGGGAAAATCATGGTCGACCACATCGATAAAAATACCGCTGCTCCGCTGCATCCGGTTGAGAATATCCAGCCCCCGCCGGCCGCGGGCCCTTTTCATCGAGTCTGAAGAATCGGCAATATACTGAAGCTCATCCAAAACAAAGCGGGGAACGATCAGATTCCCTTCAACGAATCCGGTATCGCAAATATCGGCGATTCGACCGTCAATAATCACACTGGTGTCGAGAATCCGGTAATCGCTGATCTCTTTGACCGGCCCCCAGCCGAACAGGCTGGCCTCTTCCACCTTTTTCGACCCGAGAACAAGTCCCAGATAACCCATAATCCCGGTGAGCAGTGCATAAATCCAGGGGACGACCTGCCTTTTTTCCATGATATTGCTGACAAAACTCAAGCCGTATGCAAGTAAGAAGGCAATCAGCAGGCCGACGATCATCCCGACCACGCCTCCCAGGATCACCCGGAGGGAGATCTTTCGGATGGCCTGCTCGATCCTGATGACAAACAGGGCCATCAACAATCCTAAAATCAGTCCGACCGACCATTGCCACCACAGACTGTAGCTATGGTAGGCAATCGCATAGCCGCTCAACGAACAAGCCAGAATCAAAATAGCTTTTACAATCATATCTTTTCACCTCCTTTCTACGTTCCGTTTGCGACGGAATTGATTTTTGAACATTCGTGCACCGTCATTCCATACAGACACTTCCGCTGATGATCATAAAATTCGAATGGATTCCGGTGCGGTTCTTTATGTTACCCGCGGATATATTTCTGAAACGTGCGACGGATGGCTGTCATTGAACGGTGAAAATGATCCGAAGATCCTCCTCAATCTTGGTCTCCTCGGCATTGCTCGCCACCGAGATCTCTTTGATGAGAAGGTTCTTCGCCGTATCCATCATTTTTCTCTCCCCGAAGGATAGGTTCTTGTCGCTTTTCAGTATGAAGAGATCCCGCAGCACGCGGGCGATTTCGAAAACCGAACCGGTCTTGATCTTCTCCAGGTAATCCCTGTATCGCTTGTTCCATGTCTGCTTGTCGATCGTGACATCCTTGTTCCGGAGGATCGCATACACCTTGGGAATTTCCTTTTTCATAATCACTTCACGCAATCCGACCGATTTCGCGCTATTCATCGGAATCATGATTTTCATTCCGTTTCCCATGATTTTCATGACATAGAAAAGCTGTTTTTTCCCCCCGACTTCCCGGTTTTCGATCGCCTCGATCACCCCGACTCCCTGCGCCGGATACACCGCCAAATCACCCACCTTGAACATGATCACACCTGAAATATTTATTTGGAACAAGTATATATATCAAATATCCCGCGAAGAGTCAATAGGATTCGCCGGATGGGATTCGTTCTCATATACGGCCTGCATGCATCTTCCCGGATACGTGAAGACAAGACCTTTCCTGCCTGTCAGGGGAGAAAGAAAAGTGGGTTTCGGGCCTTGTTCCTGTGCCGAATTTCGAAATGCAAATAGGGCTCGCCCTGCGCATTCGGTTGACCGACAAACGCAATCCGGTCCCCCTTTTTGACACGGCTTTCCCCCTGGACAATTCTGAGCCCCAGATTCGTATAGACGGTCGCGTACTGCTCCTCATGCTGGATGATGATCGTCTCTCCATAATCCTTGAGGGGGGCGGAAAAGATCACCATGCCGTCGGCTGCCGCCTGCACGGCCGTTCCCGCAGCCGCCTCAATCCGGATGCCGTTGTAATACATCCGGTTGGGTTGTATTCCGAAATGAGACACGACTTTTCCCCTGACCGGCCATATAAAACGCTTCTTTTCAAACCGGAGCTGTTCTTCGTCTTTTCCCGTTTGCCTCGGTTTGGGCAGCGGATCGGGAACTTTCTTCTTTTCCGGTTTATCGATGGCCCGGGGCGAAACCGGATCCGCTTTTTCCGCACGGGGCCTTTCGATGCGATCCTTCGTCGTCGGGTCGATCGGAGACGGTTCTCTGCGGCGATCCGAGGGTTTTGGTTCTTCTTTTTTCCCGAGCGTTTCCGCCTTTAGAACGACCTCCGGCACTGTCCCGGGCTCCTGTTTTCCGGCGGGGGTCACCGCGGGCAAGACCGGCCCTGCCGCCGTCATCACATCGTCCAGAATCTGATTCGCCTCGGGAACAAAAATGACGCTGCCCGTCTCAATCCGGTCGGGGTCGCCGACATTGTTGATCTCCGCCAGCTCCTGCAGATCGACTCTATAGGCCCGGGCAATGCTGTAAAGGGTCTCTCCTTTCTTGACAAGATGATAGATGCCCCGGGGATGGTCACTTCGGACAGGATAACCTGAACAGGAGAGAATCAACAAACCGGCCAGAATCCATCCGGGGAGTTTTCGATAAGAGGTGAGGCATGATTCAGCCGTGGAGTCGAGCATTGTACGAATCAATTTCCCCATCCGTACTCCCCGATCAGATCCACAAAACGGCACCCGCCGAGATCCGTTTGTTCCAGATCTTCCGGATCTTTCGAAAGGCGGGTCACTTTCAGAAGGGCCTGGGAGTGACGGCTTCCCACAGGGATGACGAGACGACCTCCGACGGTGAGCTGATCGATCAATGTTTTGGGAACCTGAGGGGCGCCGGCCGTCACCAGGATCGCATCAAACGGGGATTCTTCGCGCCAACCGTACGTCCCGTCTCCCACCCGAATGGCCACATTGTAATGGTTCAGCGCATCGAGAATCCGTCTTGCGCCGGCCGCCAGCATGGCAATACTTTCTCCATTGCCCTCAGGACCCTCTGGTCGGTGATCCCCCTCGCCCGGATCTGGGCCTGAACCATCCTCATCCTCTGTTTCTGAAACCGATCCGACACGTTATCGTCCCAATGATCGCTGTCCCGTCCGCTCGCAGCCGGCACGGACGCCAAGGCCCTGCCAAAACGGATCCGTCATTTTTCGCTGTTTACCGTATCTGCCCGTCCGATAAAACAAATCCACGGGAAACGATGATGGAATTTACCATGTAACTTTTGATTTTACAAGCATCGGCACGGAGCCGATGATGAGCCTTCCGGCAGCGGACGGGAGGCCTCGAACCCGCAAGCAGGCGGTTTCGTATGCAATACGACCGTCCGTCATACCCCATGGAGTGCGATCACGGGCGGACAGACGAAGTTCAACGCATTCACTCTTCTTTCTTCTTTGTCACATCCCGCTTGATCGCATTCACCGCATCCTGCAGAACCGGAAAACAGTTTTCCCTGTAATCGCCGGCTACGACCACCATCATCACATCTTCACCGACATCCAGCCTCCCTTCCCGCACCTCGGCGAGGATCTCGACAATCCCCGGCCGTTTCCTCATCTCCGCAAGGATGGCCTCGAGGCGGATGCGATCCGCCCGGACCGTCATCCGTTTTACACGCCTGCCGTCCCGCGCCGTTTCGCGCACCACCCCGTTATGGCAGAGAATCATCCCCACCCGTCCATAATCGGGGTGCCTTTTGATCCTCCCGATCAGATCCTCCAAGTTCATATTCCATCCCTCCTTGGTAAAAAGCCGCATCGGGGTTCCCTTGACCCGACCGACAATGTATGAGAAAAACAACCATGCGCAAAAGGAGACCGGCTTCAAAACCTGAAATGATCGGGGATATCCTTCAGAAGGTCCTCAAGAAGAGGAATATCCCTCTCAAGGCGGTGGATCGGCACCTCGTCGACCTCTGGAGGAGAACCGTAGGACCTCAGATCGCGGCCCGGACCCTGCCGGACACGGTTAAACGGGGAACGCTTTATGTGCTGGTTTCCTCTCCGGTATGGCTTCATCAGCTCCAGTTCATGAAGGAAGAGATCCTCCGGAAGATGAATGATCTGTCCGGATCGGAAAAAATCCGCGGCCTTTTTCTGTCCATCGGCGAGATCCCGCCATCTCCGGCCGAGGCCACCGCTCATCCACCCCCTGCCCAAGCCACGCCCCCGCTCGCGAAACGCGACCGAGATGTGATGAGCGAGAGCCTCGACTCCATCCGTGATCCGGAGCTCAAAGACATTTTGGAAAGAGCCATGACCAGCGAGATCAGCCGTCGCCGCAGACTGGAGAAACGCAAAGATCCATGAAGATCTCCGTCATCTCCCGGGTATATCCGCCCGTCTCTTCATGGATCACCAGCGGCGGCAGGATCTGCAGTCCCTCCCGTCCCCCCTTTGCCCCCTCCGCAAGCACGAACGCCGCCGAATCGCCGGGACGCGAATGGACCAGGCGCAGCCGTTTGGGTTCGATCCGGCAAGACCTCATCCCCGCGAGCAGTTGGACCGCACGTGACGCCGGGTAGATCACCCGGAGCCTCCCCTCCGGTCGAAGGGCATGGGCGGCAGCAGCCAGAAAATCAGACAGCATTCCCACAATCTCATGCCGGGCGACGGCCCTCTCCGGGTCTGGATTCGTGCGGCCCGAATGGAGACGGCGATAGGGGGGATTGCAGACGGCTGCTGAAAAGGATTGAGGGTCACAAAGCAACTCGGGATGGCGGACATCCCCCTGCCGGATTTCGATCTTCCCTTCCAGTCCGTTCAGCAGGACATTCCGTTTTGCCGCCTCCGCAAGACCCTTCTGGATTTCAATCCCGAGGATTCGGCCGCATCGAAAACGTTGAGCCAGAATCAGCGCGATGATCCCGCTGCCCGTTCCCAGGTCAATCAGATCACTCCCTTCCGGAAGCTCCGTAAAATGGGCAAGGATGAGCGCGTCGATCGAAAATCGATAGCCGCCCCTTTTCTGGATGATCCGGAGGCGGCCGCCCAAGGCCTGATCGACCGTTTCACCCCGGCAGGGACCGATAGTATCGTCCATTTTCACTCCAGCCGGTGGACGAACAGGCCGCTGCGCAGCTTCGGCTCGAACCAAGTCGATTTTGGCGGCATGACCCGGCCGGTGTCCGCAACCGCCATCATTTCTCCGACGGATGGCGGATAGAGGGAAAAGGCGACCGCGAAACCGGACCGGTCCACGAGCCGTTCCAGCTCGCCCATCCCGCGAATCCCTCCCACAAACTCGATTCTGGAATCTGTCCGAGGGTCCGAGACGCCGAGGATGGGCATCAGCAGGTTTTCCTGAAGGACAGTCACGTCAAGGCGGGCGATGGGATCGTCGTTGCGGATGATCTGTGGTCGGGCGATCAGACGTCGCCAGCGCCCGCCGAGATACATCCCGAATTCGTGCCTTTGCCGCGGTGATTTTTCATGGAAACGATCCACAACATCGAACCCCTCGCCGACCCTCTCCAGAAACATCGCTTCAGAAAGACCGTTCAGGTCCCGCACGGCACGGTTGTAATCCATGATCCGAAGCTGATCGTGGGGATACAGAACGGCCAACATGAAATGGTACGGCTCATTCCCCTGGTCATTCGGATTCCGCTCCCGGCGGAGACGCGCCACCGCGGCAGCCGCGGCAGCGCGGTGATGCCCATCCGCGATGTAAAGCGCCTCGACAGGGGCAAATTCCTCCCGAAACTTCAGGATCTCTGCAGAATCGCGCAGGACCCAGACTGTATGGCCGATATCGTCATCGGCGGTAAAATCGAATTCGGGGGTTCGTTCCACCACACCCCTGACCAGTCGATCGATCTCTTCCCGCTTGCGGTAGGTCATCAAAATCGGCCCGGTCTGCGCCCCAACCGTATCGATGTGCAGCGTTCTCTCCCGCTCCTTGTCCGAGCGCGTGAATTCGTGCTTCCTGATCCGGCCCCTTTCGTATTCTTCAATCGCAACGCAGGCAACGAGTCCTGTCTGAACATGCTCGCCCATTCGTTGCCTGTAAAGATAAAAAGCTGCCTCATCTTCCGCAACCAGGATGCGCTGCCGAACCAGCCCTTCCAGATTTTCTTTCGCCCGCTCGTAGACGCGGGAATCTTCCACACCGTTTGTGGAGGGGAAATCGATTTCCGACTTCTCCACATGGAGAAAATTCAGCGGTTTGTCCCACACCCGTTCCTTCGCCTCTTCCACATTCATCACATCATAGGGCAAAGAGGCCACCTGATCCGCAAACAACGCCGTGGGTCTCAAGGCCCTGAAGGAAAATACGTTGGACATGACTGCTCGCTTTCCGAAACGGTACGGCGGCATTTTGAAACGGCCTCAAGAGAATGACGGGCGCCGCCCGCTCCACATTTTGTTTGCAAATTTCTAACACACCGGGATATGGAAATCAACGCGAAAGGATCGGGTTCTCAGGTCCCGGGACACGGGTGCTGAAATCGGAGCGCATCTTCAACCAACGTATCAAGAAAGATATCATAGATGACTGAATTCACGAGAGCATTCATTCACGGTTTGGACAGCAGCAGCAGAGGAACAAAAGGGAGTTATTTCCGTAAGAGATACCCGGGAATGATCATGGGGGACTATACCGGTTCTCTGGAGGAAAGAATGGAAAAACTTTACGCGGACCTTGCCGGGAAGAAAAATCTGATCCTGGTCGGTTCGAGTTACGGGGGTCTGATGGCGGCGATCTTCGCCTGCCGCAGGGAGCCCCTCGTTCGCCGCCTCATCCTTCTGGCCCCGGCCCTCGTCCACGTTGATTTCAATGCCCGTTTTGGAAAACCGGTACGGATTCCCGTGGTTCTATACCACGGTCGGCTGGACGATGTTGTGCCGCCGGAACCGACTCAACGCATCGCCGAGCGTCTGTTTTCCCGTCTCGAACATCATCTTGTGGAAGACGACCACAACCTTCACCGAATCTTCCCGCTCTTGGATTGGAACGCTCTTCTGGAGATCGAGGGATAAGGATAAAGAACAAGGATTTGCTTGACAACGCGGAGGGCATCCTTTAGCATCGCCTGAATTTCCGGAGAAGATTTCATGTACTCACGTAAAGTGGTCATCCGCTACCCGGCCGATTTCGCGGATAAGCCGATCATCTACGAACTGGTCAAACGCTACGACCTTCTGCTGAATATTCTCAAGGCAAGGATTTTCCCCCGAAGGGAAGGCGTCCTGGTTCTTGAATTGAGTGGCGAGAGGGAAAATTTCGACAACGGCATCCGCTACCTCAAGGGACTGGGACTCAACGTGGAACCGCTTTCCAAGAGCGTGAGCCAGAATGTCGACAAGTGCGTCCACTGCGGCGCCTGCACGGCCTTCTGCCCGACCTCCTCCCTCTATTTCGACCGAGAAACCTGGAAGGTGCTTTTCGAACCGGAGCGGTGCAACGGTTGTGAGCTCTGCGTCTCGGCATGCCCCGCCCGGGCGATGGAAGTCAACCTCTTTTAACACCCAACCGCCGCTTTCCAGATTTGGGCGATCCTGAACAAATCGAGGCGTCCGGAACCTTCAACGTCTTCGAGCGGCATCGGTCTTGGTATCCCCCTTCAGAGTCTTTCCGGATTCATGGTCCTTCCTCTCAGCATCCTTGCCTCGGTCGACCCCATTGCCGAAAAAGGTCTTCGCCTCATCGATCAGTTCCCTTCCCTTGTCGACCATGTCCCTGCCCCTCCGGAAGGCCTCTTGCCCCCGATCCAGGGCATGGGTGACCTGCGTTCGGACGCCCTCGAAGGCATCCTTCAGGCCGGTCGGCCGGCTTTCCGGATGTTTGATGTAAAAGATGCCGCCGGCAATAATGGCGATTAGAACCCCTATGAACAGCAGCTTGACGAGGCTTTTGAGGAAAAAATAGAGGAGCAGCAGGAAGGCGGCACAGATCAATAGTGCGACAAGAGGCTGCTCGTTCACGACTCGAAGGATCCCTTCCATGACTCCCCTTCCCCCAAACGTGTCTTGATACTACAGGAATTTCGGATGAAAGACCAGAAATCCTTTGCCTTGTGTCCTTTGCCTTGACAAAGCCGCTGACCGTCGATTAGATGCTAAAAGATCAAGACGCGAGACTTGGGAGAAAATGCAAGCTTTCACGGCAGGAAGGGATCATCAGGAGAAATCAAAGACGGTCCGGGTCGCGGTCGCCACGCTGGGCTGCAAGGTGAACCAATGCGAATCGGCCGGGATTGCCGAGGAGCTCATTCTGCATGGCATGACCCGGGTCCCTTTCGACGAAGCGGCGGATTGCTATATCATCAACACCTGCAGCGTCACGTGCAGGACGGATTACCAATCGCGGCAACTCATCCGCCGGGCCACCCGGAGGAATCCGGCGGCGGCCATACTCGTCACGGGCTGTTATGCCCAGAGGGCGCCGGAAGAGATCGCCCGGATTCCCGGCGTACGCTTCATTGTCGGAAACGCTGAAAAAGATCGGATTCCCGATATCCTCCGGGAAATGGCTTCCGTCGATCCGCAAACGCAGGTCGGTGAAATCCGCAAGGAACGGAGAATCTCCCGTCTGGGAGCCACTGTCTTCCCCGAACATACCAGGACGTTTCTGAAAATCCAGGACGGCTGCGACGCCTTCTGCAGCTACTGCATCATCCCCCATGTCAGGGGAAAATGCCGGAGTCTTCCCCGCGAAGAGGTCGAGGAGCGAATCACGGTTCTTGTCCGAAACGGCTACCGTGAGGTTGTCCTCACCGGAATCCACCTCGGCGCCTGGGGCTGCGATCTTAGGCCCCAGACAAACCTTGCGAGCCTCGTTCAACAGATCATTCAAGGACGGACCGTGGATCGCCTCCGTCTGAGTTCGGTGGAACCGCGAGAGGTCAGCGGCACCCTCATTTCTCTGTTGGGTTCCTCCCACACGATCTGCCGCCACCTTCATATCCCCCTCCAGAGCGGCAATGACGGGATCCTGGCCGCGATGCGCCGGAACTATACCGCGGCCTTCTTTTGTGACCTCTTGCGGAGGATGGACCAGGCTGTCCCCGGCATCGCCGTCGGAGTCGATGTGATGGCGGGCTTCCCCGGCGAAACGGAGAGCGCCTTTTCCGACACGCTGCATTTGATTGAAGAGAGCCCCATCGCGTATCTTCACGTCTTTCCCTACTCCCGTCGCCCGGGAACGCCCGCGGCGGCGATGTCGGAACAGGTTCCCGAGGAAGTGAAAAGGCGGCGTGCGGAGCGACTCCGGGCGGTCGGCGCGAAAAAGCGGCGGGGATTTGCCGAACGGTTCATCGGATCGCCGCTGAACGTTCTCGTCGAGCGCAGGACTGATCCGGCAACCGGCTTCCCCATCGGTTTTTCCGACAACTACATTCCCGTAGCCGTCCGGGGAAAGGTCACCACCAATACGATCGTTCGGGCTGTCCCTTTTCGGTATCGTGAAGGTCTACTGATGGCTGATGTGATCCCCGAATGATCGGAACGAAGAATTGACGGGATATCGGAAATGACCCTGCAGGAGAAAAGGCATCGCGCGTTGATCGCGCTGGAAAAGAACCTCGGCTGGCACTTCTCGGACATCCGTCTGCTGGACAATGCCCTGACACACCGTTCCTTTGTCAACGAAACCGACACCCTTTCGTGCAGAGACAACGAGCGGCTTGAGTTTCTGGGCGATGCGGTACTGGAACTGACCATCAGCGACATGCTGATCCGGAAATTTCCCGATCATACCGAAGGGCAGCTTTCCAAATTAAGGGCCTCCGTCGTCAACGAACAGCCGCTCGCAGAACTGGCACGCCGTTTCAAAATTGGGGAATATCTGCTGCTCGGAAAAGGCGAAGCGGATTCGGGCGGACGGACGAAACCATCGCTGCTGGCGGATGCATTCGAATCGATCATCGCCGCGATGTACCTCGACGGGGGGTATGACCGGACTGCCGGATATGTCGATCGCCTCTTCGGTCCGCTCATCGAAGGGGAAAATCTCCCCGAGGTCTATCGGGATTATAAAACCGCCGCCCAGGAGGCAAGCCAGCTCCTCTACCGGGAGATGCCCCGCTACGTGGTCGTCTCTGAAACCGGACCGGATCACGACAAGCGTTTTGAGACGAACCTGATGATCGGTGAAAAGGTGATCGCATCGGGGGTCGGGAGAAGCAAGAAAGAGGCGGAGCAGCAGGCGGCCAGGATCGCGTTGGATAAGCTCCGGAAGGCCACATGATCATCCCCTTTTTCCTGATGAACCGAGGCTGCCCCCAGCGCTGCATCTTCTGCAATGAACGCCTGACGGCGGGAAGCCGGCCGGGTCGGATCACGGAGGAAGCTTTTTCCGCGAACGTCCGCGCACATCTGGAAAAGGCCGGCAGAAGCCGCAGCTCAGGACAACGCCCCCCTCAGATCGCCTTCTACGGCGGAACCTTTACCGGCATGGAACGACCGGAACAGCGGCGCCTGCTGGACCTGTCCAGACCCTTTCTCCAAGACGGAAGGGTGGACGGCATCCGGATTTCGACGCGCCCCGGTGGAATCGACGCTGAATACCTCGACGACCTGAAGGCAAGAGGCGTCAAGACGGTGGAGGTGGGAGCGCAGTCGCTGGACGACAGGGTCCTTCTCTCTGCGCGGCGCGGTCATACGGAGGCCGACGTCTCCCGGACCATCCGTCTTCTGAAAGAGAAAAATCTGGAGACGGGAATCCATCTGATGGCCGGCTTGCCCGGAGACAGCCCCAAACGTTTTGCCGCAACCGTAAGAAAAACGATCGATCTACGGCCCGATATGGTCCGGATTCACCCGACCCTCATTCTGAAGGACACCCCCCTCGCCGAAATATTCCAACGGGGAGAATACATCCCGCTCAGCCTTCCGGAGGCGATCGATCTTTGCAAGGATGCGCTCAAGACATTTGCCGGTGCCGGGATCCCGGTCATTCGCCTCGGTCTCCAGACAACCCGGGAAATGGAAGAGCCGGGGGCCGTGGTCGGAGGGCCTTTTCATCCGGCCTTCCGTTCACTCGTTGAAGCCGCCCTCTTTCTGGAGATGGCCGTCGCGCTTCTCTCCTATGTCGGAGGAAATGACGGCAACCCGGAATTTTCCCTTCTCCGAAACGGCTCTGCCATACCCCGCTTTACAGTTTCCCCGGCGGATATTTCGGGTCTCCGCGGACAGAAAAACGAAAACATGGCTTCTCTGAAGAAACGCTTTCATTTGCAGCAGATCGACATCCAATCGGACGTTCACCTGCCGCGGCAAACCCTTGTTCTGACGGTAAATGGGAAACGGTTGCGCACCGATTTTACCGGGAAGATCGACATCTGCCCGGCCGACTCTATGAACCCTTGGCGGCGGTAACCATCAGTTTTTGTCCGGGGTGAATGGATTGATCCGGACTCATCCGGTTCAGATTTCGAAGGGCATCCACGGTAAGTCCATATTTCATGGCGATTCGATAGAGCGTCTCGCCTCGAGCCACCACATGATATTTGGGCCTGTTTGCCTCAACACGCTGTGCCGCGACGTTTCTGTCGGCCCGGGGTTCTTTTACAGCGGAATCCGTCTTCTGTTGCAGCAGTTCCACTTTCTTCGTCAGCAAATCGATTTTTTGCGCTGTTGTTTTATCCGCATCCGTGGTGGCTGTGAGATCCTTGCCGACGGTATTTTTCTGCGCCCGGACCTCGGCGGTCATTCTCTCCTGCATTCCTTCCAGATCATGAAGCCGCGCTTCAATACGATCCAGACGGTTCATCACTGTATTGAAATCGGCCTTCGAAGGATCCTTTTTCCCCGATGATAAAAAGGCCACCATGAAAAGGACGATGAGAATGATTACCCATACGATAAAACCGGGCTTTTTTATAAAATTCCAAAACTGAAAACGATCGTGGCGCCTGTGATCGATGTCGCTCTCGTCCGGTTCGGGCTTTTCCAGTTTTATGGCGTCGGCATATTCGATCTTATCGATCATCGGCTCTTCTTGCATCATTCGTTCCTTTCTGTGAACAGATCTCAACGTTGATTATAGGTGGGAAGAGGTTTCGGGTCAACCTTGGAGATGACACCTTGGAGTTGACACCTTGGAGATGACCCCTATGAGATTTGATTGACTTTGAAATCCTTCCCTTTCAAGTACCATTCCATGAAATATCCGGTCGCGATAAAGAGCGGCAGCGATACCGCCGTTCTAACCAACGTAAATTGAATGCCCAGATAACCGATTTCCATTCCCAGCATGGGAATTTTTAAGGAGGAAAACGCCCCCAGGTAAATGAAGATATTCTTGATGCTGGCACCTTTCTTAAAGAGAATATAGGCAACCGGGAATGCCCCGTACAGAGGACCGGCCTGCAGCATGGCCATGACGATCACGATCAGGATCCCCTTGATCCCCGATTCCTGGCCGATGTGTTTTTCAACCTGCTCCTTGGGGAACCACGCATCGAACAGCCCGACAATGATGAACAAAAAGGGTATGAACGTCACCATTTCGATGAAGAATTGGGTGAAATTTCGGAAAATTTCCTTCCCCGGTTTGAAACCAAACGCAAAGGAAGCCAGTGTGAAGACCAGGTAAACGAAAAGCCAAACGTACTGTTTTTTCTTCCGGAGAATTCGAATCATAGCACCAGCCCCACGAATGTACCGATCACGACCGCGGCGATGAAACTCAGCACATTCCTCACGACGGCAACCGACCTGCCGAAATACGCGATCTCCAGAGGCAGGGTGACCACCCCGACCATCATCAAGGTCGTCATGAAGGTGGCCACGACGGTATAAGACGCCCCCTCCTGGATCAAAACGGAGGCAATCGGGTAGGAAATAAATCCGGGAATCAAGGTCACGGAGCCTACGATGGCTGCAATCGCTTGCCCTCCCCAACCGGATTCCGGGCCCAAATATTTCAAGATCAGCACGGGTGGCGCAAGATACAATGCCATACCGATCAAGATCAGGATGTTCAGGAAGGGAACGGCAATGTTTTGGAACATCTTCCACCCCTTTTTCAGTCCCATCATCGTCTTCTTCCGATCCAGCAAAAAAGAGAGCAGCGTCAGCAGCAGGGAAACGATCATGAAAGCATACGCGTTATGGACCATGAGGACCTCGGATTGACGGGAGCGAATCCCGGTTTGAAGGGGAAAAAGAGACATCCATGCCGCATCTGCTCCCGGTGTTGACGGTTCCCCTTTCGACCTTTCCGACCGGCATCATCGTCCCGTACCTTCTCCTTTTTA
>JAEAMF010001179.1_pt1 | contig 21248 bp, 19 predicted proteins | sample 8958721 | NCBI WGS metagenome assembly JAEAMF01 (sample SAMN16933255, study PRJNA681124) | bioreactor sludge metagenome | isolation source: anaerobic bioreactor treating anionic surfactant - SDBS | place: India: Bengaluru | collected 2019-02-28
TGTCGTTCGCCAGGTAAAACACATCGCGGCAGCGCCCCTTTTTCTTGAATACCGGCGGGTATGCCGGCGTTCCTGCACGGCGCTGCTCGAAGTAGCGGCTCCAGGCCCTGGCGAGGTTGGTGAAGGGCTGCGCATGGGCGTCGCGGTGGACGGTGCGCAGCCAGGGCTGGCCGTTCTCGTCAAGCCAGGCCGGGTCCGAGTACTTGATCCGGTTGAACTGCTTTTTGAGTGCCATCGCGTTCGGCTTGCCGCCTGCGGCAGCCTGGCGCTGCCATTCGGCGAGGGCCCAGTTCCAGACCCGGCGGGCGGTACCGGCCGCGCGCGCGAAATAGCCGCGCTGTTCAAGCGTAGGATCAATTCTGATCCGGTGCGCCAGTAGCATACTTACTCTCCAGCGCCTCACGCTGCTGGCTCTCGGTATAACGCCGACGGGCGATGGCGATGCGCGCCACCGGGATCAGCCGCCCTTCGAGCTCCCAGCGTTGCAGCGTCTTGACCGTGACTCCTAGCAGTTTCGCTGCGTGTCCAACGCCCAATGTGCTTTCCATAGTCATGATTCGACACTTGCGCGCACATGAAGTTCGACTAGAGTCTAGCTCCACCGTGCCGCGGCTTTCCGGGAAGTTGCGGGTCGCGATCTCGAGGTCGGTAATGAAGTTGCCGGCTACCTGCCGCGTGAGCAGGCGCGCATGACCTTCAGCCAGCGGCGCACCATGCAGCGCGAGCTGCTGCGCGTCCGGCGCATAGGTGGCCATCAGGGCGTCGAGATCCTTGGCGTTGTAGGCGTCGAGCTGCGCGTGGGCGACAGCGAGAGGCGTAGTCGGTTTCGTGATCTGTTATCTTGGCTTCAAGCGATCAGCCTTGCAGGCGAACGGCCAGGGAGCGCCTTGCGTACCTGCCGCGTATCCTCTACCTTGAACACCGCGACCAGCTCGTTCAGCGCCTGCGACTGGTCGTGCAGCTCCTGCGCAGCCGCCGCGGCCTCTTCCACCAGCGCCGCGTTCTGCTGCGTCACCGTATCCATCTCGCCGACGGCGACGTTGACCTGGGCGATGCCGGCGCCCTGCTCCGCGCTGGCGGTGCTGATCTCGGCGATGATGTCCATCACGCGGCGCACGCTGGTGACGACATCAATCATGGTGGCGCCGGTCTCGGCCGCGAGCCGGTTGCCGGCATCGACGCGCGCCACCGAATCCTTGATCAGTTCCTTGATTTCCTTGGCCGCCATCGCCGAGCGCTGCGCCAGGTTGCGCACCTCGCCCGCAACGACCGCAAAACCGCGGCCCTGCTCGCCGGCGCGCGCCGCTTCCACCGCCGCGTTCAGCGCCAGGATATTGGTCTGGAAAGCGATGCCGTCGATGACGCTGATGATCTCGACGATCTTGCGCGAGGACGCGCTGATCGAGGCCATGGTGCCGACCACCTGTTCCACCATCTGGCCGCCCCTGGCGGCGACTTCGCAGGCCGAGACGGCGAGTTGGTTGGCCTGGCGCGCGTTGTCGGCGTTCTGCTGGACGGTCGAGGTGATTTCTTCCATCGACGAGGCGGTTTCCTCGATCGCGCCGGCCTGCTGCTCGGTGCGGCTCAACAGGTCGAGATTGCCGCGTGCGATCTGGTCCGAAGCGACGGCGATGGTCTCGGTGCCGCTGCGCACCTGCGCCACGATGGCCTGCAGGCTGCCGGTCATGTGGTTCAAGGCCTGCAGCAGCTGGCCGGTTTCGTCGTCGGTGCGTACCTGGATCGTGGTACGCAGGTCGCCCGAGGCGACGCTCTGCGCCGCCTCGACCGCTGCGCCGAGCGGACGCGTGATCGAACGCGAAATGAAAACGCCGGCCGCGACGGCGGCGACCGCGCCCAGCAGCATCAGGGAATAGCCGACCAGCGTCGCGCGCGTGCCGACCGCTTCTGCCTCCAGTGCGGTGGCGATGGTATGTTTGCTCATCGCTTCCTGCGCCTTGACCAGGAGTTCGGCCGGCGCCCGGTCCATGCCCTTGACGGCCTTGTCGCCGGCTGCCGCGTCGAAATCGGCGGCGGTGAAGTCGGCGAAGCCGCGGCGGTAGCCCTCGCCCATCTTCGCATGGGCCTGGCCGAACTGCCCCAGCAGCTCGCGCACTTCCCCGTCCGGCATGGCAGTGCTCAGCTCTTGCACTGCCTTGGCGAGCTCGGCTTCACTCTTCTGGAAGGCCTTCCAGTACTTGGCGCGCTGTTCTTCGTCCTTGCCGCGTAATAAGGTGTTCTTCCATTCCTGGGTCTGCAGGCGGAAATGCGAGAGCAGGCTTTCCACGCGCTCCGCCTGGGTAGACTGCAGCACCGCGGCCCGATAGGTATCCAGTGCATGATTCAGCTGGCTCATGCCGAAGAAGCCGGCGCAGGCGACGACCAGGGTGACAGCGGCGAAGCCGAGGGGGAGTTTACGACTGAGTTTCATGAACAGCTCTCGGGTGAACAGGGTGACGACCTGCGAATGCCCGGTAGTTTACGTATTCTGTAACTACCAGGCAAAACCGCAATCGACTGTCCGTTCTTTGACCCGCCTGATGTGTAGCTCGACAGCAACGCGCGCACCACCGCAGTGCGAGCTTGCATCAAAGCAGGACGAGATTGTCCCGATGCACCAATTCAGGCCCCTCGACATAGCCCAGGATGCGTTCGATCTCGGCCGAGGAATGGCGCATGATGCGCCGCACTTCGCTGCTGGTGTAGTTGGTCAGTCCGCGCGCCAGCGGCTTGCCCGCTTCGTCGATGCAGGTGATCACCTGGCCGCGCCCGAATTCTCCGCGCACCGCGACCACGCCGATCGGCAGCAGCGACTTGCCTTCCCGGGTCAGCTTCTGCGCGGCGCCGGCGTCGATCACGACTTCGCCGGTGGTGTGCAGGTGGTCGATCATCCACTGGCGCCGCGCGGTCAGGCGGCCGGTCGGCGCGGTGAGCTGGGTGCCGATCATCTCGCCGCCGGCCAGGCGCACCAGCACGTCTTCTTCACGGCCCCAGGCGATGATGGTGTGGGCGCCCGAGCGCGCCGCACGCCTGGCGGCCAGCACCTTGGTCAGCATGCCGCCGCGCCCGATGCTCGAGCCGGCCCCGCCTGCCATCGCTTCCAGTTGCGGATCGCCCGCCTGCGCTTCGCCGATCAGGCGCGCGTCCGGGTCCTTGCGCGGATCGGCGGAGAACAGGCCGCGCTGGTCGGTGAGGATCACAAGCGCGTCGGCCTCGATCAGGTTGGCCACCAGCGCGCCCAGGGTGTCGTTGTCGCCGAACTTGATTTCGTCGGTGACCACCGTATCGTTCTCGTTGATGATCGGGACCACGCCCAGGCGCAGCAGGGTGGTGAGGGTCGAGCGCGCGTTCAGGTAGCGTTCGCGGTCGGCCAGGTCGGCGTGGGTCAGCAGCACCTGGGCGGTCTTGACGCCGTGGGTGTGGAAGCTGGTTTCGTAGATCTGCGCCAGACCCATCTGGCCCACGGCGGCGCAGGCCTGCAGTTCGTGGATGTCGGTCGGGCGAGAGGTAAAACCGAGGCGCAGCATGCCTTCGGCGATCGCGCCCGAGGACACGAGCACGACTTCCTTGCCCAGGCCGCGCAGCGCGGCGATCTGGGCCGCCCAGCGGGCGATGGCGGTATGGTCGAGGCCCCTGCCCTCGTCCGTGACGAGCGAGGAACCGACCTTGACGATGATGCGGGAGGCTTGCTGGAGGGCTGAGTGGTGGACTGAAGTCATGGTGACAGGAATTTTCCTCGCGGCCGTAAGGCCAGCAGGGAAAGTCCTGCCAACAACTCGACCGCGCAGACTGCTAATAATACCCCCTTCGGCAGCCCGATCGCGAAAGCGGCGACGAGGCGCCCGGCCGGCTGGGCCAGGAGGAACAATGCGGTGAGGTCGACGAGGAGGGGCTGGTCGCCCTGTCTCGATGCCAGCAGCGCCAGCATCGCGGTAGCGAGGCGCATGCCCACGTAGACGGCGTAGAACTGGCTGTAGCCGTTCACGCCGACGAGAAAGATGCCCATCGCCGACGCGATGCGGTCGGGATCGAGCATGGCCGCCAGCGCCGCCAGCGAACTGGCGGTGGCGAGGACCTGCAGCAGCTGGCCGCGCAGCCAGCTGCGAGTCACTGCTGGTACGGCCAACTTAGTCTTCCAGGATCTTGAAACGCGGATCGTCCGGATCGATCGAGTTGATGCCGCGCGCTTCCTCGGTCATGGTGGTTTCTTCGGCGCGTTGATCGCTGGTGCGCTTCTCTTCCAGGTGCAGGTAGATCGCATTGACCAGGTCCTGGCAGCCTTCGCGATTCAGTGCCGAGATCTCGAACACCGGCCCTTTCCAGGCCATGCGCTTGACGAAGTCCTTGACGCGCTTCTTGCGCTCGGCTTCATCGACCACGTCGAGCTTGTTCAGCACCAGCCAGCGCGGCTTGTTCAGCAGCTCTTCGTCGTACTTTTCCAGCTCCTTGACCAGGGCCTTGGCTTCCTTGACCGGATCGACTTTCTCGTCGAAGCCCGACAGGTCGACGATGTGCAGCAGCAGGCCGGTACGCGCCAGGTGGCGCAGGAACTGGTGGCCCAGGCCCGCGCCTTCGGCCGCGCCTTCGATCAGGCCGGGGATGTCGGCGATGACGAAGCTCTTCTCGTGCGACACGCGCACCACGCCCAGGTTCGGGTGCAGGGTGGTGAACGGATAGTCGGCGATCTTCGGCTTGGCGTTCGACACGGCGGTAATAAAAGTAGACTTGCCGGCGTTCGGCATGCCCAAGAGGCCCACGTCGGCCAGCACCTTCAGCTCCAGGCGCAGGGTGCGGCGCTCGCCGGCCTTGCCTTCGGTCTTCTGGCGCGGCGCGCGGTTGGTCGAGGTCTTGAAGTGGATGTTGCCCCAGCCGCCCTCGCCGCCCTTGGCCAGCAGTTCGGTCTGGCCGTGCTCGGTCAGGTCGGCAACGATCTCGCCGTTGACGTCGTCCACGATCAGCGTACCGACCGGCATGCGCATGTAGACGTCTTCGGCGCCCTTGCCGTAGCAGTCCGAGCCGCGGCCCGGTTCGCCGTTGCGGGCGTGGTGGGTCTTCGAATAGCGGAAGTCCACCAGGGTGTTGATGTTACGGTCGGCCACCACGTAGATCGAGCCGCCCTTGCCGCCGTCGCCGCCGTCCGGGCCGCCGAATGGGCGGAACTTCTCACGGCGGAACGAGGCGCACCCGTTGCCGCCGTCGCCGGCGATGACTTCAATTCTTGCTTCGTCGATAAACTTCATGATGATGACCGATAAAAACTAAAAAGGCCCTACCGTGGGCAGAGCCTTTCGATGGAAGGCTTGCGCCTTGCAAAGAAGCGCCGCGTCGAGCGGCGCGAGTAACTACTTAAGCAGCGACTGCTTCGTTGGCAACGACGGTCACGAACTGCTTCGAGCCCACGCCTTGCTTGACGAACTTGACGGTACCGTCGACCAGCGCGAACAGGGTGTGATCCTTGCCGGTGCCGACGTTGGCGCCAGCGCGCACCGGGGTGCCACGTTGACGGATGATGATGCCGCCGGCGTTGATCGCCTGGCCGCCGTAGACTTTCACGCCAAGGCGTTTGCTTTCTGAGTCACGGCCGTTGCGGGTAGTACCGCCACCTTTTTTGTGTGCCATTTATTTGCTCCTTGATGAATGAACTTGGTGGATCGAACGGGATTAGCCGTTGATCGACACCACCTGGATTTCGGTGAAGTTCTGGCGATGGCCCTGACGCTTCTGGTAGTGCTTACGACGGCGCATCTTGAAGATGCGGACCTTGTCGTGGCGACCGTGGGAAACAACTTTCACCAGGACCGAGGCACCTTCGACCAGCGGAGCACCAAACTTGATGCTGTCGCCCGCGCCGAGCGCGAGAACTTGATCGATGGTGAGTTCGGAACCAATGTCAGCAGGTATCTGTTCTACTTTGAGTTTTTCGCCAGCGACAACTTTGTATTGCTTGCCACCGGTTTTTATGACCGCGTACATGATTGAAACCTCATCAAATGTTTAAAAGAATCCCACCGGCGTCGAGACGCTGGACTGTTCGGAAGCCGGGGAACAGGGGATTATACATAACTCGCTGCAGCGCGTCAAAAGGCCTTGACGATTCGCTCCGGATGGTGTTGCCGTCGTAGCACAATGCCAAGTTTCAGCCGGACTTTCGCTCGTGCTTGAGAGTGATAAGCCATCCGTGGGACGCCCTTCCCTTGCATGACGTATAATCTCGGCACTTAACCAAATACTCACCGTTTATTGCAGGTTCGCCTTGTCAGCTGCTACCCAACACGCCCAGAACACCATCGCCCAATCGATCGCCACCGACATGGAGGCCGTGAACGCGGTGATCCGACAGCGACTGCAGTCGGAAGTGAGCCTGGTGAACCAGATCGCCGAGTACATCATCAGCGCGGGCGGCAAGCGAATCCGGCCGGTACTGGTACTGCTGCTGGCCAATGCCTACGGCTACAAGGGCACGGCCCACCACGAGCTGGCGGCAGTGGTCGAATTCATCCACACCGCGACCCTGCTGCACGACGACGTGGTCGACGAATCCTCGATGCGCCGCGGGCGCCAGACGGCCAACGCCCTGTTCGGCAACGCCGCCTCGGTGCTGGTGGGCGACTACCTGTACTCGCGCTCCTTCGAGATGATGACCAGCCTCGACAACATGCGCGTGATGAGCATCCTGTCGCGCGCCACCACCGTGATCGCCGAAGGCGAAGTGCTGCAGCTGCTGAACATGCACGATCCGGACGTGACGCATGAAAGCTACCTGAAGGTGATCCGCTCCAAGACCGCCAAGCTGTTCGAGGCGGCCGCCGAGCTGGGCGCCCTGGTGGGCGGCGCCGATGACGAGCAGATCGCCGCGGCCGGCGAATACGGCCGTTCGCTGGGCACGGCATTCCAGCTGATCGACGACGTGCTGGACTACGCCGGCGACGCCGCCGAGATCGGCAAGAACCTGGGCGACGACCTGCGCGAAGGCAAGCCCACCCTGCCGCTGATCTGGCTGATGGAAAACGGTACGCCGGAACAGCGCCAGCTGGTGCGCAGCTGCATCGAGCATGGCGACGAAGAACAGTTCGAAGCGGTGCTGGCGGCAGTGACCTCGAGCGGCGCACTGGACTACACCCGCCAGCAGGCGGAACAGGCTGCACGCCGCGCGGCAGAGGCGATTTCCGGCCTGCCGGAAAGCGTCTACAAGACGAGTCTGCAGCAGCTCTGCAGTTTCGCTGTTGACAGGAACCATTGAGCCGAATATAGTAATGCCTTCCCGAGATTTCGGTAACGAAGTCTCAAACAGTCGGGGTGTAGCTTAGCCCGGTAGAGCGCTACGTTCGGGACGTAGAGGCCGGAGGTTCGAATCCTCTCACCCCGACCACCGAATTCGAAGAAGCCAGATCCAGCGTTAGCGGATCTGGCTTTTTTCATGGGCGCGCACCGCTCGAAATCCATGCGCCCTGCGTACGACATCGTTTATATTCGTGCTATCGCATGCCAGGGACATGAAGCATCGCGCCTCGGCGACATGCGCAGGAGTGTTCCGGCTAGGTCCACAGGGGCTCACCATGCACATCAAGACCAGCGCACAGAACATCGCCGCCAGTACCGGCGCGGAAGCGAAGGTCACGATCGTCCCGATGTACGATGCCGTCGACAACCAGAAAGCCCTGGCCGACAGCATGCGGCCGGTGCTGGAGCGCGCCGCCGACGGCAAGGTCTCGCAGGCGCTGCTGTCGGGCGCGTCCGAAGATTTTTCCTTCTTCTCCGAGCAGGTGCCGGGACTGTATGTCTTCCTGGGCATTACGCCCGATGGGCAGGATCCGGCCAAGGCGGCGCCGAACCACAATCCCAAGTTCTTCGTCGACGAAAAGGCCCTGGTCGTCGGGGTACGGGCCATGTCCATGATGGCGCTCAACTACCTGGCGAGCGGCGCCCAGGTGGCGGCGAAGTAAAACCGAGCAGTTGCCGAATCTCCGGCAGACAGGAACCGCAATTGCCGCCGGCGCGCAGGCAGGCGGTCACGCCCGCGGCATCGCGCAAGCCGTGTTCCTCGATCGCCTTGCAGATCGTATTGCGGCCCACCCCGAAGCACGAACAGACGGTCGGGCCCGGATCGGCGCCCTGCGCAGGCAGACGGCCCGCGAGCAGCGTGGCCCGTTCCTTTGCCGACAGCAAGTCCTGGGCGAACAGGCCGCCCAGCCAGGTGCGGGCCGGCAGGTCCGGGCGGCGCGACACGAACAGGCAGGCTTGCAGGCGCCCGTCGACCAGCAGGGCGCAGCGCAGCATGCCCTCGGCCTTGTCTTCGTATTCGATCCAGTCCGCGTCCTCGCCTACCCCGAGGAGTAGGCGTGCCCAGCCTGGGGAGACCGCTTCGCGGCCGCCCAGCTCGTAGCGCACGAAGCCGGCGCCGCGCACGCGCGTCCAGTTGGCGACGCGTCCCAGGTCCAGCTCCTCGCGGGACAGGATGAAGCCATGCCAGGCCACCCCGAAAGGCTCGATCCGGACCGGCGTATGCTTGAATTCGGGCTCACCCGACACCGGGTCGACGTCCGGATTGACCACGGCGCCGACCCGCGCGTCCGAGGCGGTCTGGCCGTTCCAGTGGATCGGGATGAAGGCGGCGCCGCGTGCGATGCCGCCGCTGTGCGCCACCCGCGCCACCATCGCGCCCCAGCGGCTGGTGACGCGCGCCAGCTCGCCTTCGCGCACGCCACTTAGCAGGGCGTCGTGCGGATGCAGGTCGACGAAAGGCTCAGGTGCGTGAGCGGCCAGGCGCGGCGACTTGCCGGTCCGGGTCATGGTGTGCCACTGGTCGCGCAGGCGGCCGGTGTTCAGGGCCAGCGGGAACTCACCGCCCGGCGCATTGGCCGGCAGGCGCGGCGCGGTCGCCACGAAACGCGCCCTGCCGTCAGGATGGGCAAAGCGGCCGTCGGCGAACAGGCGCGTCGTTCCCTCGCCGCTGCGCAGGACGGGCCATTGCAAGGGCTCCAGCGCGTCGTAGGCGGCGCGGTCCATGCCGGCCAGGCCGTCGATGCGGAAGGCGCGCGGCAACTCCCCTTCCCCGTTGCGCCAGCCAGAGAGCCGGGCATGCTCGTCGAAGATCTCGTGCACGTGCGCGTAATCGAAGCCGCGGAAACCCATGCGCCGGGCCACCTGGCAGATCGCCTGCCAGTCGCTGCGCGCTTCTCCCGGCCTTGGGAGGAAGCCGCGCTGGCGCGAAATGCAGCGTTCGGAATTGGTGACCGTGCCATCCTTCTCGCCCCAGCCCAGCGCGGGCAGCAGCACGTGTCCCAGCGCGGCGGTATCGGTATCCGGACTCATGTCCGAGACCACCACCAGCTCGCAGCGCTCCAGGGCGCGCCGGACCTGGTCGGCGTCCGGCAGGCTGACCACCGGGTTGGTCGCCATGATCCACACGGCCTTCACCTTGCCCGCTTCGATGGCGCGGAACAGGTCCACCGCCTTCAGGCCCGGCTTGTCGGCAATGCGCGGGGCATCCCAGAAGCTGCGCACCGCCTCGCGGTGGGCCGGCTGGTCGAGCTCCAGGTGGCTGGCCAGCATGTTGGCCAAACCGCCCACTTCGCGACCGCCCATGGCGTTCGGCTGGCCGGTCAGCGAGAACGGCCCCATGCCCGGCTTGCCGATCCGGCCGGTGAGCAGGTGGCAGTTGATGATGCTGTTGACCTTGTCCGTGCCGCTGGAGGACTGGTTGACGCCCTGCGAGAAGGCGGTGACGACCTTGTCGGTTGCGGCAAACAGCTCGTAGAACTCGACCAGTTGGCGCGGATCGACGCCGCAGGTGCGTGCTACCAGGTCGATGTCGGCGCAGGCATCGGCTAGGCCAAGGGCGGCCTCGAGGCCGGCCGTATGCGCGGCCACGAAGGCCTCGTCGGCCACGCCGGTCCGCGCCAGGTGGCTGATCAGGCCGTTGAACAGCCAGACGTCGGTGCCCGCCTTGACCGGCAGGTGCAGGTCGGCCAGCTCGCAGGTCGCGGTGCGGCGCGGATCGATCGCGACGATGCGCAAGCCGGGCCGCGCTTCCTTGGCCTTGACGATGCGCTGGAACAGCGTCGGGTGGCACCAGGCCGTGTTGGAGCCGACCAGCACGAGCAGGTCGGCCAGTTCGAAGTCCTCGTAGCAGCCGGGCACCAGGTCTTCGCCGAAGGCGCGCTTGTGCCCGGCCACGCTGGACGACATGCACAGGCGCGAATTGGTGTCGATGTTGGCGCTGCCCACGAAGCCCTTCATGAACTTGTTGGCGACGTAGTAGTCTTCGGTCAGCAGCTGGCCGGAGACGTACATCGCCACCGCGTCCGGGCCATGCTCGGCGATGATGGCTGCGAACGTGGAGGCGACCTTGTCGATCGCTTCCTCCCAGCCGGCCGTGCGCAGCCTGCCGTCCTCGCGGATGGCTGGCGCCAGCAGGCGTCCGTCCAGGCCGAGCGTCTCGCCCAGCGCCGCCCCCTTGACGCACAGGCGGCCGCGGTTCGCGATGTGCTCCGGGTCGCCCTCGATCAGGGCGCCGTCCGCCATCGGCGTCGCCTTGATGCCGCAGCCGACGCCGCAGTAGGGGCAGGTAGTGCGGACTGCCGCCGCGATCGGGATCATCGGAACACCCATCAGGCAGCCTCGCATAGAGTCGGGCCGAACAGCAGCCGGTCGCGGATGCTTGAAACGTCGGTGCCGCGCTGGATCAGGTCGAAGTACCAGGGCCCGTCCGACACGTCGCCGTACAGCACCGCGCCGGTCACACGCCCGCCCAGCAGCACCAGGCGCTTGTACACGCCGGCGTGGCGGTCGCGCAGCACCAGGTCTTCGCTGCCCTCCAGGCCACTGAAGTCGCCGGCCGAGTACAGGTCGATGCCGGTGACCTTCAGCTTGGTGGCGGTGGCCTGCTGCACGTAGCGGCGGTGGCCGAGCCCGGCCAGGTGGGCGGCGCAAACACGCGCCTGGCCCCAGATCGGCGCCACCAGGCCGAAGGTGGCCTTGCGGTGCTGGACGCATTCGCCCACCGCATACACGCGCGGATCGTAGGTCTGCAGGGTGTCGTCGACCACGATCGCACGCTCGACGTGCAGGCCGGCATCAACTGCCAGCGCCACGTTGGGGCGCACGCCGGCGGCCATCACCACCAGGTCGGCCGGCACCTCGCTACCGTCGGCGAAGCGCACCGCTTCCACCTTGCCTTCACCCAGGATCGCCGCGGTCTGCGCGCCGAGCAGGATGCGCAGACCGCGCCGTTCCAGCGCGCTTTTCAGGAGCAGGGCCGCGGCCGGGTCGAGCTGCTGGTTCATCAGGCTGCTCGTCAAGTGCACGACGGTCACGTTCATTCCCTGGCGCAGCAGACCGTTGGCCGCCTCCAGTCCGAGCAGGCCGCCGCCGATCACCACCGCACTGCCGCCGCGCCGTGCCGCGGCCAGCATCAGGTCGACATCGTCGAGGTCGCGGAAACCCACCACGCCGCTCAGCTGGGCGCCCGGCACCGGCACGATGAAGGGGCTGGAGCCGGTGGCCAGCAGCAGTCGGTTGTAGGCCGTTTCCAGGCCGGAGCGGGCGCGCACGATGCGGCGCGCACGGTCGATCGCCACCACCGGGTCGCCCGCGTGCAGCACGATGCCGTTCTCGGCATACCACGCGCGGCTATGCAGGATGATGTCATCAGGCTTCTTCTCGCCCGCCAGCACCGGCGAGAGCATGATGCGGTTGTAGTTCACGCGCGGCTCGGCGCCGAACACGGTGATGTCGTACATGTCGGCGTCGAGCTTGAGCAATTCCTCGACGGTGCGCATGCCGGCCATGCCGTTGCCGACCACGACCAGCTTCGGTTTTACGGTGCGATCCATACCTTGCCTCCTTCCACGCGGGCCGGGTAGCTGGCGACCGAGTGCTCGGGCGCTTCCAGGCATTCGCCGCTGTGGAGGTCGAAATGCTGCTTGTAGATGGGCGAAGCGACCACGACGCGTTCGCCGATGCTGCCGACCAGTCCGCGCGACAGCACGGCGGCCTGCGCATTCGGATCGAAGTTATCGATGGCGAACACGCGCGGCTCTTCGGCTCCGATACGGAACACGGCCACCTGGCGGCCGTCCAGCAGTGCGCAGACGCCGGTGTCCGGCACGATCTCGTCCAGTTGGCAGACGGCGGTCCAGTTTTGCAGCTGGTTCAAGCTGAGATTCGGGTCTCGGTGCATGGTTCTCTCCTGGATGATGCTCAAGCCGCGCTGGCGGCGATTGGGATGACGCGGCCGCGCCGTTCCTCGGGATTGGCCGGGCGGATCTGGCCGCGCTCCGGCACGAACACGACATTGTTATCAAGTGCCTCGCTGTTGACGAAGTGGCGGAAGCGGCGGCGCACGTCCGGATTGGTGACGGCTTCCTTCCATTCGTCGGCATAGGTGTCGACCACGTGCTGCATCTGCGCTTCCAGCTCGGCGCCGATGGCCAGCTTGTCGTCGACCACCACCGCCTTCAGGTAATCCAGCCCGCCTTCGAGGTTCTCGCGCCACACGCTGGTGCGCTGCAGGCGGCCGGCGGTGCGCACGTAGAACATCAGGAAGCGGTCGACCAGCTTTACCACTGTCTCGTCGTCGATACCTGATGCGATCAGCTCCGCATGGCGCGGCTTCATGCCGCCGTTGCCGCAGACGTAGAGGTTCCAGCCCTTCTCGGTGGCGATCAGGCCGACGTCCTTGCCCTGGGCTTCGGCGCACTCGCGGGTGCAGCCGGAAACGCCGAACTTGATCTTGTGCGGCGCGCGCAAGCCCTTGTAACGGTTCTCGAGCGCGATCGCGAAGGCCAGGCTGTCGCCCACGCCGTAGCGGCACCAGGTCGAGCCGACACAGGATTTGACGGTGCGCAGCGACTTGCCGTAGGCATGGCCCGACTCGAAGCCGGCGGCGATGAGTTCTTCCCAGATGTTCGGCAGCTGCTCCACGCGCGCCCCGAACAGGTCGACGCGCTGGCCGCCGGTGATCTTGGTGTACAGGCCATACTTCTTGGCCACCTGCCCCACCGCGATCAGGCCGTCGGCCGTCACCTCGCCGCCCGGCATGCGCGGCACCACCGAGTAGGTCCCGTCCTTCTGGATGTTGCCGAGGAAGTAGTCGTTCGAATCCTGCAGGCTGGCGTGCTCCGGCTTGAGCACGAAGTCGTTCCAGCTGGACGCCAGGATGTTGGCCACCACCGGCTTGCAGACGTCGCAGCCGAGTCCCTTGCCGTGGCGCGCAATCAGCTCGCCGAAGCTGCGGATGCCTTCCACGCGCACCAGGTGGTAGAGCTCCTGGCGCGAGCAGGCGAAGTGCTCGCACAGGTGATCCTTCACTTCCACGCCCAGGCGCGACAGCTCGGCATTCATCACCTGGGTCATCAGGGGCACGCAGCCGCCGCAGGCGGTGCCGGCTTTGGTACAGCTCTTGAGCGCCCCGACGGTGCCGGCGCCGCCCGCCACCGCTTCGCACAGCGCGCCCTTGGAGACGTCGTTGCAGGAGCAGATCTGGGCGCTGGCCGGCAGCGCGTCCACACCGAGGGCCGGGCGCGCCGCGCCTTCCAGCGCCGGCAGGATCAGCACTTCGGGGGAAGCCGGCAGCGCCAATCGGTTCAGCATCATCTGCAGCAGTTCGCCGTAAGAAGCGGCGTCGCCGACCAGCACGGCGCCCAGCAGGACCTTGCCGCACTCGGAGGTGACGATCTTGCGGTACACCTGCTTGCGCTCGTCCAGGAACTGGTAGCTGCGGCTGCCGGCGGTGGCGCCGTGGGCGTCGCCGATGCTGGCCACGTCGACGCCCATCAGCTTCAGCTTGGTGCTCATGTCGGCGCCCGTGAAACCGGACTCCAGGCCGAGGATCTGCTTGGCCGCGGTGCGCGCCATATCGTAGCCGGGCGCCACCAGGCCGAACAGTTGGCCATTCCACAGCGCGCATTCGCCGATGGCGTAGATATGCGGATCGGACGTCAGACAGCGCTCGTCGATGACGATGCCGCCGCGCTGGCCCAGCGCCAGGCCGCTCGAGCGCGCCAGTTCGTCGCGCGGGCGGATGCCGGCCGAGAACACGATCATGTCGGCATCCAGGTGACTGCCGTCGGCGAACTGCATGCGGTGGGTGCCCTCCTCGCCGTCGACGATGGCGAGGGTGTTCTTCTGGGTGTGCACCTGCACGCCCAGCTCTTCAATCTTGTTACGCAGCACGCGCGCACCGGGATCGTCGACCTGCACCGCCATCAGGCGCGGCGCGAACTCGACCACGTGGGTCTGCAGGCCGAGGTCGCGCAGCGCCTTGGCGCATTCCAGGCCGAGCAGGCCGCCGCCCACCACCACGCCGGTGCGCGAACGTGCGCCGCACTCGCTCATCGCTTCCAGGTCGTCGATGGTGCGGTAGACGAAGCAGTCCTTGCGGCTTGCTCCCGGTACCGGCGGCACGAAGGGCGTGGAGCCGGTGGCCAGCACCAGCTTGTCGTACGCCACCGGCTCGCCTTCGGCCAGCATCACCTGGCGCGCTTCACGGTCGATGCCGGTCACGCGGGCGCCGAGGCGCAGCGTGAGCTGCGCGTTGTCGAAGAAGCCGGGCGCCACCAGCGACAGATCTTGCGCGCTTTTCCCGGCGAAGAATTCGGACAGGTGGACCCGGTCGTAGGCGGGACGCGCTTCTTCCCCGAGGATGGTCACGCGCAGGTCCGGATCCCCGCTGGCAAGCAGGGTTTCGACGAATTTATGGCCCACCATGCCGTGGCCGACGACGACGATATGCATTGCGCTACTCCTTATGCTGCGGTGACTGCCGGCGCGGCCGGGCTGGCCTCGCTGGCGGTCATGGTGAAACGGGCGGCGATGGCGCACAGGCTCGAAGCCAGCACCAGCACGCTCAGGATGGTCAGGGTCTGGGCGATGTCGCCCGTGCCTTTCATGAGGAAGCCGGCCGCCACCGCGCCGACGTTGCCGCCTGCGCCGACGATGCCGGCCACGCCGCCCAGGGCCTTGGGCGCCACGAAGGGCACCAGCGCATAGGTGGCGCCGCAGGCCATGTGGGTGAACAGGCCGAAGCACAGCATCGCGATCACGGCATAGACCACGCCGTCGGCCTGGGCGAACCACAGCAGGCCGAGGCCCTCGCCGATCATCAGCACGAACAGCACGGTGACGCGGCTGTTCAGGTTCCCGCTCCGGGCGCTGCGGTCCGACAGCCAGCCGCCCAGCGCACGGGCGAACAGGGCCAGCAGGCCGAAGCTACCCGCCGCCAGCCCGGCCGCGCCCAGCGACAGGCCGAAGTGTTCGACGTAGTACACGGCGGCGATGTTATGGATGAAGATCTCGATGCCGAAGCAGGCGCCGTAGGTGACGAACAGCAGCCAGGCGCGGTGGTTGCGGCAGGCGTCGCGAAAGCTCGCCCAGCCGCCCTTCCCGCCGGGGAGCGCTTCGCCGCGCGCACGCATGTCGTCGAAGTTACCGGCCGGGCAGTCCTGGGTATAGCGCCAGTAGAAGAAGGCCATCACGATCATCATCAGGCCCGGCACCACCAGTGCCACGCGCCAGCTCAGGGCCTGCGAAACGCCCAGCATGGTGACGGCGACCAGCAGCAGCGGCATCAGGGCCTGGGCCGCGCCGCCGCCGCTATTGCCCCAGCCGGCCGCGGCCGCATTGGCGGTGCCGACCACTTTCGGGCCGAACATCACCGAGGTGTGGTACTGGGTGATGACGAAGCTGGCGCCGACCGCACCGATCCCGAGGCGGAACAGCAGAAAGCTTTCGTAGCTCTGCGCCATGGCCACGCCCAGCACCGGGATCGAACCGAGCAGCAGCAGGCCGGTGTAGGCCTTGCGCGGACCGAAGCGGTCGCACAGGGGGCCGATCAGCAAGCGCACGAAGATCGTGATGGCGACCGCCGCGATGTTGATGTTGGCGATCTGCTCCATCGACAGCCCGAACTCGCCCTTGATCACCGGCATGAGCGGCGCGCAGGCGAACCAGGCGAAGAAGCAGATGAAGAAGGCCACCCAGGTCAGGTGGAAGGCGCGCATCGGCGCCGTGTCGAAGGAGAAGAGCTTGATGCTGTCTGCCTTGTTGTCCAATGTATTGGCCATGTTTCTTCCTTTGAAAAACAAAACGGCGTCCGCGCTCCTGCCGTGATGGCAGCGAGCCGCGGACGCCGTTGTCCTGGTTGCCGGCCCCTCGTTAGGCCGGCGAAGAAGTGAAGAGGATCGCCATTGATCCGTATCCTCTTAACAGCAAGAGGCGTGCCACCTTGCTCCCAGAGGGAAGCGCATGTATCCGACGGGATCACGCGCTACATTGCGGTGCAACATGCGCGTTAATGATGCAGGTTTGCGCACCGGTTCAGGCAGCACGCTGCACCGATCCGGCATGGCCGGCCGGATCGCTGCCGTCCCAGACGCGGCCGTCAAGCAGGGTGGAACTACGCATGGCGCTCTCCGGCACAGCCACGCCCGCCATTGCCGCCCCATCGCGGTAGAGATCAAGGCGGTTGACCTCCCGCGCGATCGCGGCATAGGGCGGATCGGCGCGCAACAGGCCCCAGCGGCGCTGCTGGGTGAGGAACCACATGCCGTCCGACAGCCAGGGAAAGCTGGCCTCGCCGTCGGCGAAGAAATGCAGGCCATTGTGGCCGCGCCAGCGGCCCGTGGCGTACGCCTTGCCGGGACGTCCGGCCAGGCAGACCTGCAGCACGTCCCTGTCCGCATTCACATAGGCCGGGCTGGCCAGCACTTCGGCAGCGGCCTCGCGGTTGGTGCGCGAGGCATCCAGCCAGCGCGCCGTTTCCAGCAATGCGGCGACCAGGGCGCGGCAGGTATTCGGGTGGCTTGCTGCGAAATCGGCGCCCGTGCCCAGCACCTTGCCCGGATGATCGGGCCAGATCTCCGCGCTCGACACCGACAGCAGCCCGGCGCCTTCGCGCACCGCGCGCTGGCCCCAGGGCTCGCCGGCGCAGAAGCCGTCCATGTGGCCGGCCGCCAGGCTGGCCGCCATCTGGCCGGGCGGCACGGTGACCAGCTTGCAGTCCGCGAGAGGATCGATGCCCGCCGCCGCCAGCCAGTAATACAGGAACATCGCGTGGTTCCCGGTCGGGAAGGTATGCCCGAAGGTGGGGCGCAACGCGCCGGCGCGCACCAGCCGCGCCAGCGCCGCCGCGTCGGGAGCCCTGGCGGCCAGCGCGCGCGACAGCGTGATGCCCTGGCCGTTGCGGTTCAGGTTCATCAGGACGGCCATCTGGCGGGCCCGCGTGCCGATGCCCATCTGCAGGCCATACAGCAGGCCGTACAGGACGTGGGCGGCGTCGATGTCGCCGCCGACCAGCCGGTCGCGCATGCCGGTCCAGGACAGCTCGCGGCTCAGTTCGAACTTGATCCCGTACAGTTCGTCGAAGCCGAGCACGGATGCCATCACCACCGGCGCGCAGTCCGCCAGCGGCAGGTAGCCGATGCGGACCAATGTTCTTTCCGGTTTGTCCGAGCCGGCGATCCAAGCGCCGCCGCTTTCCTTGCCAATGCCTGTCATAGGGTTCCTGTCTTTCGCACCGCCGGCATCAGCCGAGCAGGTCTTCCACATCGATGAGCCGCTGCGCGATCTCCGCCAGCTTCAGGTTCTTGTTCATGGCCATGCTGCGCAGGCGCTGGTAGGCCTGGTCCTCGGTGAGCCGGTAGCGCGTCATCAGGAGGCCCTTGGCGCGGTCGACGGTCTTGCGCTCGGCCAGCTTCTGGCGCGTGCCCTCCAGCTCGTCCAGCAGCTTCTGCTCGCGCCGGAAGCGCGCCAGCGCCACGTCGAGCACCGCTTTCACACGCTCGGCCTGCAGGCCAGCCACGATGTAGGCCGACACGCCCGCGTCCAGGGCGGCGTCCATGCTGGCCGGCGCGTCGTCCTCGGTAAACAGCACGATGGGGCGGCGCGCATCGCGGGTGGCGATCACGATGTGCTCGAGGATGTCGCGCGCGTCCGATGCGCTGTCGACGATGATCATGTCCGGCTGCAGCTGGGCGACGCGCTCGGGCAGGAATACGTCGGCGGGGAGCGAGGCGACCAGGTCGTAGCCCGATTCGAGCAGGCCGATCCGCAGCGCGGCGCTGCGCTGGGCCTGCCCGGCGATCGCTGCATCGCGCTGCGCGCCGGGGGGTGTGGCGGGATTGACGACGACGATCCGCAGATGAGGTGCTACACAGCCTGTCGATTTCATGCCGGTATGTCATGCAAGAACCGATCCAGCTGCGTAATGCCCCTCTCGACACCTCAGCCATTCACAGTGGCAACAAAGAGACATTCGCCGCGTAAATATCACTGGTCGAGCCAGTTCATCAATTATTCATTACCTGTATCGAAGGAATCACCAATCTAAAGTTTATTTATGGCTCTGTCCTCTTTATACTGCAACGCAACATCGCAATCTTTACAGGGGAATTCATCATGGCCACGACCCGCCGCTTCTTTGCCAGCGCCCTCGCCGCAGTGCGCAGCTTTTCGATCGAACTCTATGCCGCGCACGGCGGCTGGGCACCTGCGGTGCGAGGCTGAGCATGGACCTGCTCGATACCGTCCTGAGCGTCTGCGCCCTTACGGCCCTGGTCGTGCGCCTGGCCCTGTTCCTGCGTCCGGCAAAGCGCCCGGGCAAGGCGGCCTGAACGCTGCGACGCAACAGCAGTATTGATATGCACGCGCCGGTTGTACGTATGTACGTACGCCGGCGCGTTCTTTTTTAGCAGGTCCGTTCTCCGCATTCCCCGCAGCGTGAAATGCTGAGCTAGAATGCAAGTCGCATTTTCTGGCAAGAAAGCCAACCTCCTTTCTACTTCAGCTCCTACAACACGATGCGTACACCAGCACTCACGATCTTCGCAGCGCTCCTGACCTTGCCGGCGCTGCCGGCGGCGGCATCCACGCCCATCACCCTCGACCAGGCCATGGCCCACCCCGACTGGATCGGCACGCCGGTGGAAAACGCCTGGTGGAGCTGGGACAGCAAGCAGGTGTTCTATAAACAGAAGCGCACCGGCTCGCCGATCCGCGACACCTGGCAGGTGAGCCAGGGCGGCAAGCCGAAGCTGGTGAGCGACGCCGAGGCGGCAAAGATCGACGGCAACGACGTCATCTACAACCCGGCCCAGACCCGCGCCCTGATGCTGCGTAACGGCGACCTGTTCGAGCGCGACCTGAAGAGCGGCGCGCTGGTGCAGATCACCCGCGGCGCCAGCAAGCTCGACGCGCTGCAGTATTCGCACGACGAACGCACGGTGTACTACCGCATCGGCACCGACTGGTACGGCTGGGACCGCGCCAGCCGCGTGGTCGGCCCGGTCGCGCTGCCGCGCGCCGCCAAGGACCCGGCGGTGAACGAGGAAGACGCGCTGCGCGACCAGCAGCTGCGCCTGATGGCCCACCTCAAGCGCCAGAAGGATGACCGCGATGCGCTGCGCGAGCGCATGAACGAGCAGCGCCGCGTCGACCCCACCCTGCCCCCGGCCCCGGTCTACCTGGGCGACAAGGTCGCGATCGAGAGCAGCGTGCTGTCGCCCGACGGCCGCTGGCTGCTGGTCGTCACCGCGCCGAAGAACGGCGACAAGGGCCGCGTCGGCAAGATGCCGCGCTACGTGACCGAATCGGGTTACGAGGAATTCGACGACCAGCGCACCCGCGTCGGCCGCAACATGCCGGCGCCCCATGCACTGAAGCTGGTCGACCTGCGCACCAACAAGGTGCAGGACCTGTCTTTCGACGTGCTGCCGGGCGTGAACGTCGACCCGCTGGCCGAGCTGCGCGCCGCCGCCAAGAAGGAGCCGCTGAAGGGCAACCGCGCGCTGCGCGTGATCGACGGCGCCGATGCGATCGAATGGTCGGCCAACGGCGCCAACGTCGCCGTGATGCTGCGCGCGGTGGACAACAAGGACCGCTGGATCGCCACCGTCGACCTGCAGGCCGCCAAGCTCAAGCCGCTGCACCGCCTGACCGACAACGCCTGGGTCAACTACGACAACAACGAATTCGGCTGGCTGCCGGACAACCGCACGCTGTGGTACCTGTCCGAGGAAAGCGGCTACTCGCACCTGTACACCCAATCCGCCGAAGGTGGTCCTGCCCGCGCCCTGACCTCGGGCAAGTGGGAAGCCTCGGACGTGCGCTGGTCGCACGACGGCCGCATGGCCTATGTGATGTGCAACCGCGAAACGCCGGGCGACTACGAGGTCTGCGCGGTCGATGCGAAGAACGGCACGGTCCGCGAAGTCACCAGCCTGGACGGCGTCGAGCGCTTCACCCTGTCGCCCGACGAAAAGAAACTGCTGGTGCACTGGTCGAGCAGCTACACCCCGGTCCAGCTGGCATTGGCGCCGGTAACCGGCGGTGCGGCAACCAAGCTGACCGACACCCGCACTGCCGAGTTCAAGGCGCGCCAGTGGGTCGAGCCCCAGTACGTGGCGGTGCCCTCGAGCGCCGGGGGCGATCCGGTCTGGGCCAAGCTGTACCGCCCGGCCCAGCTGGAACCGGGCAAGAAGTACCCGGTCGTGATGTTCGTGCACGGCGCCGGCTACCTGCAGAACGTCAGCAAGCGCTACCCGAACTACTTCCGCGAGCAGATGTTCCACAACCTGCTGGTCCAGAAGGGCTACGTCGTGCTCGACATGGACTACCGCGCCTCGAAGGGCTACGGCGCCAAATGGCGCAATGCGATCTACCGCCAGATGGGCCATCCGGAACTGGTGGACTACATCGACGGCGTGAACTACATGGTGGCGCAGCACCAGGGCGATGCCAAGAACGTCGGCGTGTACGGCGGCAGCTACGGCGGCTTCATGACCTTCATGGCCCTGATGCGCGCGCCGGAAACCTTCAAAGCGGGCGCCGCCCTGCGTCCGGTGACGGACTGGGTGACCTACAACCACGGCTACACCGCCAACATCCTGAACACGCCGGACATCGACCCGGAAGCCTACCGGATCTCGTCGCCGATCGAGTACGCCGACAAGCTGCAGGGCCACCTCCTGATCGCGCACGGCATGGTCGACGACAACGTGTTCTACCAGGACTCGGTGCGCATGGCCCAGCGCCTGATCGAGCTGAAGAAGGACAACTGGGAGCTGGCCAGCTATCCGCTGGAACGCCACGCCTACGTCCAGCCGGAAGCATGGTATGACCAGTACCGTCGCATCTACCAGCTGTTCGAGCGCACGCTCAAGCAGTAAGCAAAACCAAGGCGCCCCGCGAGGCGCCTTTTTTTTCGTATCTATGGACTCCACCCGATTTGCAAGAGAAAGATTGAATTTCTGCCT
>JAEAMF010001166.1_pt1 | contig 21158 bp, 21 predicted proteins | sample 8958721 | NCBI WGS metagenome assembly JAEAMF01 (sample SAMN16933255, study PRJNA681124) | bioreactor sludge metagenome | isolation source: anaerobic bioreactor treating anionic surfactant - SDBS | place: India: Bengaluru | collected 2019-02-28
ATAGCCGGTTATCCTGCAAGTGGATTCGTTTACGGACAGGAATCCGCCCTCGGCATCCAAAGCATAAACCGCGTCCGGGCAATGGTCGAACAGGGAACGATATTTCTCCTCGTTCTCCCGGAGGGCCCTTTCCGTCAGCACGCGGTCCGTGATTTCGCGGGCCACCGAAACGATCCCGGTGATCCTGCCGTCCTGCTTCAGCGGGGAGCCGCTGACTTCGCCGTAGATGAGGGTCCCGTCCTTGGCGATGAATTCATACACCGTCGAGGCAATCCTTTGACCCCCGAGGATGACGGCCACATCGGCAATCGCGCGCTCGAAAGATTCGGGCGTCAGAACCAGGCGCCCGAATTCAGTGACGGGCCGGTCGACGAAATCCTGCGCCTTGTAGCCCAGGATAGGCTCCACACTCGGCGAAATGCTCCTTAGCATAAGGTTGCTGTCTACCGTGTAAATGACGTCCGACGCATTCAGGAAGGTCCGGCGGTAGCTTTCCTCGGAAAGCCTCAGGTCCCGGTTGGCCGTTTCCAGATCCGCCATCTTCTGTTCGAGCTTCTGGAAGAGGATCTCGTTGTACTGCCGGAAAAACTGCATCTCTTCCTCGATGGGCTTGGTCTCCACCTGCCTCGCCCGGTAGCCGTCTTCGAGAAGCTCCCGGACAATACCGGCCAGAACGTCCGGTTCCTGGGGCTTGAGGATGTACCGGTCAACCCCGAGATCCAACGCAAATATTTCGTCCCGGGGGTCTGTATAGGTGGCCGTATAAAGGACAAACGGCCTGTGCCGAAGCGTATCGTCTGCCTTCCAGACGCGGCACAGTTTGAAGCCATCCATCACGGGCATCAGGCTGTCCGAAACGATCAGATCCGGCGGGTCCAGGCGGGCCTTCTCGAGGGCCTGCTCGCCGTTTTCGGCCGTCGTCACGTCGTACCCGTATCCCTTCAACAGGGTCTCCAGCATGTACAAATTGTCGCTGCTGTCGTCCACAACCAGGACTTTTCTTTTCATCACACCTTCCTCTCCCGGGGCAGGGTAAAACTGAACCTGCTTCCCGAGCCCCATTGGCTTTCCACCTCGATCCGTCCCCCCATGAGCTCGACCAGCCGTTTGCTGATGGGCAGACCCAGCCCCGTCCCCTCGTACCTGCGGTTCGTGCCGGAATCGACCTGGCGAAAGGCCTGGAAAATCGTCTCCTGGTCCTCCGCACGGATGCCGATCCCCGTGTCCGTGACGCTGACCCGGACGCCGTCGCCGTCGGATTCGCATTTCACCGTCACCGACCCCCGTTCCGTGAACTTGACGGCGTTGCCGATCAGGTTCAAAAGAACCTGCTCCACGCGACGCCGATCGGCCCGGATCGTACAGATCCCCTCGGAAACGGCGCAGGTTACAATCCACTATTCATCTGTTGCTGATGCATCAGACTCTCTTTGTTTTTCTTGTCTTTGAGTATGCACAGTCCATGAAAAAATCAAGGAGAAACTCCATGATCCTTGTCCGGACAGTGTGGTTAAGGCTGTGTCGGCACACGGCGCCAGCGGCGTCGCAGGCGAAGCGAATTGCCCACGACCGAAACGGAGCTCATCGCCATCGCGGCGGCGGCGAATTCCGGATTCAGCAGAATGCCCCAGAGAGGATAGAGGACGCCGGCGGCGACCGGGATGCCGATGATGTTGTAGATGAAGGCCCAGAAGAGGTTCTGGCGGATGGTCCGCATGGTTTCGAAGGAGAGGCGGATCGCTCTCGGCACGGCCAGAAGATCGTCCCGCATCAATGTGATGTCGGAGGCCTCGATCGCCACATCCGTCCCCGCGCCGACAGCGATTCCGATGTCGGCGGCCGCGAGCGCCGGGGCGTCGTTGATCCCGTCCCCCACCATCGCCACGATCTCGCCCGCCTCGCGGAGTCGATGGATTTCGGCGGCCTTGTCGCCCGGAAGCACCTCCGAAAGGATGCGGTCGATGCCCAGGGTCTTGCCCATCGCGTTCGCCGTTCCCTCATTGTCCCCGGTGATCATGGCGACCTTCAGGCCCATCCCCTTCAGCTCGGCGATCGCCGCGGACGCGGAGGGTTTGGGCTGATCGGAAAATCCCAGCAACCCGAGGAGGCGGCCCCCCTCTGCCACGAAGACGGAAGTTTTCCCGTCACCGGCAAGCCGCACGGCCTCCGAGTCGATATCCCCCCCGCCGGTCACCACCCCCTCCCCTTCCAGAAGACGGCGGTTTCCCAGCAGCAGGGCCTTTCCGTCCCGGAATGCCTTTACGCCGAGGCCGGACAACGCCTCGAACCCCGTCACCGCGCCGGCAACGAGGCCTGCCCGCTTTCCCCGTTCGAGGACCGCCCTTGCCAGCGGGTGTTCGGACGCGGCTTCGATGTCGAGGGCCGCCTGCAGGAGGTTTTTGGGATCGACTCCCCGTGCGGGAATCATGTCCGTCACTTCCGGCTCTCCGCGCGTGAGCGTTCCGGTCTTGTCGAAAACGATCGTCCGGAGGCGGTAGGCGTTTTCCAGGCTCTCCCCCCCTTTGATCAGGATGCCGTTTTCCGCCCCGAGCCCCGTCCCGACCATGACCGCCGTCGGGGTCGCGAGTCCCAGCGCGCATGGACAGGCAATGACGAGAACGGACACGAAATTGAGGAGGGCGCGGCTGAACGCCGCATCGGGGACCCAAAAATACCAGACGGCGAACGTGACCACGGCGATCCCGAATACGGCGGGAACGAAGATCGATGCGACCCTGTCCGCGAGACGCTGGATCGGGGCCTTCGACCCCTGCGCCTCCTCCACGAGCCGGATGATCTGCGCCAGCGCCGTTTCGGCGCCGATCCGCGTCGCCCGGAACGTGAAGCTCCCGGTCCGGTTGAGCGTCGCGGCAAAAACCTCCGCCCCCTCCATTTTAGCCACCGGCATGCTCTCTCCGGTCAACATGGACTCATCGACGCTGGAGCTGCCGGAGACGACCACGCCGTCCGTGGAGATCTTCTCCCCGGGCCGAACGACGATCAGATCGTCTTTCACGACCTGATCGATCGGAATGTCCCTCTCCACACCTTCCCGGATGACACGCGCGGTTTTCGGCTTCATCCCCATCAGGCGCTGGATCGCCTGGGAGGTCCGTCCCTTCGCCCGGGCCTCCAGAAGCCGGCCGAGGATAATCAGCGTCACGATGAAGGCCGCCCCGTCGTAATAGACGTGGGGCAGGATTCCGGCTTCGGAGAAAAAACGCGGGAAAAAGGTCGCAAGCGAGGAATAGAGCCAGGCCGCCAGCGCCCCGACGGCCACCAGTGTGTTCATGTCCGTGGTCTTCTGCCGGGCCGCCTTGATCGCGCCGCTGAAAAACCGGCTCCCGACCCAGAAAACGACCGGCGTGGTCAGGAGGAAGAGGGCTATGAGGAGCGGCTGCCGGGGGATCCCCATCAGAAAGGGGAACCAGTGTCGCATGGAGCCGACGAAGATCACGACGCTGAGCACGATTCCGACGGCAAAGCGGATCTTCAGATCCCGGATCTCCTTTTCACGGGCCGCACCGATCGGATCCTCCCGGGTGTCGTCGGGAATCCCCAGGTAGTCATACCCCTGTTCGGTGATGACCCGGCGGACCGCCTCGATGCCGGCCCATCCCGGAATGTGAGACACCGTGGCCCGCGCGGTCGCAAGGTTGACCGCGACGTCGGTCACGCCCGGAACCTCCCGGATGGCGTTCTCCACACGGCGGACACAGGCGGCACAGCTCATCCCCCCGACGGAGACGGTCGTTTTCAGATCCCGTTTATCCGACAACCTCGTACCCCGCTTTCGATATCCTTTCCCGGATCAGAGCCCGGTCCACCGGCTTCTCCTCCGTGAAGGACGCCTCCCCCGTTTCCAGGTTCACCTGCACATCCCGGATCCCGTCCATGCCGCTCAGCGCTTTGGCCACGGCCATGACACAGTGTCGGCATGTCATCCCCTTGATTTTGATCGTCGTCATTTCATCCTCCTTTGTTTCTTTCTATCACATCCCGGTTCATTTCGACAGCGGGAATCGTCCCTTCCGATGTTAAAAAGTTCTTTTTTTACGATGATATCCACGGATGAGTCCGTTATTAAATGCTTGACAGGAGGATTTCGACCCGATATTTTACAGCCGCTCGCGATTGTCCGGAATTCTGGAACAGCGCCGTGAATCCTGCTGATTTCGGAGCGGGAAAGACGGATTGGTGACATTGATGCCCATGATCCGATCACTGTTCAAAAGCAAACCCCGCCGCCGGTCCCTGATCGCCTTCCTGTTGGCGCTGGCGCTCCTGCTGCCGGCCTGGTGGTATTGCGGTCTATGGCAACAGGAAAGGCTCGTCATCGAAAAACGGACCCAGACGGCCGAACTGCTGAAGGTCCAGGGCCGTTCCCTCAGCGCGGAAATCGGCGGCCGAACGGCCCTCGTCAAGGCGCTCAAAGCGTTCCTGATCGAATATATCAGTCATGACCGGGAAATCGCTCCGGCAGAATTCAACAACTTTGCCGCCGGCATCAGCAGCGCCGCAAGCGGCGTCCGCACCATTATTGTGGCCCGTGACGGAATCATCCATCCGATCATCTGTTGTTCGGGGAGAAAACCGTCCCGACGAAAAACCCGGTTTTTCAACAGGTCGACACCCCGGACGGATCTTGGAAGCTGGCGGCGCTGCCCGCCGAAGGATGGACCGCGTCCGTGAAAAAGCCTCTCCTTCTGTTCCGCGGGATCACCCTGGGGATCGCGCTTTTGACCGCCGTCCTGATCGGACTGGTGGCCGGTTATCAGGCACACCTGACCCAGGCCATCCGTCGGCGGACCGGTGTCCTGCAGCGCTCGCTTACCGATCGCCGGGAAACGGAAGAACAACTGAACCTGACGTTGAACAACCTTCGGCAGGCGATGGGAGCGGCGTTGAATACGCTCGCCCTGACGGTGGAATCAAAGGATCAATACAAAACGGGCCACCACAGAAGGGTCGCCGATCTGGCAAGAACGATCGCAACGGAGATGGGGCTCTCCCGGCAGATCATCGACGGCATCCGGATGGCGTCTTCCCTTCACGACATCGGAAAGATCTCCGTTCCCGCGGAAATTCTGAGCAAGTCCTTCGCCCTCTCCGAAGCGGAACGACACCTGATCAAGATGCACCCCCAGTCTGGATACGATATCCTGAAGCAGGTGGAGTTTCCGTGGCCCGTGGCCAAGATCGTCTGGCAGCATCATGAACGGATGGACGGATCCGGATATCCGCTGGGTTTGAAGGGGGACGAAATTCTGCTGGAGGCGCGAATCCTTGCCGTCGCGGATGTGGTCGAGGCCATGGCCTCCAACCGCTCCTACCGAACCGCGCCGGGACTGAACAAAGCATTGGAGGAGATCGCGGCGCACCGGGATGTTCTGTACGACCCCAGCGTCGTTGACGCATGCCTTTGCATTTTCAAGGACAAAGATTTTCGGCTGGTTGAGTGAACATGCCGATTGTGCCGGCCGGGAACATTGCGGACTTTCCCCGGATCACCGCAGGACCCCGGCCGTGATTTTCGAAGATCCACAGCGGCGTCGGGAGGAAGGGCATGCTGATCCGTTGCTGGGGGGCAAGAGGATCCATCCCGGTTTCGGGGAGGGAATACCTGCGCTATGGGGGAGACACGCCCTGCATTGAAATCCGCACCGCAGAGGATCGCATCGTCATCATTGATGCCGGTTCGGGCATCCGCAGACTGGGAAACCGACTCGTCGCCGAAAAACGTTCCCAATATACGATGATCTTCACCCATGCCCACTGGGATCACATCATGGGCTTTCCGTTCTTTAAGCCCATTTACCGGTCCGGCACGCGGATCTCGCTTTTCGGCTGCCCCTTCGCGCAAAAATCCATCCGGAAAATGATCTCCCTTATCATGGCTCCCCCCAATTTTCCGGTGGGTTTTGAAGAGATCCGGGCAAACATTCAATATCACAGGAAATGCCGAAAAGCATTGCAGTTCGGCGGCCTGAACGTAACCTCCATTCCGATCAGCCATCCAAACCAGGGACTGGGGTACCGCCTCGAGGAGGATGGAAAATCGTTCGTCTTTCTCACCGACAATGAGCTGACCTATCGGCATCCGGGCGGAATGACATACGAGGACTACCGCGCCTTTGCGAATGGGGCGGATCTTCTCATCCATGACGCCGAATACCGTCCGCAAGATTACCGCTTGACCCGGACCTGGGGCCATTCGGTTTACACGGATGCGGTGCGGCTCGCCCTCGACGCCGGCGTCCGCCGTCTCGGCCTCTATCACCACAACCAGGAACGAACGGACGACGCTTTGGAGGAGATGGTCGCAAAATGCCGGAGAATGAGCGCCGGGCAACCGCTGGATTGTTTTGCCGTCCATCAGGACATGGAGATCGTTCTCTGAAACGGGATGAAAAGCCTTTACGGTTCTCGGGAGGACCGAAACCGGAAACATCGCCGATGTGTATGGAAATCTTATCGGCGGCACCCAACAAACCCTAAAACGAAAGGAGTCATTCAAGATGTGGATCCAGGAAGAAAGGCATTGCGCAAACCGGCATCACAAGGGTTCTCTTCAGGGGTATCGTTTTGCAATATCCCTGCTCGTTGCCGTTTTTCTGTTGGCCTGGTTTCCCGCACCCGGCGGGGCGCATTCCCCGAAAGAAATTGCGCTTTCCTACGACCAGGCCAAAAAAGCGCTGGAGGTCCGGATTACACACGGCGTGGATGATCCGGCAAAACATTACATCGAAAGCGTCGAGATCAAAAAAAACGGCAAAACGCTTTCCAAAACCGAGTACAAAAGCCAGCCCGGAGAGGCGACCTTCCTCTATACCTACCCGGTGGATGTCGTGCCCGGCGATATCCTCGAGGTGAAGGCCTCGTGCAACAAGTTCGGCTCCAAGACGGTGAAAATGACTGTGGGGAAATGACCCGGTCGAACGGGTTGTCCGTGCGGCGCCCCCGCGCGACCCCGAAACGCATCCGGGAGGCAGCCGAAACGCGCTTCGGGAGGAAAAAGTGAGCCATGTTCATCCCGGCCACCGCCGACGAGATCCGGAAACTCGGCTGGACCAAACTCGATGTGATCCTGATTACCGGGGACAGCTATATCGACAGTCCCTTCGTCGGCGTTTCCGTGATCGGCCGGCGCCTGCTTGCCGCCGGATACCGCGTGGCGATCATCCCCCAACCGGACATCGCTTCCGGAAGGGATATCACCCGTTTCGGCGAGCCGGAGCTCTTCTGGGGCGTGACGGGGGGTTGCATCGATTCGCTGGTGGCGAACCGGACCGCCTCCGGGAAAAGGCGTCGGAAAGACGACTTCACGGCCGGCGGGATCAACAACCGCCGCCCCGACCGCGCGGTCATCGCCTATGCCAACCTGATCCGTCGCCATTTCAAGGAAACGGCTCCCATCGTCCTGGGGGGAATCGAGGCCAGCCTGCGGCGGATCGCCCATTACGATTTCTGGTCCAACCGGATTCGCCGCTCCATCCTGACCGACGCAAAGGCCGATTTCCTCCTCTATGGAATGGCGGAAAACTCGATCCTGCATCTTGCCGCGAATCTCCGGGAAAACGGGGACGTCTCGGAGCTGAGGGGCCTCTGCTACGCGGCGGCCACGCCCAGGCCCGGCTTCCTGGAGCTTCCCTCCTGGGAGGAGTCGACGGCAGACCCGGCGGCCTTCGAGAAGATGTTCCTGGCCTTTCACCATAACCAGGATTCCCGGACGGCACGGGGGCTCTGCCAGAAACAGGATTCCCGCTGGCTCATCCACAACCCGCCGGCCCACCCGCTCACACAGGCGGAGATGGACGAGGTCCACGGGATGGACTTCGCGCGTGCGGTTCATCCATGCCATCAGAGCGCCGGCGGCGTCCGTGCGCTGGAGACGATCCGTTTCTCCATCGTCACCCACCGGGGCTGCTACGGGGGGTGTCATTTCTGCGCGATCGCCGCCCATGAGGGACAAACGGTCAGCATGCGGAGCGAGGCCTCGATCGTCCGCGAGGCCGCATGCCTGACCTCCCTCCCCGGCTTCAAGGGACGTATCCTCGACGTGGGCGGGCCGACGGCCAACATGTACGGCTTCGAATGCAAGAAGAAGCTTCAGCGCGGCGCCTGCACGAACCGAAGCTGCCTCTATCCTGTCGTCTGCAAAAACCTCCGCCCCGATCACGGCCTCCTGATCGCGCTTCTCCGGAAACTGCGAAAGCTCCCCGGCATCAAACAGGCGGTCGTCGCCTCCGGCATCCGGCCGGACCTGCTCCTGGCCGACCGGAAGAACGGCATCCCTTGCCTCCGCGAGATCATTCGACACCACGTCTCCGGACAGATGAAGATCGCCCCCGAGCACTCGGAGCAAAAGGTTCTCCGGTGCATGGGGAAACCGGGAACGGAATCCCTGCTCGCCTTCCGTGATCTTTTCCGTAAGTTCACAGAGGAGGCGGGGAAGGAACAGTTCCTGACCTGCTATTGGATCGCCGCCCATCCGGGCTGCGAACAGGCCGACATGGAGGCGCTCCGCCGCTTCGCCGTTCGCGAGCTGGCCCTCCAACCCGAGCAGGTTCAGATCTTCACCCCGACCCCCTCGACATTATCGACGTTGATGTACTACACAGGGCGGGACTTCCGGACCGGAAAAAGGCTCTTCGTTGAGAAGACAACGGCCGGCCGTGAGCTTCAGAAGAAGATTTTGGTTGCGAAAACGCCTGGATTCGGGTATGGGGGACGCATCCGACAAACACCGAAGCGGGAGGGAAAATCATGGGAAAAGACAAGAATGTCAAAAAGGATACCAAGAAAAAACCTTCCAAAACGCTGAAGGAAAAGAAGGAAGCCAAGCGGTTGAAGAAGATGGGGAAGACCGCGGAGGTGTGAGGCTACGGAGGTAAACGACGGCCTCCGCCGGAGAGAAAGGCTTCAGGAACGACCGAAGTCATCCTCGAGCCTCTCGATATCGTCTTCTCCGAAATACTCACCCCTCTGGATTTCAATAAAGGCGGCCTCCTCCTTCCCTGCATTCCGGAAACGATGTTTCGCGCCGCAGGGAATATCGACGGTATCGCCGGGCCGGAGGGGAATCTCCTTCTCCCCGACGGTCACGACGGCCTCCCCCCGGATCAGGTGCCAGTGTTCCGACCGGCGCCGGTGGCGTTGCAGGCTCAGGCGTTTTCCCGGTTTCACGGAGATCCGCTTGACCTTGTGATCCGGTTCATCAGCCAGGACCGTGTAGCACCCCCAGGGACGCTCATCCGTTTCCACGAAAACCCCCTGCCTACAAGCCGTTTGAGGAAGCCCGGCCCTTCTCCCCCCGCCGGTTTCACGAAAACATCACGTATTGATGCTCCAGGGTCCCGACACCCGTCCGGATCGCCGCCTCCGCAACCCCGCGGGCGACCATTTCCGGCACTTTTCGATTGAAAACGCTGGGAACGATATGTTGCTCCATCAATTCTTCGGGAGCGACGCAATCGGCGATCGCGTTGGCCGCCGCGATCAGCATCTCCCGGTTGATTTCACGGGCCCGGCAGTCGAAAACCCCCCGGTAAAGCCCCGGATAGCAGAGGATGTCGATCAGTTGATTTTCATAATCCGGACGGCCGGTGGCCATCACGCGCACAAAAGATCCGACCTTCTCCGGCAGGATTTCCGGAACGGGGTTCGCCATTGCGAAGACAACGGCATTGCCGGCCATTTTCCGAACCTCCTCGACGGAAACCGCGTTTGCATCGGACACGCCGATCAAAACATCGGCACCGCCTGGACAATCTCCTGCGGATCCCGGGTATTCAGGCAGATGGGAAAGGCGTCGACCCCTGCAAAGTTCTTGAAGATAATGGCCTTGCCTTCCATGACCGGCAGCGCCGCCGCCGGCCCGACATCCCCGAGGCCGAGAACGGCCGTGCCGTCCGTGACAATCGCCACGCTGTTCTTTTTCATGGTCAGCTCATAAACCCGTTCCGGCTCCTCGTAGATGGCCCTTGTCACCCGCGCCACATCCGGCGTATAGGCGGTCGCAAGGTCGCTCCGGGTCTTCAGCGGAACCTTGCTGGCGGTCTCGATCTTCCCTCCCTGATGGAGCAGAAGGGTCCGGTCCGCCACGTTCAAAATCTTGATCTCCTTGACCCTCCGGACCGCGGCGGTGATCAGCTTCGCCATATCCAGGTCGGCGGCGTAGGCCTCGATATCGCGGATGATGCCGCCGCTTTCGAACCCGACCACATCGAAGGCGCCGACAACCCCTCCCGCCCTGTTGATGACGGAGATCACCTTTCCCAGCGCACCCGCCTGCTTGGGGATCACGAGCCTCAGCACCACACTGTACCCAGTCCCTCCCCTGTTCATCATCCTGTCTCCTTGGGTCGATGCGTTGATTCCCTTTGAACAAACGAACCTAAAATTCGATGGCTCTTTTATACTCCAAGCGCAGCTAAAGTCAAAGCGTCTTTCTCGTCTCGAACAGAAGGCAGGCGTAGGTTCCCCCGAAGGAGATTCCGCTCAGCAGCCCCTTCCGCACGGGCCGGCGTCGGGCCTCCCCGATCACAAACGGGAGGGAAGTCAGAGGCGCCGTCAGGCCCGTCACCGGCGGGACAATCCCTTCCCGGATCGACAGCGCCAGCGCAGCGGCCCGGATACCGCCGGAGGCGAAGATCTCCCCCGTGGCCCCCTTCAGCGATGTGATCAGCGGTCCGCCGTCGATCCCGCTGAAAAGTCGTTCATACGCGGCCGCCTCGGCGGCGTCGAGCCGGTGCCCGCCGTTCCCGGCGGCCTGGATGCAGTCGAGCTCCGACGGCTTTACGCCGGCCATCCGCAGCGCCCGCTCCAGGGCCATGGTGAATCCGCGGGGATCATCCGGCCATTCCGTGGACGGCAGGGCCGAAGAGGAAAGCCCCCATCCCGAAATCTCGCAATAGGATGCCGCGCCGCGCTCCCGGGCGAGATCCTCCGCTTCGAGGCAGATCAACCCACACCCCTCCCCCACAACTGCGCCGTTCCGCGTAATGTCGAAAGGCCTCGCGCCCTCGGCTCCGCCTTCCAGCGGGGAAAGACAACGAAAATGCCCGAGGGCCTCATAGAAAAAAGGCGACAGCATGTCCGCCCCGCCGGCCAGGATCACGTCCGCGGCGCCGCGCCGGATCTCCATCGCGGCATAGGCAATGGCCGTTTCGGCGGAGACGGCCTGATGGTTGACCGTCGTGTTCACCCCGCGGAACCCGAGCTCGATGGAGGCGTGACCGGCAGGGGCGTTCATCACCGTATTGGGCACATGGATCGGACTGATCCTGCCGGGACCTTCCGTGAACAGAATCCCGGCGCTCTGCACCTTGAGCTCCGTGTTCCCGAAGGCGGTCCCCATTACGATTCCGATCCGGTCCCGATTCGCCTCGGTCACAACGATTCCGGCATCCTCCAGGGCCATCCGGACGGAGGCGGTCGTCATTGCGGACAGCCGGTCCATCTTCCGCAGGTTTTTCAGAGAAATAAAATCGCGCGGCTGAAAATCCCGGATCTCGGCCCCCAGGTGCGATCCGAAGCCGCCGGTGGGAAAGGAACCGATCTCCCGGATGCCGGTCTCCCCTCGGCAGAGGGCATCCCAAAACCGCTCCCTTCCCGATCCCAGCGGTGTGACCATCCCGATCCCGGTCACGCTGACCCGTCTATCCAAGCCGCACCCCCTCGTCCCGGAACCGGCCGAAAATCACCGAGGTGTTGTTCCCTCCGAAGGCAAACGAGTTGGAGAGAACCACGTCCGGCGCAACCAAGCGTGCGCCTGTCGTCACGTAATCCAGATCGCACTCCGGATCCGGTGTTTCGCAGTGGATCGTCGGCGGGATAAAGCCCTCCGCAATGGCCAGGACGGAGACGACCGCCTCCAGCGACCCGGAAGCCCCCAGCGTATGGCCGTGCATCGATTTCGTCGAACTGACCGGAATCCGCCGGGCACGCGTGCCGAAAACCTCCTTGATCGCCCGCGTCTCCATCCGGTCGTTGGGCGGCGTCGCGGTGCCGTGGGCGTTGATGTAATCGACCGCCTCCGGCCCCAGGCACGCGTCCCTGAGGGCTTCCCGCATGGCCCGGACCGCCCCGGAGGCGCCGATGTCCGGCGCAGTCATGTGGTGTGCGTCGCAGGTCACGCCATAGCCCAGCACCTCGGCAAGAATGGCGGCGCCCCTCTGTCTGGCGCCCGCAAGGGATTCGAGGATCAGGATGCCTGCCGCTTCTCCGAGGGTCAGGCCGGCGCGGTTTCCGGAGAAGGGGCGGCAGTATTCCGGATCGATCGCCTTTAACGCGTTGAAGGAGGAAAAGGTCATCCGGCAGAGGGGCTCCGTCCCGCCGGCGACCATCGCCCTGGCGGCGCCGTTTCGGATGAGGTCCCTCCCCAACCCGATGGCCGTGGCCCCGGAGGAGCAGGCCGTCATGATCGTGGCCTTCGGACCATAGAGGCCCAGCAGCGTGGTCAGATGGTTGGCCGTGGCGGCGCACGATACGCAGGAGAGCCGGGAAAAACGCGCACGGCGCCCTCCACGCTGAAGGTAGTCCCGGTAAAAGGATTCCGCTTCCAGCAGACCGCCCGCCCCGCCGCCGATCACGACGCCCATCTCCTGCCGGAGATTGTCCGGGACCGGGTGGAGCCCCGCCTGGGAGAGGGCCTGAAGTGCAGCAGTCAACGCAAAAACATCGGATCGCGACATCCGTTTGAGCGACATGCCGCGCGGGATCGCGTCGCGGGGGCGGAAATCCCTGACCTGGGCCCCGTTGCGGGTGCAAAACCCCGCCGTATCGAACAGCGAGATCGGCCCGATTCCGCATACGCCGTTGCGCAAGGCGGCGGCGAATTCGGCGGGGTCGTGCGCGACGGCATTGACCGTCCCGAGCCCCGTAATCACCACACGCTTTTCGTCATTCCGCATTGCCGCAGGCTATCCCTTCCGCCGATCGAATCGGCCCCCGTCCGGAAATCATCGTGCAAGATTTTCTTCCGTTCCGGCCGTATCCTACCATCCTTTTCAAAGGGTTTCAAATCGCCTGATCAGCAGGTTTGTGTTGACGCCGCCGAACGCAAAGTTCTGGATGCCCGCGACGCGGATCGGCCGTTCCGTCAGTTGCAGGGTGTGCCGGATCATGGAGCACCGTTCATCGGGCTCCTCCAGGTTGAGTGTGGGAGCGACAAATCCGTCCTGCATCATATAAAGGGTCATGATGGTTTCTATGACGCCGCAAGAGCCCATCGTATGCCCCATGTATCCCTTGAGACCCGTCACGAGGGGTCCGCGGCCGTATACGGCATGGATGGCCTGGGCTTCGATCACATCCCCCATCTTGGTCCCGGTGGCGTGGGCGCTGACGAAATCCACTTCGTCCGCCGCCAGGGCCGCATCCTCAAGGCCGAGACGGAGCGTTTCGCCGATCCCGTTTCGGTTCGGCAGGATGAGATCGCCTCCGTTGTTGTTGCAGACGAAGCCGATGATCTCCCCCAGGATCGGGGCGCCGCGCCTTTTGGCGTGCTCGAGTTCCTCCAGCAACACCGCTCCGGCGCCTTCCCCGACGACCAGTCCGTCGCGTTGCCGGTCGAACGGACGCGGCGTCGACTGAGGACGGTCGTTGAAGGCCGTGGAACAGGCCAGCAGATTGTCAAAAACCGCCACCGTGGTCGTATCATACTCATCCGCTCCGCCGCACAGCATCGCGTCCTGCATGCCGAACTTGACCGCCTCATAGCCGAAGCCGATCGACTGACTGCTCGTCGTGCAGGCCGTCGAGGAGGAGATCACCCTGCCGGTGATGCCGAACATCTTCGTGATGTTCACCGCCGTCGTATGGACCATGGATTTCAGGTAATCGACGGCTCCGATGGAGCGGAACTCGGACGGGGAATCGCCGAAGAAAATCTTGTAGATTTCCCGCTGAACGGTCGGGCTGCCGTGCGTGGAGCCGAAGGCGACGCCCAGTCGGCCGGAGGCCACAAATTCCGGCGGCAACCCCGCCTGATCGAGAACCTCCTTCGCCACCTGACAGGCGTAATACGCGACGGGGCCCATGGTCTTGCGGTAAAGTCTCCGAAAGTCGAAGACGGGCGGAGGATCCACCGTCCCGAAGACCTGGGAGTGGATGTATTTCGAAAGGAGGTGATCCTCCCGCAGCGGTTTGACGCCGGAGACGCCTCTCTGCAGGCTCTCCACGATCTCGGCCCGCGAATGACCGATGGGCGTGATCGCCGAACAGGCCGTGATGACGACTCTCCTCCCCTTCACGTGCGGACTTCCACCCCCTTCCCCACCGGAACCGGTTTCCAGCGCCTACCCACCCCGCGACCCCCGCTCTCTCGCCCGGCCGAGCGTCTCGACATAGTCGAGAATGTCGTTGATGGTCCGGATATCCATGGCCATTTTCTTCTCTTCGTGGGTCAGTTCCGACTTCAGGAAACGTTCGATCCCGATCAGCAACTCGATGGCGTCCACGCTGTCGAATTCGTAGGTTTCGCGAAGATCGTCGTCCAAGCCGGGATCCTCGATCTCAAATTCGCTTTTGAAAATCCGGAGGATCTCCGACGTAATCTCTTCTCTCGTCATGGGGCTCCTATCCCTGCGTTCACACGGTTCGTCTTTTCGCCCCCGATGTATAGACGTTATTCTCGCTCAGATCAAGCCCGACTTGTCTTGCATCGTTTTTCCTTCCAATGCCGAACGCACGTCGGCCATCAGGCCGGACAGCGAAAAGCGATCCTCCTCATAATCCGGTTCGATGCTCCCGGCCAGCTCTACGTCAATGACATATTCGCCGGCGGTGTTGAATAAAAAGCGGTCCGGGGCAAAGAGCCTGTCCGTATTGCGGATCCGAACCAAGCGGATCGGCTTCGCCCGGCAGAGCCTGGCGATTTTGAACGCACCCTGATCAAACGGGCCGAGCCTGCGGTCGCGGGAACGGGTTCCCTCGGGAAAGATGAAACAATTCCCGCCGGACATCAGATAGTCCTTCATGCTTTTGATCTGGTCGATCCTGTGAACGGTCAACGGGCCCTCTCCCGCGGCGGGGATGTAGCCGGATGCCCTGAGAATCCGGCCGAAAACCGGAAACCGGAAATAATCGCTTTTCACGATGGTCTTCTGCCTTTCGAACAAAGACACCAAAAGGATCGGGTCGAGAAAGGAGAGGTGGTTGGCAAAGATCATGCTGGAACGGAGCGCCTTGACCTCCTCCGATATGCGCCATGTCACGTTGGGAACCAGCGCCCGCAGCAGGGTGAAAAACGACCGGTAGAAACGGTGGTTCAGCCTTTGAAAGGCCTCTTCCCGATGGGATGAAAAAAAGAAGGCCCACAGATAAAAGGGTGAAAACCAGATCAGGAAGCCCAGGACATAGAAGGCCCAGAGGACGACCGTGACCATGAAATCATGTATCCATTTCCGCAATCTGGATAGCCGAGCCCGCATATCGTGTTCTATGGTTTCGACTCCTTGGAGAGCTCTTCGTAAACCGCTGCAAAACGTTCCTGGCCGATCATCTGCCGCACGGTCTGAAAGGATCCCAGAACCGTCCCCAGAATTCCCGGCGCCATGCTGTTCTGGCCGGCAAAAAAGAGCCCGCCGATTGCAACGCGGTGGAAGGAGGCGGCAACCGGGAGCTGCTGCACCGACCGCCGGATGCCGTACGGCGAACCTTCCGGGCTGCTCACCCAATCCCGGATGGTCAGCGGGGTATAGGCGTCAACGATCTCGGCCCCGTTCAGGGGTCCGAAAATCTCCTCGGCCTTTCCGAGCATCAGGCCGGCCCTGCGGATCTTTTCCTCCCCGTATTCCGCGCCGCGCCGGCCTGTCGCTGTATGTTCCCACCGACGCCACTCCGAGAATCGACTGCGGGTAATCATCAGCAACAGGCTTTTGCCTTCCCCTCCGCTGCGCAGCTGATAAAACACACCGTCGGAAATCCACCCCTCCCCGTCCGCATGCAGCCGGTAAACGTTGTGCGGCAGAGCAGGGTGGGTGTCTGCATTGAGCAGGGCATTCACCGCAAAGAGGCCCTCCGTCTCGAGAAGATCCCGAATCCTCCTTGCCCGGCGGGGTTTCACGGCCCCTTCCGGCAACATCGACAAAACCGTTTTGGGGTGTACCGCGGCCACGACACGGCCTCCCCGGAGTACCCTTCCGGAGGCGAGCCTCACGCCGGACACCTTTCCCCCGTCGGCCAGGATCGCCTCCACCGGATCGTTGCAGATCAGGCTGCCGCCCAGTTCCTTGAATCGCGAAGCGAACGTATCCGCCAGGCCCGGGCCGCCCCCCCGCAAACGCCAGGAAGAGAGCAGATAGGAGGTGAGCGCCAGGTGGTGGTAGATCACGGGGCAGTCCTGTTCCGAAAGCCCCATCCATCTGGAGGCAACGGCAAGAACGCTTCGCAGCCTCCTGGAACAGTTCATCTTGCCAAGATAGACGGCAAGCGGCAAAAAAAGATCCGTGTCCGGGAAAGGCGTTGCCGCCGAAGACAGGAAAACCAGGGAATTCTGCAGATCGGCGATGACGCGGAGATTTCCGGCAATCGCCGCGATCGACCGCCGATCCTTCGGAAACGCCGCCGTCAACGCATCGGCGAATGCATCGATCCCTTCCGGCAAATCGAACGTAAAATCATCGAACCAATATCGGTCGATGGGACCGGCGCTCCCCATCCGCTCCGCCGCCGCCTGAATACCCAGATAATCGAACATCCTCCGGAGAGGCTGACCCTCCGCGAAAGCCCCGATATAATGAACCCCGACGGGGCAGTCGATTCCGTTCCGTTTGTAGCCGCGCATCAGACCGCCCGGCAGAGGATTTTTTTCAATGATCGCCACATTTCGGAACAACCGGGCAAGGATGATCCCGATCGAAAGTCCCCCGACCCCGGAACCGATGATCAACGCATCAAAAGGCTTCTCTGTTTCCATGGAGGATCACCTGGATGGCGACATCGCATGCAAAAAAACCGCACCGTTTAAAACCCGGTCCGGGAAACGCGGAATGGAGAATTTCGGCCGCGTCGTCAGCCAAAAGTCCGGGTCTTCATCCAGGACGCCGTTATTTTGTGCGATTTTTTTCAACGAATTCGGCCAGTGCGCGGACGGAAGCGAAGGCCTGCACCCCCACCTCCTTGCTCTCGATCTTGACGCCGTAATCCTTCTCCAGCATAAGAACCATTTCCAAAACATCGATAGAATCGATCCCCAGATCCCCGCCGACGAGCCGGTCATCGTCTCCGATGTCCTCCGGAAGGACATCCAACAGCGACAATGTCTCGATGATCTTGACCTTCAGTTCCGCAACAAGCGCGTCCATTTCGACCTCTTTTGTACGATGATGTTTTCGTTCAACCTGCAAATCCCCGATACCGGGCGATGATCCCCCTGATGATCCCATTGGTTTCTTTCAGGGTTCAGGTCCCGCGGGTTCGTCGCCTTCTTCCGGGCGAAAAACCTGGATGATGACGGTGGCCGCCGTTTCCGATCCGAGGCGCACCCTGCCTTCAAAGACGGCATATCCTTCCATCGCATAACCCCTTCCGGCCTCAGTCACCAGCGTTGCGGAAAGCGGGATGCAGGGGATTCGGAAATCGGCCTCCTTGATGCCCACAAGCCAACCTGTGGTTCCGCCCCGACCGCCGGATTGCTGTTGCTTCCATCCCTCGAGGAGCGCCGCCGTCTGTGCGACGAGTTCGACCGCCACCAGCGTATCGACGGCTCCGTCCCGATAGAGCGGCCAGTTCTCCGAAACGGTGGAAGAGGTCAGGGCCCTATCGTCATCGAGGGTCAGAACCTCACCGATCAGCCGCATCCTGCCCCTGTGGGGAATCAGGTTCTCAATATCCATATCCGCCCCTTCCCTTGGGGCCTCATAACAGAATTCCCTCCTTGCGGCAAGGAGGTTCCACACCCCGGATCCCTCCTCTTGAGCCTGGTTGAGCCGGCCGATTCGAACCTTTCATTTTTTAGATTTTCACGAATCCGTTTCAGGACAAGGGAACTCCGGGCGGGACTCCGGTCGAATCCGTGTGGGAGGGGGTCCAGGCAAGCGGTGAAGTTGCCCTCACGGCATGGGTATTTTTGCCAGGTAGATAAAAATCAGCCAGAGGGCGCCTCCCCCTATGCCGGCCAGCAGAGAAGAGATGAGCCACGATTTTTCGCCGAAAAGCCGGGTCGCTATCAACAGAAAGGCCGCCGAGCCGAGGAAGTAGCCGATATAGGGGATCAGGAAGGTGTAAATCATCATGGCCAGGATGCAAAGCGCGGCCGGTCCCTTCCAAAAAGGAGTCGTCCCCCCTTCTTTCCGCGTTTTCTTGAAGGTCGTCGCAAGATGGTAGAGGCCGCAGACAATCAAGATGACGCTCAGGATGAGAAGATACCACCCCGGCCCATAGGCTTCCTCCGCGGCCGCGGAAAGGCGGTTCAGCCGGAAACCTTCCACGATGCCTACAATCCCGACCACCGCCAAGAGAAGGCCTTCATTCCAGAGAACGGCTGCCAAGATACGGATCTCCTTTTCTCCGAGCTGTCCCCTGGGGAGCGCCGCACTCGTTCAGACGGCGCTCCCCGCGGAGAATCCAACATTTCGGTATAGGGTAACGGTTATTTCATTCCCTTCAATTCGTTGGCGAGGTCCAGCACATACTTGCGAAAATCCTGGGAGCCCGCAAATGCCGGAACGGCGCCGATTTTGGCCAGCTCATTCTTTACTTCCGCCGAATGGATGGCCCCCCCGATGGCCTCTTCGATCGCCTTGACGATGTCAGCCGGGAGACCCTTGGGACCCGCATATCCCACATGGCCCTGGAAGGTAACCGTTTTCCATCCCTGTTCCGCCGTGCATTTCAGATCCGGATAGCCGGCGTAACGGTTGTTCCCGGTGACGGCAACGAATTTAATCTTGCCGGCACTGAACATGGGACCCACCGAGGTCGTGGAGGCGGAACCGATGTCCACGTGTCCGCCGGCTACGGCGGTCACCAGGTCCGCACCGCCGGGATAGGTGACCATTTTGACCTTGGAGACATCGATGCCCTTCTGTTTCAGCGCGGCCCTGAACTGTCCCACAGGCCCGTCCGCCCCGGCCGTGCCGCCGAGCCAGCCCCATTTGATCCCTTCCGGACTGGCCTTGATCGCGGCGGCCACGTCATCCAGGGATTTCCAGTTCAGATCGGAGCGAATCGCGAAGACCCAGGGGAATTCGGCGATCTTGGCAATGTAGGTACGGTCCTCGATCTTGAAAGGCACATCCTTGCCCCAGGCAGCGGGAATCGCATTGCTGCCGTCCGCATCGGCCAGGAGGGTATAACCGTCCGCCTTGGCGCTCAGAGCCTCCACCGTTCCCGGGATCCCCTTGCCGCCCGGCTTGGCCGTGACGTTGACGCTGACCCCCCATTTGTCCGACAACATCTTCGCACCTACCCTGGCCACCCGTTCCGTGCTTCCCCCCACCGACCAGGGGACGATCACGGTGATGGGTTTCGCAGGATACTTGGCCTGAGCCATAACGCCCTGCACACCGATAAAGACGGTAAGCAGAGGAACGAGAATTGCCAGAGAAACCACCCACACATACTTCCTTTTCATACCAACACCTCCATGTTTGTTAAATGGTCGACTATCCGGCCATCTCTAAATGGCACGTCCCTATCATCTTTAGCCAAACCTCTTGAAGGCTTGCGCAATGGATTTCCGATAACTGAGGATCAAAACCGCCGCCGTCATGACCAAAAAAAGAATCGCAATGGGCCGGGACAGAAAAATGTCCAGGGAGCCGGCCGACATTTGAAGGGTCGCGCGAAAATGCTGCTCCAGGGCCGGCCCCAGGATAAACCCCAGGATGAGCGGGGCCGCGGGCCAGTCGCGCGCCTTCATCAGGTAGCCGAGGATGCCGAAGGCAATGGCCGTCCAGACATCAAATAATGTATTTCGAACGGAGTAAGCGCCGATAATGCAGATGGCCAGCGTGACGGGCCCCAGATAACGGTAGGGAACCATGGCCAGTCGCACCCAAAGACCGACAAGCGGCAGGTTGAGGACCACCAGAATGACATTCCCGATGTACAGGCTGGCGATGATCGTCCACGCCATATCCCCGTGCTGGGTAAAAAGCAGCGGGCCCGGCTGAAGCCCATACATCGTGAAGGAGGCAAACAGCAGCGCACAGGCGGCATTGGTCGGAAGCCCCAGGGAAAGCAGCGGGATCAGGCCCGCCTCGCTCGCCGCGTTGTTGGACGATTCCACGGCGGCCACCCCTTCAATGGCGCCCTTGCCGAACTTTTCCGGCTGTTTCGACGATCGCCGTTCGACGTCATAGGCCACAAAGGAGATCACCGAAGGCATCATGCCGGGAAGGATGCCCAGCCCCAGCCCCACGGCCGTGCCCCGGAGGCTCGCATAGAGGCCTTTGACCAGTTCCACGCCTCGGGGAATCATGCGGCCCAGTTTTCCCGTGTAGATGGAGAGCAGGCCCTCATTGGCACTGGAGAGGATCTCCGCGATGCCGAAGAGGCCCATCAGCACCGGAATCACATCAAATCCCTTCATCATGGCGGTGAATCCGAAGTTCAATCTCTGCCTTCCGGTCATGGGATCGAGCCCGATGCTGGCGATCAGCATTCCCAGAGTGGCCATCAATATCCCCCGCAGCTTGCTTTTCCCTGAAACGGCTACCAGGGTGGTGAAGCAGAAGAGCATCAACGCCACATATTCGGGGGCCCCGAATTTCAATCCCAGATCGGCCAGGGGCGGGGCAGCCAACTGCAGCACGACGATGGCCAGGGTTCCGGCGATGAAGGATCCGATGGCCGCGATGGCCAGGGCCTCTCCTCCGCGGCCCTGCTTGGTCATCTGGTAACCGTCGATCGCCGTGAGGATGGAAGAGGCTTCACCGGGCACGTTGAGCAGGATGCTCGTGACCGAGCCGCCATACATCGCCCCGTAAAAGATACCCGCCAGCATGATGATCGCCCCGGTCGGATCCAGATAGGCCGTCAGGGGAAGGAGCATCGCCATCGTTGCCGTGGGTCCCAGGCCGGGCAATACCCCGACCACGGTGCCCAGCAACGCGCCGATGAAACAGTACATCAAGTAGAGCGGTGAAAGGGCATGCTGTAAACCAACAAAAAAATCAGCCATCTGGGCCGACACTCCGATCGAGATTCGC
>JAEAMF010001190.1_pt1 | contig 21011 bp, 17 predicted proteins | sample 8958721 | NCBI WGS metagenome assembly JAEAMF01 (sample SAMN16933255, study PRJNA681124) | bioreactor sludge metagenome | isolation source: anaerobic bioreactor treating anionic surfactant - SDBS | place: India: Bengaluru | collected 2019-02-28
ATCATTATTCGACACTTGGGTGCACATTAAGTTCGACTAGGGTCTAGCTCCTTGACCTGCTCGGGCGAACTGCACTTGAAGCCGATGGTGCCGCCGTTGGCCGGCGTCGCCGCTTCTCCATTGATCGGCTCGCTGATGCCGAAGCTGCTGCCGTCGTGGCGGTAGAACAGCCGCTTGTGGCCGCTCGGCGCCTCGTTGCGGAAACCCTCGCCCGGACCCAGGACGCCCAGGACAGCATCGTAGAAACGTTTCGAGCGCTCGATATCGTTCGAGCCGACCATGACGTGATTCAGCATCCTTGATCCCTTTCTCAGCGCATCTGGGTGTAGTTGACCGGGGTGAAACGGTAGCCCTTGCCGGAGGTGGCAAGGTAGCCCAGGCCCGGGAACTGCAGGTGGGCGCCGCCGATCATGTAGCCGCCCTTGGCCGCGGCGTCGAATTCCTTCTTGCGGGTGGCGGCGGCGGCCTTCTGGTCGCCGTCGAACTGGATCGTCACGGCCGGGTTCTCCATCTGCACCGCCGCCACGTGGATCAGGTCGCCGATCACGAGCAGCTTCTGGCCGCCGCTTTCGACCAGGTAGCTGGTATGGCCCGGGGTGTGGCCGCCGGTCGGATTCGCGCGGATGCCCGGCACCAGTTCAGCGCTGCCTTCGAAAGGCTTGAAGCGGCCGGCCTTCACGTAGGGGCCGAGCGCCGCCTGGGCGCCCTTGAAGGTGTCCTTGTCCTTGGCCTTGTCCATGTTCGCCTGGCTCAGCCAGTGGTCCGATTCCAGCTTGTTGGCGCGCACGATGGCCTTGCTGAACACGGCCGCCGAGTCCTTCACCAGGCCGCCGGCGTGGTCGCCGTGGAAATGGGTCAGGTAGATCTCGTCGACCTGGTCCGGCGTGTAGCCGGCCGCCTTCATGTTCGCCACCAGCTTGCCCAGGGTCGGGCCGAAGAAGGAGCCGGCGCCGGTGTCGATCAGGACCAGCTTGCTGCCGGTGTTGATGAGGTAGGCATTGTCCGAGGTTTCCAGCATCGGCTTCAGGTGCGCCTTGGCCAGGGTCTCCTGGGTCTTCTTCGGATCCTGGGCCAGCAGCTGGTCGACCGGCAGGTCCACGGTGCCGTCCGACAGCGGGGTGATCTCGAACTGGCCCAGCATCATGCGCGACCAGCCCGGGGCCGGGGTCTTCGCCATCGGGGCGGCGGCCAGGGCCGGGGTGGCAATGCAGATCGCCAGTGCGGCGGCGGCCAGCATGGACAGGGTAGGTCGTGGGATGGTTTTCATCGTGAAGTCCTCGTTGTTGGTTGCTGCGGCAAGCCGGCCGCAGTGCGTTGCTTATCCTACATGATTGCTTGTCGGAATGCTTACCGTCCGCGTGGGGGAATACGTGTTCGCGCAAGCTGTGGTGTAATGGCAGGTTCCGAATGTTGCAAAACGTATCCATGTTCTCGATGTTGTCGCAGTTGCTGTCGAGGCTGGGGCGCCTGCGTCCCGCCGGACCGACTTCCTTCACCCGGCAGGTGCCCGCGGCCCTCGGCGCCCTGCTGGCCCTGCTCCTCACCGCCCTGGCCAGCCGCGCCGCGCTCGGCGCCGCGGCGGTGCATTCGCTGCCCTTCCTGATCGCCCCGATGGCCGCGTCCGCGGTGCTGCTGTTCTGCCTGCCGGCGGCGCCGCTGGCCCAGCCCTGGCCCGTCATCGGCGGCAACGTCGTCTCGGCCCTGGTCGGCGTGGCCTGCGCGCAGGCCGCCGACCCGCTGGTGGCGGCGCCGCTGGCCGGCGGCCTGGCGATCGCCGCGATGGCCACGCTGCGCTGCCTCCATCCGCCCGGCGGCGCGGTGGCCGTGACCGCCGTGCTGGGCGGGGCGGCGGTGAGCAAGGCCGGCTTCTGGTTCGTGCTGGCGCCGGTGGGCCTGAATTCGGTCCTGATGGTGCTCGGCGCGGTGGCCTGGAACCGGCTGTCCGGACACCATTATCCGCACGTGCAGCTGGCCGCGCGCGCGCCCGAGGAAAAGGCGGGCTTTGCGAAGGAAGACCTGGATGCGGCGCTGGACAGCTATGGCGAGACGCTCGACGTCAGCCGCGACGACCTGGCCACGATCTTCGCCGAGACCGAGCAGCGCGCCGCCGAGCGCCGCGCGCGCCGGCACAGCTGCGGCGAGCTGGCCCATCCCGTGCCGGCCAGCCTGAGCCCGGACATGCCGCTGGCGGCGGCGCGCGCGCTGCTGGTGCGGCACGGCGTTCCGGCGCTGCCGGTGGTGGATGCAGCCGGCTGCCCGATCGGGGTGCTCAGCATGGCGGGCCTGGTGGCGGCCGGCGGCAGCGCCAGCCGCCCCTTGCCGGCGCGCGCGCGGCGAGCCACGGCGCTGCTGTTCGGGCGCGATACGGCGCCGACGGTCGGCCAGTTGGTCGAGGCGGATTTCGTCGCCGTGCGCAGCACGGCGCCGGTGACGGCGCTGCTCACTCGCTTCCATGAGGGAGCGAGGCAGGTGTTCGTGGTGGACGAGGAGGGCAGGCTGGCCGGGATGGTGCAGCCCGGCGACCTGCTGGTGGGACTGGATCTAGGCCTGACGGAAGCTGCCTAGCTTGCCTCAGCGCCGCAGCACTTCTTGTACTTCTTGCCACTGCCGCAAGGGCAGTCGTCGTTGCGGCCGACCTTCGGCTCCTCTCGCTTGACGGTCTCGACCGCGCCTTTGCGGCGCGGCGCCCAGTAGCGGTAGATGGCCGGGATGTTGGCTTCGATCTCCAGCGCCAGCTGGTGGGCCTTGCGCGGGTCTTCGACTTCCGGCAGTTCGGATTCCTCGATCTCGTCGGCGCCGAGCAGGTAGATCGGGCGCATCAGTTCGGCCACTTCCGAATCCCAGATGGCTTCCCAGGAACCGGGGCGCAGTTCCATGCCTTCCCAGAAGCCCCAGCACCAGGCCTCGGCGTCGATCAGGGCCTCGCCCTCGAATTCATGCTCGACGAACAGCGGCTCGAACTCCTTCGGTGCGGCTTCGAAGGTGATCAGCACTTCGTTCATGAAGCGCATGATCAGGTTGATGATGCGCTGCTCTTCCTTCGGGTTCTTCCAGTTCGGCGCCTGCTTGCCGTCCTCGCCCCAGACGCGCGGGAGCCATTCGGCCGGCATGATGGTTTCCGGGCCGATCGCGATCGCGGTCAGGTAGCCGTGCAGGGTGTCCATCGTCATCGCGTCCTCGGGGGAGCGGTCGGACAGCAGGAACTGGTCGAGTTCGTCGAATTCTTTATCGGTAAGGGGCTCGTCGAGATGCATGGGGTGCTCTTGTTGCGGTTGAAGGCGCCAGTGTAACGCCTGCGGAGGCGAAGAGCATAGAAAAGCGGTGCGGCGCGTACAATGCGTGGATGGAGAATCTGTCTACCGAATCAAACGAGCACGCCCATCCGTTCGCCCGGCTCGATCCGCAAACGGTGCTGGAGGCCGTCGAAAGCGTCGGCCGGTACGGCGACGGCCGCCTGCTGGCGCTCAACAGCTACGAGAACCGCGTCTACCAGGTCGGCCTGGAAGAGGGGGCGCCGGTGGTCGTCAAGTTCTACCGGCCGGGGCGCTGGAGCGACGCCGCCATCCTCGAGGAACACGCCTTCGTGGAAGAGCTGGCGCAGCAGGAAATCCCGGTGGTGCCGGCGACCGGCATCGACGGGCGCACGCTGCACAGCTTCGCCGGCTACCGTTTTTCCGTGTTCCCGCGCCGCGGCGGACGGGCGCCGGAACTGGGCGACCCCGCCACCCTGGAATGGATCGGCCGCTTCATCGGCCGCATCCATGCGGTCGGCGCGGCGCGGCCCTACCGGCAGCGCCCGGAAATCAACCCGCAGACCTTCGGGCGCGAACCTTTTGACTTCCTGCGCGCCAACGGCTTCATCCCGCCGGAGCTGGCCGCCACCTACGCCAGCGTGGTCGAGCAGGCGCTCGAGGGCGTGGCGCGCTGCTACGACCGGGCCGGCGCGCTGCCTCTCTTGCGCCTGCACGGCGATTGCCACGGCGGCAACGTACTGTGGACCCCGGACGGCCCGCACTTCGTCGACTTCGACGACAGCCGCATGGGACCGGCGGTGCAGGACCTGTGGATGCTGCTCTCGGGCGAGCGCCAGGAGATGGTGGGCCAGATGGCCGACGTGCTGGCCGGCTACGAGGATTTCTGCGACTTCCACCCGCGCCAGCTCTACCTGGTCGAGGCGCTGCGCACGCTGAGACTGATCCATTATTCGGCCTGGCTGGCGATGCGCTGGGACGACCCGGCCTTCCCGGCGGCCTTCCCATGGTTTAACACCCAGCGCTACTGGCAGGACCGCATCCTCGAGCTGCGCGAGCAGGTGGCGCTGATGGATGAGCCGCCGTTGTGGCCGGTATAGCCCGGTGCCGTGGTTTTGCCGTCCAGTTCGGCGTGACACGCGCGCGCGATTTCCCGGATAATCAGATGGACGCAAGCTGCGTCCTCACCGAAAACGACCATGGAACCCATCAAGCCCGAGCACGAGAAGTACGACGATAGCGATTTCACGATCGACCTGTCGCATGCAGGCAGCGCCGTTCCGGAGGCGCCGGCCGAGCCCGCGCCGCCCCCGGCTGCCGCCCGCGGCCCGATGGACATGCGCGAGATCCATGAGGCCATCGCCCGCGTCGAGGCCGAAGCCAAGGCCAATGTCGCCGCCGAGAGCCGCGCCCATGCCGAGGCGCGCGCCCGTTCGCTGGCCGAGGAGCGCGCCGCGCTGGACGCGGCCGCGACCGCCGCCGCGCTGGCCAATGCCCAGGCCTCCGAAGAGGCGATCGCCGCCGACCGCGACCGCCTGGAGTCGCTGCGCGCCGCCGCCCAGGCGTCCAGCGAGCGGCTCGAGGCGATCCGCCAGGAGACCGCCGAGCTGCGCGCCCGCGTGCAACAGGAAACCGAGACCCGCATGGCGGCCGAGGCTCGCGCTCGGCTTGAAGAAGAAGCGCGCCGGCGCCACGCCGCCCAGGTCGAAGCCCAGGCCGAGATGGCCGCCCAGGCCGCGCGCGCCGCCGAGGAATTGCTGGCCCAGACCGAACAGGCGCGCCTGCAGGCGGCCGAGCGCATGGCGGCGGTGGAGGCGGCCAAGGAAGAAGTGCTGCACAACGCCAGCGCCGATGCGCGCGTGGCGATCCTGGCGCGCGAGCGCGAGCGCGCCGAGCGCGGCGCCCGCCAGACCGCCGAGAAGCTGGCCCAGGCCGAAGCCGAGGCCCTGGAACTGACCCAGCAGCGCGAGCGCGCCGACCAGGTGGCCCTCGCATCGAGCTTTGCACGCGCCGCGGCCGAGGCGCGGGCGCTGGAAGAAGCGCGCGCCCTGGCCCACATCGAACAGGAACGCGAGGCGATCGCGCTGGCCCAGGCCGAGTCCGAGCGCGTCGCGGCCCAGTCGCTGCGCATGCGCCTCGAGACCGAAAAGGAATGGCGCGACGCCGCCACCCACCGCGAACGCCTGGAGCAGATGGCTGCGGCCGCCGCGCAGGCGCGCCGCGACGCCGAAACCCGCATCCTGGCGGCGACCGAGGCGCGCATCGAGGCCGACCGCAGGCTGCGCGACGTGGCCGAGGAGCGCGCGCGGGCCGAGGAAGAGGCGAGCCAGCAGGTGCAGGCGCGGCTCGAAGCCGAAGCCCTCGCCGCCGGCCAGGCGCGCGAGCGTGCCGCGGCCGACGAGGCGGCAAGCCAGGCGGCGGCGCGCCAGCTCGAAGAAGAGCAGCGCCAGCGCGCGCTGGCGGAAGAACGCGCGGCCCTGGCGCTGGGAGCGGCCGAGGCCCAGGCACAGGAAAACGCGCTCGAGGATACGGCGCTGGCCGCCGCGCGCCGGCAGGCCGAGGCGCGGCAAGAGGCGCTGGCAGCGGCCCAGGCCCGCGCCGAGCAGGCCGAGCGCCTGGCCCGGGCCGAGCGCGAGCGCGTCGCCGCCGAGCAAGCGGCGCTGGCGCGCGAGGGGGAACGCCTGCGGGCCGAACAGGAACTGACGCGGGCCGCCGAGGCGCGCGCCGCGGCAGAGCAGGCGGCAGCCGCACAATCAAGAGAGCAGTGTGAAGCCGAGCGGCGCGCGGAAAGCGCGCAGCAGGCCGCCCTGGAAGCGCAGCGGGCGCAGGCGCGCGCCGCGATCGAGGAGGCGGAACATGCCGAGGCGGCGGCCAGCGCCCAGCAGGCGCAGGCACGCCGGGCGGCCGAGCTGGCCCAGGCGCAGGCCGAGCGTGCCGAGCTCGAGCGCCGCCAGCTGGCGCTGACCGAAGCAGCACTGTTTGAAGAACGCGCCGCCACCGAGGCCGCGCGCGAATCGCTGGCCTTGATCGAGCGCAAGCTGGCCGCGCAGCGCCAGCAGGCGACCTCCGACACGCGCGCCAACGAGGCGGCCAGCGCGCGGCTGGCATCCGAGCAGGCGGCGGCCCAGGCCGCCCAGGCGCGCGCCGCGGCCGAGGAAGAGCAAGCCAGGCTGGCGCGCGAGCGCGAAGTAGCGGAGCAGGCCGCGCTGCAGGCCGCGGTCGAGAAGCGCGACGCCCAGCGCGCGCTCCTGGAACACGCCCAGCGCCACGCCGAGATGCAGCGCAAGGCGGCCGAGGCGACCCGGCGCATGGCGGACGCGCGCCGGCAGCTGGCCGAGCTGGAAGCGCAGCGCCATGAGGAGCAGACGGGGGAGCTGGCGGCCCTCGATCACGCCCTCGGCGAGCGCAAGGCCGAGGCCGAGCACCGGGTGGCCTCGGTGAACATCACGCGCGAGGTGCTGGGACGCTTCAAGAGCACGCCGCCGGCCTCGGCGTCGCTGGCGGCGACGCGGCTGGCCGACGTGATCCTGAATCAGCGGAAGAGCGAGGAGTAGATACGCGTCGAACGTCAAATTGGGCTCCGGCCTACGCCGGAGCGACGTGCTGAGGGTACAGGTGAAATGACCGTCATCCCGGCGCAGGCCGGGATCCAAGTTCTGATACGCCACGCATATCACCAGCACCCATTAATACATGGCGCGTATTACTGCGCCGCCGGCATCTCGCTCGGCGCCACCGGATTCACCGGCCCGGTGCTGGCCCTGGTCGCGAAATACCCGGTCTCGCCGAAGCACGAGGTCGGCACCCCCACGTGCTGTTCATAGGTGATCTGCACCCGCTGTCCCATCGCATTCTGCAGCTGCTTGACCACCGCGTCGTCGCGTACGGTGAAGGCGAAGCGCTCCGGAATCGCGCCCGGCATGCTCGACAGCAGGATCTCGCCTTCCCAGGTCTTGCACAGCCAGCCCTTCTTGGAGAACTTCTGCAGGTAGCCCGCGCGTTCGCCTTCCGAATACGACCAGCTCAGGGTGAACCAGGTATACAGCGCGAACAGCACGACGATCGCGGCAAGGGCGGACAGGAGGAGGGCGGTAGCGCGTTTCGGCATGGTCTTCGGCATAGGATAGGTGAGTTGTCAGGTTGGCAGCAACGCGGCCGGGCACATTCTGCCACGGATGGACAAAATCACAAACTGCCGGCGGCGGCCCCCTCAGGCCGCATCCTTGGCGCCTTCATGCTCCATGCGCTTTCGGTAGCGCACCGAGGACCACAGCGACACCAGGATGAAGGCCAGCCCCGACAGCCCCGTGAACCACTCGGGAATGTGATAGTGGACGCTGGCGAACATGATCATGGCCAGGATGCCGATCGCATAGTGGGCCCCGTGCTCCAGGAACACGAACTCTTCCAGCGTGCCCTTGTAGACCAGGAACACCGTCATCGAGCGCACGAACATGGCGCCGATGGCCAGGCCCAGCATGATGATGACGACGTCGTTGGTGATCGCGAAGGCCCCGATCACGCCGTCGAAGCTGAACGAGGCGTCCAGCACCTCGAGGTAGAGGAAGCCGCCGATGCTGCCCTGGGCGATCATCTTGCCCACCGTCGGGTCTTCTTCTTCCTTCTCCAGCAGGCCGCTCAGCCATTGCACGCCGATGTAGATCAGGACGCCCGTGACGCCGGCGATCAGGACCGGCAGCTTGCGCGCCGGCTCGATCAGGTACATGGCGCCGCATACCGCCAGCAGGGTGAGGGCGATGGCCAGGCCCTCGGTGCCGTATTTGCCGACCTTTTCCTCGATCCAGCCGAGCCAGTGCAGTTCCTTTTGCTCGTCGAACAGGAAATTCAGGAAGACCAGCATCAGGAAGGCGCCCCCGAAAGCCGCCACCTCGGCGTGCTTCTCGGTCAGGTGGCGCGAGTATTCGGTCGGATTGTCGATCGCCATGTGCCAGACCTCGACGAGGCCGAGCCCGGTTGCCGCCGACACGATGACGAGCGGGAACAGCAAGCGCATGCCGAACACCGCGACCAGGATGCCGACCGTGAGGAACAACTTGCGCCAGAACTCGTTCCAGCCGCGCAGGACGGAGGCGTTGACGACCGCATTGTCGAAAGAAAGCGACACTTCGAGCACGCCCAGCACGGCCGTGATCCAGAGCGCCTGCAACAGTCCCGGGATGCCGCGGTGCTCGTAGCCCCACCAGCCGGCCAGGCCCATCAGGATGACCGTCACCGCAATCGACAACCGGAAATGCCGCATACCGCCCCCTTGCCTGTCTAGTCTAGTTGGGAGAATATTACCGTCCCGGATGGTGCGGCGGCGCTACGGATGTCCTTGATTCGGCATCGTTTTTATATCGGTAAGAGCTTGCTTCTGAGATAATTCCGCCCGGCATTACTCAGCATCATTTATCTACCTCGTCGTACCTGGATTTGGACATGGATCTCGCATACCTCGTAACACCCGTGCTGACCTGGATGGTGGTCGGCCCGATCAAGTTCCTGATTACCAGCGCGCGCCAGCGCCGCTGGGCCTTCAAGCTAGTGGGCAACGGCGGCTTTCCCAGCAACCATAGCTCCGTCGTCACCAGCATGGCTACCCTGATCGCATTGCGCGAGGGGATCGGCCATCCGGCCTTCGGGGTGGCGGTGACCCTGGCCTTCATCGTGATGATCGACGCGAACAGCCTGCGCCAGCACGTGGGCCGCCAGGCCGCGGCGATCAACAAGCTGGCCTGCGACACCGTCGGCCACGTGGTGCTGCGCGAGCGCATGGGCCACACCCTGGTGGAGATCGGCGGCGGCATCGCCACCGGCATCGGGATGGGTTTCCTGATCCACGCCGTCTTCGGCGCCTGAGCCGGTAAATACGGTCGGGCGGACGGTTCCGGACGTCCGCCTGTCCGCGGATTGTCCGGAATCGGCCACATTCCAGTCCGCCTGGAATGCAGCTCGTCGCGAAATATCGCATTTCATCCCTCGAATTCCGCAGTATGCAGCGTCCTCACTTGAAGTTGGCAGGGCACTACTCGATACTGCGCGCTGGCTGTTCATATACGCATTTTTACAAGAACACATACTGAGTCCTTCTCTGGAGAACCACAATGCTGCGCAAAACACTACTCGTCCTTGCCATCGCTTCGGCGCTCGCCGCCTGCAGCAAGGAGTCCAAGGAGCCTGCCAAGCCGGGCACGGAAACCGCCCAGGCCGGCGGCAAGTCCGATCCCAAGGACAAGCGTCCATCGCAGCTGAAGGTCGCGTCGGAAGACGTGCTGACCATCCAGAACGACACCCTGTCCAGCGGCCCGGTCGTCACCGGCTCGATCCAGCCGGAGCGCAAGGCCGACCTGCGCGCCGAAGTCTCGGCCGTGGTCCTGCAGGTCCTGAAGGAGAACGGCGAGCCGGTCAAGCGCGGCGACGTGCTGGTGCGCCTGGATGAAACCGCGATCCGCGACACCGTCGCCTCCGCCGACGAAGCGGTGCGCGCCTCCAGCCAGGCCCTGGACCAGGCCAACCGCCAGCTGGAGCGCATGAAGACCCTGCGCGCCTCGGGCATGACCTCGGCCGTCGGCCTGGACGAAGCCGAAGTGCGCCGCAACAGCGCCCAGAGCGAGCTGTCGGCCGCCAGGAGCCGCGCCGCCACCGCGCGCCAGCAGCTCAGCCGCACCGTGGTGCGCGCGCCGTTCGACGGCATCGTCTCCGAACGCAAGGTCTCGGCCGGGGACACCGCGACCATCGGCAAGGAACTGGTCAAGGTCATCGACCCGAACAGCATGCGCTTCCAGGCGCGTGTCTCGGCCGACGAGATCGCCAACGTGAAGCTCGGCCAGAAAGTCAATTTCCGCGTCAACGGCTACGGCGAGCAGCAGTTCGCCGGCATCGTCAAGCGCATCGACCCGGCCGCCAACGCCATCACCCGCCAGGTCGAGGTGGTGGTGGAGTTCGCCGACAAGGCCCAGCCGCGCGTGGCCGGCCTGTACGCCGAAGGCCGCATCGACGCCCAGAGCACCAACGCCCTGATGCTGCCGGAAGCCGCGCTGGTCAAGGCCGGCGACAGCGCCTTTACCTGGCGCATCAAGGACAAGACCCTGAACAAGGTCCCGCTGGTGGTCGGCGCGCGCGATCCGCGCACCGGCAACATCGAAGTCAAGCAGGGCCTGGTCGCCGGCGACATCGTGCTGCGCTCGCCGACCTCGAACCTGAAGGATGGCCAGAAGGTCGAGATGCCGGCCGCCGTGGTAGCCAGCGCGGCCAGCGCCGCCAACCAGGTCGCGGCGCAGGGCAAGTAAGGAACACAGGACAACCAAGGATAATTAAAAATGTTCCTCTCCAATTTTAGTGTCAAGAGACCCGTCGCGACGGTCGTCATGATCGTGGCGATGATGCTGATCGGCCTGCTCGCGCTGTCCAAGCTCAAGGTCAACCAGAACCCGGACGTCGAGCGTCCGGCCCTCTCGGTCAGCATCCCGTATCCGGGCGCCTCGCCCGAGACCGTCGAGCGCGAGATCACCAACCGCATCGAAAAGCAGCTGCTGGCGATCCAGGGCGTCAACGAGATCACCTCCAACTCCTATGAAGGCGGCGTGTCGTTCTTCATGGACTTCAATTTCGGCCGCAACGTCATCGAAGCCTCGGACGACGTGCGCAACGCGATCGCCGCGGTGCGCTACAAGCTGCCGGTCGAAATGCGCGAGCCGGTGCTGCGCCGCTGGGACATCAATGCCCAGCCGGTGATGCAGCTGTCGCTGTCCTCGAGCACCCAGTCGCACGCCGAGATCTCGCGCTATGCCGAAGACGTGCTGGCCGATAAGTTCCGCGCCATCCCGGGCGTCTCGACCGTGACCGTGAACGGCGCCCTGCGCCGCGAGCTGTCGGTCCTGCTGCGCGCCGAGAAACTGCGTGAATACAATGTCTCGGTGTCGGAAGTCACCAATGCCCTGCGCACCCAGAATACCAATGCCCCGGTGGGCAAGCTGCGTAGCGAGCTGGACGAGAAGGGCATCCGCCTGGTCGGCCGCATCGAGCGTCCGGAAGATTTTTCGCAGATCGTGGTCAAGCGCAACGGCGACCAGATCGTGCGCCTGAACCAGGTCGCCGAGATCAAGGACGGCTTCGCCGACATCAACAGCCTGTCGATTCGCAGCGGCAAGCCGAACGTCGGCCTGCAGATCGCCCGTTCGCCCGACGCCTCGACCGTGTCGCTGGCCAAGAAGGTGCACGAGGTCGTCAAGGACGCCAACAAGGAAATGCCGAAAGGCACCGCTATCGAAGTCGTGCAGGATGGCGGCGAAGACGCGCAAAGCAGCCTGGACAACGTGATCGAAGCCCTGGTGCTGGGCGCGATCCTGACCATCTTCGTGGTGTACGCTTTCCTGAATTCCTGGCGTTCGACCCTGATCACCGCGCTGGCGCTGCCGACCTCGGTGCTGGCCGCCTTCATCGCCGTGTGGCTGTGCGGCTTCACCCTGAACTTCATGACCCTGCTGGGCCTGTCCCTGGCGATCGGCGTGCTGATCGACGATGCGATCGTGGTGCGGGAAAACATCGTGCGCCACATGGAAATGGGCTCGGACCGCCGTACCGCCGCGCTCGAAGGCACGGCCGAGATCGGCCTGGCGGTGGCCGCGACCACCTTCTCGATCATGGCCGTGTTCGTACCGGTGGCCTTCATGCCGGGCGTGTCCGGCGAATGGTTCCGTCCGTTCGCACTGACCGTGACCTGCTCGGTGATCGTCTCGCTCTTGATCTCCTTCACGCTCGACCCGATGCTGTCGGCCTACTGGGGCGACCCGCCTGACCACGCGCATGCGCCGAAGAAGGGCCTGAGTCTGGTGCTGCAGCGCTTCAATACCTGGTTCGACCACCAGGCCGACCGCTACGGCCGCGTGATCGCCTGGGCGCTGCACCACCGCAAGTGGATGGGTTTCATCGCCTTTGCCAGCTTCGCCGGCGCCATCCTCCTGCACAGCTTCTTCGGCGGCTCGAGTTTCATGCCGAAATCGGACTGGGGCACCATCATGGTCGAGATCCGCACCCCGGCCTCGTCGAGCCTGGAATATTCGCGCCGCAAGGTCGAAGCCGCGGCCGAGATCGCCCGTTCGATCCCGGAAACCGAGGATACCAACAGCTACGTCGACCTGAGCGGCGGCCGCGTCTACGTCGATATCGGCAAGCGCAGCAAGCGCGAGCGCAGCGGTTCCGAGATCGGCGCCGAACTGCGCGCCAAGATCGCTCCGCTGGTCGGCGCCGAGTACACCGTCATCGACGACCTGGGCGGCGGTGGCAAGCCGGTCCAGATCGAGTTCACCGGTCCGGATTCGCGCAAGCTGATGGAACTGACCTCGGCCTACATGGAAAAACTGCGCCAGGTGCCGGGTGCCGTCGACGTCACCCTGTCGGAGCAGGATCCGAAGAACGAACTGCAGATCGTGCTCGACCGCGGCCTGGCGAACGCCATGGGCATCTCGGTCAACGACGCCGCCCAGTCCCTGCGCGTGGCCTTCGCCGGCATCGAAGTGGGCGACTGGGTCGACCCGACCAACGAGACCCGCGACGTCGCCGTGCGCCTGCATCCGGAGGACCGCGTCAACACCGACAGCATCGAGCGCCTGCCGATCGCGGTGAGCGGCACCGGCATGATGGTCCCGCTCGAGCAGATCGCCAGCATCACCATGGGCAAGGGCCCGGCCGGCATCCGCCACAAGGATGGCGAGCGCCTGATCACCGTGTCCGCCAACGCCCAGGGCCGTTCGGCCGGTGAAGTGACCGCCGACGCCATGAAACTGGCCAAGAGCTTCGACTTCCCGCCGGGCTATGGCCTGGCGCTGGGCGGCCAGGGCGAGGACCAGCAGGAGCTGTTCCGGGAAATGATGATCGCGCTGTTCTCGGGCATCCTGCTGATGTACCTGATCCTGGTGATGCAGTTCGGTTCCTTCACCGCACCGATCGGCGTGATGCTGTCGCTGCCGCTGTCGCTGATCGGCGTGGTGCTGGCCCTGATCCTGACCAAGAACACGCTCAACCTGATGAGCATGATCGGCGTCCTGATGCTGATGGGCCTGGTGGCGAAGAATGCGATCCTGCTGATCGACGCCGCCCGCGCCCTGGAAAAGGAGGGCGTGGACCGCGAGGAAGCGCTGATGCAGGCCGGCCGCAAGCGTCTGCGGCCGATCCTGATGACGACCTTCGCACTGATCGCGGGTATGTTCCCGGTGGCGATGGCCTTCGGCGATGCCGGCCAGTTCTACCAGCCGCTGGCCATTGCGATCATCGGCGGCGTGATCACCTCCACGCTGCTGACCCTGCTGGTCGTGCCGACCTTCTACGACAGCATCGAGATCGCCCGTGACCGCATGTTCGCGAAGTTCAACCGCCGCGCCAAGCGCCACAACGTGGCCCTGGCCTTCCTGATGACCTTTGTCGAGGCCATCCTGACGCTGGTCTTCGTGCGCCTGATCTTCCGCGGCATCGTGCGCATCGGCCGCTTCGTGAGCGGCCGCGGCCGCGGTACCCCGCAGGCGGCGTAAGCCGCACCGGCTTCACCCGCACAGAGCCAGCCTTCGGGCTGGCTTTTTTCATACGCTCACCATTGGGGTCAGGTCTGACATTCGGACACGAACTCGACCGTTACGCTGCTGTATTGCTCAGCCCGTGTCTGAATGTCAGACCTGACCCTCAAGGAGGAGGCTGCTGAAGCGTCGTGGGGGAATGGAGGGAGGGGAGGGAAAACAGAATGCGACTAGGCCAGCCCTGCCGGGCTGGCGATCGCCGCTATGAGAACGGCACGAAGCCAGCTTCCTGGATGGAAGTCCCGGAGCCCGCGGCGCGGGCTCCGTTCGTTGCCAGGCGGATGGCGGATCAGCCGCCGGTGCTCGGCGGAGTGGTGGTGCCGGTGCCGGTGGTACCGGTGGTGCCCGAGGTGCCCGAGGTGCCGGTGCCGGTGGTGCCGGTTGCTGCCGGATCGGTGGTGGTGGCCGGCGGGGTGGTCATGGTTGGATCGGTGGTGGTGCCGGTTGCGCCGGTACCGGTGGCGCCAGTGCCCATGTCGGTGCCGGTGGTGCCGGTGCTGCCGGTGCCCGTTGCGCCGGTGCCGGTGTCACCCGTAGTGCCGGTGGCGCCCGAGGTGCTGCTCGGGGTGGTGGCCGAGGTGTCCGGCGTGGTGGTCGTGGTGTCGGTCGCCGGCTCGTTCTTGCGGCAAGCGCCCAGCAGGGAGGCCAACACAGCAGCAGTCAGCAGGATTTTTGGTGCTTTGGTCAGTGCTTTCATTGTTTAAACTCCTCGTTCACGTCTATCTTGTGCCGCAGCGTCCAGGTGAGGCCTTGGAACACTACGACGCCAGGTTAGGTCCTCTGAGGGTTCGGGAACCCAGCAGTGGAACCATCAGGGAACCGACGCAATACGCGGCCCCGGTCAGTGCACGATCCGACTCCGTTAGACTGGCAGCCCGGCCGCCGGTTCGGATCGCACACTGTCGTACTTGCTGGAGAGCGGAGCTACTAGAACTCCGCTCCCCATCCCACCGGCGTGGGCCGGATGGTCTCGCTGTCGCGCGCATCCTTGCCCGCGATCTGTTCCAGGAGCGCGGGTATCTCCTGTGATATTTCCCGCGCTAGATATCCTAATGTGCCCATGCGCTCGGCGAGGCGTTCGCCGGCGCGCGCATGCAGCGCCACGCCCCAGCAGGTGGCCTGGTCCAGCGGCGCACCGCGGGCAGCCAGGCCGGCGATGACCCCGGCCAGCACATCGCCGGATCCGGAGATGGCCAGGCCAACATTGCCGCCTTCATGCTGGTACAACGTTCCATCGGGCGTTGCGATGACAGTGCGCGCACCTTTTAATGCGACCACCGCGTTCCAGGCCCGCGCCGCCTCGAGTGCGCGCGGGTCGGGCGCCGCATTGATGTCCTGCTTGGGCGTACGGGTCAGGTGCGCCATTTCGCCCGCGTGCGGGGTGAGGATCACCGGACGCTCGAAACGCCAGGGCATGCCGGCCGGCCAGCCGGCGGGCGGATGCAGCAGCGTGCCCATGGCGCAGGCGTCCAGCACCACCTGGGTGCCGGCCGCGTCCAGGCGCGGCAGCAGCGCATGCACCAGCGCGGCGGTGGCCGGTTCGTCGCGCATGCCCGGCCCGATCAGCACCGCGTCGACGCGCTCGGCCAGCGGGTCGAGGCAGGCGACGGCGTCCATGCTGAAACCGGCGCTGGCCTGCTCGGCCAGGCCGATCACGCGCGCCTCGGGCATGGCCAGGGCCACCAGCTGGGCCACGCTCTGGCCGGTGGCGATGGTGAGCTTGCCGGCGCCCGCGCGCAGGGCCGCGGTGGCGGCCAGGATGACCGCGCCCGGCATCTCGCAGGAGCCGCCCAGCACCAGCACGTGGCCGCGGATTTCCTTGTCGCCTTCGACGGCCGGCATCGGCACCGGCCAGCCCTGCAGCAGGGCTGTGTCGACGTCGTGCACGGCAGTGGCGCGATCAAGCGTGTCGATGAGCGTTTCCATGGGATGGGCTTAGGCCTTCGGTGCGGCAGGCAGGTCCTTGCTGGCGGTGACGGGGGTGCCGGTCGATTCGAGCGGCGCCACGAAGTTCACGAGGCGCAGGGCCAGATGGCCGCCCTTGCCGAGATCGGGGTCGTATTCGTAGGAGGTGACCGAGCAGTTCGGCACATCGCCGGCGCGGTCGAACTCGAGGATGGTTTTCTCGTCGAGGCGCTCAAACAGGTAGCGGAAGCAATTGACCGTGACTTGGTGCGCGACGATCAGCACGCGCTCGCGGCAGAACTCGCGGTTCAGGGTGTCGACCACGCTGCGTAGGCGCAGGATCACGTCGCACCAGCTCTCACCGCCGGGCGGGCGGAAGTAGAACTTGCCGACGTGCTGTCGCTGTTCGTACAGCGCGGGATGGTGGTGCGCGATGCCGTAGGTGGTGAGGCGGTCGAGGATGCCGAATTCCTTTTCGCGCAGGCGCTCGTCGGATTCGACCACCAGGCGCGAACGGTCGAGGCGCTGCATCAGGATGTTGGCGGTCTCGGCAGCGCGCACATAGGGCGAGTGCAGCACCACGGTCGGCTGCTGCTCCGGCGGCAGCGAGGCGAACCAGGAACCGAGCGCCTGCGACTGGCGCTCGCCCAGTTCCGACAGGGGCACGTCGACGTCGCGGTCCGCAATGTCGATGTGGTGTCCGGCGGCGGCTTCGGCAAGGTCACGCGCGACGTTGCCGGCGCTCTGTCCATGCCTGACCAGCCAGACTTCCTGTGGCCACTTTTGTTCCATTACCTGCCCGTCTTTGATATTGACATGACATCATCATAGACGGATTCTACGGGCCGAAAGCGCACGATTGCGGGCTTTCCGGACAGGCTCGCCGTAGCGTCGGAGCCCTCTTACACGGCTTGCGATTCGCTATCTAAATTGATTTCCGCATCGCTATGAAACACCCGCATATCGGTCTCGCCGAGGATGCGGCTGGTCAAGGTGCCGGCGGTGATCGAACCGCTGACGTTGAGCGCCGTGCGGCCCATGTCGATCAAGGGTTCTACAGAAATCAAGAGACCGGCCAGCGCCACCGGCAGGTCCATCGCCGACAGCACGATCAGCGCCGCGAAGGTGGCGCCGCCGCCCACGCCGGCCACGCCGATCGAACCGAAGGCGACGATCGCCAGCAGCGGCAGCAGGAAGGAGGCGGTGAACGGATCGATGCCGACGGTCGGCGCGATCATCACCGCCAGCATGGCCGGATAGATGCCGGCGCAGCCGTTCTGGCCCATGGTGGCGCCGAACGAGGCGGCGAAGTTGGCGATGCCTTCGGGCGTGCCAAGGCGCGCGGTCTGGGTCGCCACGCTCATCGGGGTCGAGCCCGCGCTGGTGCGCGAGGTGAAGGCGAAGGCCAGCACCGGGAAGATCTTGGCCACGTAGCGCAGCGGGTTCAGGCCGCTGCCGGCGACCAGCATCAGGTGCACCAGGAACATCAGCGCCAGTGCGCAGTAGGAGGCGGCAACGAAGCTCGCCAGGCTGAGGATGTCCTGCAGGCTCGATCCCGCCACCATCTTGGTCATCAGGGCGAACACGCCGAAGGGCGTCAGGCGCAGCACCAGCGTGACCATGCGCATCACGATCACGTGGGCCACGTGCACGAAGCCGCTGAAGGACTCGAACACTTCGGGCTTCTTGCCGGCGATACCGGTGGCCGAGATGCCGATGAAGATCGAGAACACCACCACCGCGATGGTCGAGGTGGTGCGCGCCCCGGTCATGTCGAGGAAGGGATTGGCCGGGATGAAGGAGAGCAGCATGGAGGGCAGGGAGATTTCCTGCGCCGCCGCCAGCTTGCCCTGCAGGTATTCGCCGCGCGCCACTTCGGCGGCGGAGCTGGTCAGGCCGATCGCGCTCAGGCCGAACAGCTTGGCCATCAGGATGCCGATCGCGGCCGCCACGATGGTCGTGGCGAGCAGGATGCCGATCGTCAGCGTGCTGATGGCGCCGAGCGAGGCGGCATTGCGCAGCTTGAGGATGGCCTGCACGATCGAGACCATGATCAGGGGGATGACGATCATCTGGAGCAGCTTCACGTAGCCGCTGCCGAGCACGTCCAGCCAGGCATTGGTGGCGGCGACCTCGGGCGAGCCGGCGCCATAGACGGCCTGCAGGGCCGCACCCAGCACCACGCCGAGCCCGAGGCCGGTGAAGACGCGCTTGGTGAAGGACACGTGCTTCGCCTGCAGGCGATAGAGCAGCACGCACACGAGCAGTGCGAGGACCAGGTTGATCAGGACAGGAAAGTTCATTGGAGCCTTTGCGGGGCAGCTCATGCGCTGCGGAAATCAATCGCAGCATTTTATAGGCAAACCGGCATTGCCGCCGAGGCCGCCATGCCGTCTCTTCTTGTCGAGCTGGCCATGAAGGATGCCAGCTTGTCAAAATTCTGTGGCAGGACAGCGACGCTCCGCTCGGATTGGCGCAATGCGCGGCGCCGATATGCCCGATGGATGGGGAGTTGTTTCTATAATTCAATATGAACGTCAATGCCTCATGGCAATTTCAACCGGCCCACCCATTTTCTCGCCCACCATGTTCAAACATCTCAGCATCAAGAGCCGCCTCGTCTTCGTGATCGCCTTCCTGGCGGCCGAACTCGTGGCAGGCGCCGTCATCGGTATCTATAACCTCGGTGTCGCCAACGCAGAACTGAAGAGCCTGCATGACGACCGGGTCGTGCCGATCGGCCAGCTCAGCCGCGTCATGCAGCTGATCACCACCAACCAGCTACTGGTCGGCAAGGCGGCTGCCAGCACCGACAGCGCCCAGCGCGACGCGCTGCTGGCCGAGGTCGACGCCAATATTGCGGCGGCGACGGCAAGCTGGAAAGCCTACGAGCAGACCAGGCTGACGGACGAGGAAGCCGCGCTGGCCGCGAGCTTCGTCGAAGCCCGCAAGGCCTTCCTGGCTCGCGGCCTGCTGCCGGCCGTCGCCGCGGTGCGCGCCGGCGATACGGCATTGGCCAACGGCCTGGTGGCGGGCGAGATGGCGCGCCTGTTCCAGCCGGTGGGCGCCAGCGGCGGCCAGCTGCTCGCGCTGCAGCAGCGCGTGGCCAAGGCCGAGTACGAAGCCTCGCAGCAGACCTACGAGACCGTGCGCCTGGTGTGCCTGGCCGGCCTGGTGTTCGGCCTCCTGATGGCCGCCGTGGTTGGCTGGATGCTGGTGCGCGCGATCGTGCGCCCGCTCGAGCAGGCGGTGCGGATCGCCGGCGCGGTGGCCGCGGGCGACCTGAGCCAGAAGATCGAGGTGAACGCGAACGACGAAACCGGGCGCCTGCTGCAGGCCCTGAAGGACATGAACGCGTCCCTGGTGGGAATCGTCACGCGCGTGCGCGCCGGCACCGACACCATCGCCACCGCTTCCGGCGAGATCGCCGCCGGCAACCTCGACCTGTCCGCGCGCACCGAGCAGCAGGCCGGCTCGCTGGAAGAAACCGCCTCGTCGATGGAAGAGCTGACCTCGACCGTCCAGCAGAACGCCGACAACGCGCGCCAGGCCAATGCGCTGGCGGCCTCGGCCCAGCAAGTGGCGGGCAAGGGCGGCGAAGTGGTGGAGCAGGTGGTGCGCACCATGGGCGTGATCAACAGTTCGGCCACGCGCATCGTGGACATCATCACGGTCATCGACGGCATTGCCTTCCAGACCAATATCCTGGCCCTGAACGCGGCGGTGGAAGCCGCGCGCGCCGGCGAGCAGGGCCGCGGTTTCGCGGTGGTGGCGGGGGAGGTGCGCAATCTGGCCCAGCGCAGCGCGGCTGCGGCCAAGGAGATCAAGGCGCTGATCGACGACTCGGTCGAGAAGGTGCACACGGGCTCCGAGCTGGTCGACCAGGCCGGCGCGACGATGGCGGAGATCGTGCAGAGCGTCGGCCGCGTGACCGATATCATGGCCGAGATCACCGCCGCCAGCCAGGAGCAGACCGCCGGCATCGAGCAGATCAACAGCGCCGTGACCCAGATGGACCAGGTGACGCAGCAGAACGCCGCACTGGTCGAGGAAGCCTCGGCGGCGGCCCAGTCGCTGCAGCAGGAGGCGGCCGAGCTGGCGCAGGCGGTCGGCATCTTCCGGCTCGATGCGCAGGCGGCGCCGGCAAAGTCGGCGGCAGCGGCGGCAGTCGTGGCGCGGGCGCCGGCCGTGCGTCCGGCCAGGGTCACCGCCCCGGTACGCGGCGAGGCGAAGGCGGCTGCGGCGCAGCCGGCCCGCAAGGCCGCCAAGGCCGTGGAAGCGACCGAAGGCTGGGAAGAGTTCTGACGGCGATCAGCCGCGCCTCGTCAATCGAACAGCGGGCCGACGGCCCGCTGTTATTTGATGGCGTGGGCGCATGCGCACGCCTGCGGCGTGCCGTGCTCCCGAACTGGTACGCGCTTACTCGAGCGTGATGAAAAGGGCTGCCATGCCGAGGCACAGGCCGACCGCCACGCCGATGCGCTGGCGCAGGCGGCGGCTGTTCGACACGATGCCTTTTGCAAACGTGCGCTTCGGTGCGCGTGGGTTGCTGCGGTCGACGGTGCCCGGGTGGATGCGTGGATGCGAGTGTTCGGTGTTCATTGTTATTCCTTTTGCCGTCTCCGCCGGAGACAGGCATGCAATAGGTTGACAGTAGGTGCTGGAGCGTTTGCCGACAGGAGAATGCGGTTCGGTCGCGCCCTGCGCGGCTGCCGCTCAGGGAAGCCGGACAGTGCAGGCGCAGCGCGTGCGCTTATCCGAAGCGTGCAGATGAGAAGTGGTCGACATGCAATGCCAGTAACGCTTCACAATAAAATCCAGTCCGCGATGCGCCTGACGGGCAGGTGCATCTGATGTTGTTTATTTTACATGTGCGCCCGGCGAATACAAGAGCGCACACAATTGCTTACGACTTCAAGGTGTTGCTTCGAAAGAACAATATCTTCCTATCCCTCAGCAATGTCAAGCAATTGCACTCAGGCGTAGGAAGTAACCAACAGTAGGGGCTGCAGGCTCGGGAATCATATGACCGGCGAGGTCATCGAGAGTTCGGAAAATGATACAGAAAACAAGGTGAGCTTGTCTTTTTTGTATCATATCGATCGATCATGGCACGTTGACCATGAGTAAGGGTGCAGCGACGGAGCTAGACCCTAGTCGAACTTAATGTGCACCCAAGTGTCGGATAATGATCATGGAAAGCACTTTAGCGATTGGACACGCAGCGACGCTGCTGGGAATCACGGTCAAGACGCTGCAGCGCTGGGAGCGTGAGGGACGACTGGTC
>JAEAMF010001175.1_pt1 | contig 20986 bp, 18 predicted proteins | sample 8958721 | NCBI WGS metagenome assembly JAEAMF01 (sample SAMN16933255, study PRJNA681124) | bioreactor sludge metagenome | isolation source: anaerobic bioreactor treating anionic surfactant - SDBS | place: India: Bengaluru | collected 2019-02-28
CGGGCTGGAACTCGCCGCAGGCCTGGAACAAGTTCCAGGACGAGGTCGGCGGCCATCTGCGCGCCGGCGATCCGGGCGTACGCCTGCTCGAATCGCGCGGCGCTACGCTGCCCTGGTTCGCGCCGACCGCTGCCTTCGCTCCGCAACCGGGGCATTGGCAGGCCGTGCCGCTGTATCACCTGTTCGGCAGCGATGAAACCTCGTCACTGGCCGCGCCGATCCAGACGCGTATTCCGCAACCGTATGTGGCGCTGAACGAAGCCGAGGCCGCGCGTCTGGGCGTCAACGACGGTGTACGTCTGGCCCTGCTTGTAAACGGACATGAGCTGCACCTGCCGCTGCGTATCGTCGAAGACCTGTCGGTCGGGCTGGTCGGTCTGCCGGTCGGCCTGCCCGGCGTGCCGGCAGCGTTCGCGGGCGCAATCGTCAGCAACCTGCAGGAGGCTGCGCAATGAGCTGGCTGACTCCCGAAATCATCGACGTGATCATCCAGGTGCTCAAATCCCTCGTCATCATGCTGGTGGTGGTGGTGGCCGGTGCGCTGCTGAGCTTCGTCGAGCGCCGTCTGCTCGGTCTCTGGCAGGATCGCTACGGTCCGAACCGGGTCGGCCCCTACGGCCTGTTCCAGCTCGCCGCCGACATGCTGAAGATGTTCTTCAAGGAGGACTGGACGCCGCCGTTCGTCGACAAGCCGATCTTCACCCTGGCGCCAGTGGTGGCGATGGGCTCGCTGCTGATCGCCTTCGCCATCGTGCCGGTGACACCAACCTGGGGCGTGGCCGACCTGAACATCGGTCTGCTGTTCTTCTTAGCGATGGCGGGCCTCACCGTCTATGCGGTGCTGTTCGCCGGCTGGGCCAGCAACAACAAGTTCGCCCTGCTCGGCGCCCTGCGCGCATCGGCACAGACGGTGTCCTACGAAGTGTTTCTGGGCCTGTCGCTGATGGGCATCGTCGCCCAGGTCGGCTCGTTCAACATGCGCGACATCGTCGAGTACCAGCAGCAGAACCTGTGGTTCGTCATCCCGCAGATTCTCGGCTTCGCGACCTTCTTCATCGCCGGTGTCGCGGTCACCCACCGTCACCCGTTCGACCAGCCGGAAGCCGAGCAGGAATTGGCCGACGGCTATCACGTCGAATATGCCGGCATGAAATGGGGCATGTTTTTCGTCGGTGAGTACATCGGCATCGTGACCATCTCGGCGCTGCTGACCACGCTGTTCTTCGGCGGCTGGCACGGGCCGTTCCTCGATACCCTGCCGTGGCTGTCGTTCTTCTGGTTCGCGCTCAAGACCGGCTTCTTCATCATGCTCTTCATCCTGCTGCGAGCGTCCCTGCCCCGGCCACGCTACGACCAGGTAATGGCTTTCGGCTGGAAGTTCTGCCTGCCGCTGACGCTGCTCAACCTGCTGGTGACCGGCGCGCTCGTGCTGGCCGCGCAGTAAGGAGAAAAATTCATGTTCAAGTACATCGGCGAGGTGCTCCACGGCACCTACACCCAGTTGCGCAGCCTGGTGATGGTGTTCAGCCATGCCTTCCGCAAGCGCGACACCCTGCAATACCCCGAAGAGCCGGTCTACCTGCCGCCGCGCTATCGCGGCCGCATCGTGCTTACCCGCGACCCCGACGGCGAAGAACGCTGCGTGGCCTGCAACCTCTGCGCGGTGGCCTGCCCGGTAGGCTGCATCTCGCTGCAGAAGGCCGAGACCGAGGATGGCCGCTGGTATCCGGAATTCTTCCGCATCAACTTCTCGCGCTGCATTTTCTGCGGCCTGTGCGAGGAGGCCTGCCCGACCACCGCAATCCAGCTCACTCCGGATTTCGAGATGGGCGAGTACAAGCGCCAGGACCTGGTCTACGAGAAGGAAGACCTGCTGATCTCCGGGCCCGGCAAGAACCCGGATTACAACTTCTACCGCGTTTCCGGCCTGGCCATCGCCGGCAAGCCGAAAGGCGCCGCGCAGTGCGAAGCCGAACCGATCAACGTCAAGGGGTTGCTGCCGTGACTGTATCGCCGCGCCCCCGCTCCTTCCGCCCGCTCGCCTCATGGGCGAGCGACGCCACAGTTTCGAGGACCTGACGTCATGGAATTCGCGTTCTATTTCTCCGCCGGTGTCGCGGTGGTGTCCACCCTGCGGGTGGTCACCGGCACGAATCCGGTTCACGCCCTGCTCTACCTGGTCGTCTCGCTGCTGGCGGTGGCCATGTGCTTCTTCAGCCTCGGCGCGCCGTTTGCCGGTGCGCTGGAAATCATCGTCTACGCTGGCGCGATCATGGTGCTGTTCGTCTTCGTGGTGATGATGCTCAACCTCGGCCCAGCCATTGCCCAGCAGGAGCGGGCCTGGCTGACACCACGGATCTGGATCGGCCCATCGCTGCTGGCCGGTGTGCTGCTGCTGCAACTGCTTTGGGCGCTGTTCGCCGAACCGAGCAATGCACCACTGGCGCTGACCAGCGTTGGTCCCAAGGAAGTCGGCGTATCGCTGTTCGGACCCTATCTGCTGGCGGTCGAACTGGCCTCGCTGCTGCTGCTCGCGGCGCTGATCGCGGCCTATCACCTGGGCCGTCACGAGGCGAAGGAGTAATTCATGCAAAGCATTCCTCTCGAACACGGGCTGGCGGTCGCCGCGATCCTCTTCTGCCTCGGGCTGGTCGGTCTGATGGTTCGGCGCAACATCCTGTTCATGCTGATGAGCCTGGAAATCATGATGAACGCGGCAGGCCTGGCCTTCGTCGTCGCCGGTAGCCGCTGGGCACAGGCGGACGGGCAGATCATGTTCATCCTGGTGATCACCCTGGCGGCAGCCGAAGCCGCCATCGGCCTGGCGATCCTGCTGCAGCTGTACCGCCGCTTCAATACCCTCGATGTCGATGCCGCAAGCGAGATGCACGGATGAATCTTCTATTCCTGACCTTCGTTTTTCCGCTGCTCGGCTACTTCCTGCTCGCATTTTCCCGCGGACGGATTTCCGAGAACCTTGCTGCGACCATCGGCGTCGGCTCGGTGGGCCTCAGCGCGCTGACCAGCGCCTGGATCATCTGGCAGTTCAACACCACGCCGCCGGCCGAAGGGGTCTTCACCCTGCAGCTATGGCAGTGGCTGGACGTCGCCAACCTACAGGCGTCCTTCGGCCTGCATCTGGACGGCCTGTCGCTGACCATGCTCGGCGTAGTCACCGGCGTGGGCTTCCTGATCCACCTGTTCGCCAGCTGGTACATGCGCGGTGAAGAGGGCTACTCGCGCTTCTTCGCCTACACCAACCTGTTCATCTTCAGCATGTTGCTGCTGGTGCTGAGCGATAACCTGCTGCTGCTGTACTTCGGCTGGGAAGGCGTCGGGCTCTGCTCGTACCTGCTGATTGGCTTCTATTTCAAGGAGCGCAAGAACGGCAATGCTGCACTGAAGGCGTTCATCGTCACCCGTGTCGGCGACGTGTTCATGGCCTTCGGCCTGTTCATTCTGTTCGTCCAGCTCGGCACGCTGAACATCCAGGAACTGCTGGCGCTGGCGCCGCAGAAGTTCGCCGAGGGCGATCTGTGGATCACCCTGGCCACCCTGGCGCTGCTCGGCGGCGCAGTGGGCAAGTCGGCACAACTGCCGCTGCAGACCTGGCTGGCCGATGCGATGGCGGGCCCGACGCCGGTGTCCGCGCTGATCCACGCCGCCACCATGGTCACCGCCGGCGTCTACCTGATCGCCCGTACCCATGGTCTGTTCCTGCTGGCGCCTGACGTGCACGAGCTGGTCGGCATCGTCGGCGGCGTGACCCTGGTGCTGGCCGGCTTCGCCGCCCTGGTGCAGACCGACATCAAGCGCATCCTGGCCTACTCGACCATGAGCCAGATCGGCTACATGTTCCTTGCCCTCGGCGTCGGTGCGTGGGACGCAGCGATCTTCCACCTGATGACGCACGCCTTCTTCAAGGCCCTGTTGTTCCTCGCGTCCGGCTCGGTTATCCACGCCTGCCACCACGAGCAGAACATCTTCCGCATGGGTGGTCTGTGGAAGAAGCTGCCGCTGGCCTACGCCAGTTTCATCGTCGGCGGCGCCGCGCTGGCCGCGCTGCCGCTGATTACCGCGGGCTTCTACTCCAAGGACGAGATCCTCTGGGAAGCGTTTGCCAGCGGGCACAACGGGCTGCTCTATGCCGGTCTGGCAGGCGCTTTCCTGACTTCGCTGTATACCTTCCGACTGATCTTCATTGCCTTCCACGGCAAGCCGCAGACCGAGGCGCATGCCGGAAGTGGCCTCGCCCACAACCTGCCGCTGGCGGTGCTGATCGTGCTTTCCACGGTGGTCGGTGCGCTGATCACCCCGCCGCTGGCCGGCGTGCTGCCTGAGAGCGTCGGCCATGCCGGTGGCGAGGCCAAGCACAGCCTAGAGCTGCTGTCCGGCGCCGTTGCGATCGCCGGCATCCTGCTCGCCGCAGCACTGTTCCTCGGCAAGCGCGGGCTGGTCACGTCCATCGCCCAGAGCGCACCCGGACGCCTGCTGAGCGCCTGGTGGTTCGCCGCGTGGGGCTTCGACTGGATCTACGACAAGCTTTTCGTGCAGCCCTATCTGTGGCTGTGCCGCCTGCTCGCCCGTGACCCCATCGACGCCACCATCGGTCTGGTGCCGCGCACCGCCCGTGGCAGCCACGCCGCTCTGAGCCGCAGCGAAACCGGCCAGTTGCGCTGGTATGCCCTGTCCATCGTCGGCGGAGCCGTGCTGCTGCTCGGCATCATCCTGCTCTGAATTGCCCAAGGACTCGAAATCGTGATTCTGCCCTGGCTAATCCTGATTCCCTTCATCGGCGGCTTGCTCTGCTGGCTGGTCGAACGCTTCGACCAAACCCTGCCACGCTGGATCGCCCTGTTCACCATGACGCTGCTGTTCGGTCTGGGCCTCTGGCTCTGGAGCAACGGCGATTACAGCCTGGCGCCGACGCCTGAAGCCGGCTCGACCTGGGCGCTGGAGTTCAAGCACGTCTGGATCGAGCGCTTCGGCATCAATCTGCACCTGGCACTCGATGGTCTGTCGTTGCTGATGGTGCTGCTCACCGGCCTGCTCGGTGTGCTGTCGGTGCTCTGCTCGTGGAAGGAGATCCAGCGCCACGTCGGCTTCTTCCACCTCAACCTGATGTGGATCCTCGGCGGCGTGGTCGGCGTGTTTCTCTCGCTGGACTTGTTCCTGTTCTTCTTCTTCTGGGAAATGATGCTGGTGCCGATGTACTTCCTCATCGCGCTCTGGGGTCACAGCTCCGAAGGCAAGCGTTCGCGGATCAACGCGGCGACCAAATTCTTCATCTATACCCAGGCCAGCGGCCTGATCATGCTGGTGGCGATCCTCGGGCTGGTGCTGGTGAATTACCACAACACCGGTGTACTGACCTTCGATTACGCCCTGCTGCTCAACGCCGAGCTCGATCCGAAGATCGAATTCCTGTTGATGCTCGGCTTCTTCATCGCCTTCGCGGTGAAGTTCCCGATCGTGCCGCTGCACGCCTGGCTGCCGGCTGCCCATGCCCAGGCCCCGACCGCAGGCTCCGTGGACCTGGCCGGCATCCTGTTGAAGACCGCTGCTTACGGCATGATTCGCTTCGCCCTGCCGCTGTTCCCCGAGGCTTCGGCGGACTTCGCCCCGATCGCCATGACGCTCGGCCTGATTGGCATCTTCTACGGCGCTCTGCTGTCGTTCGGCCAGACCGACATCAAGCGTCTGGTTGCCTACTCCAGCATCTCGCACATGGGTTTCGTGCTTATCGGCATCTATTCGGGCAGCGAGCTGGCGCTGCAGGGCGCGGTGGTGTTGATGATCGCCCACGGCCTGTCGGCTGCTGCGCTGTTCATCCTCTGTGGCCAGCTCTATGAGCGCCTGCATACCCGTGACATGCGCGAGATGGGCGGTCTGTGGTCGCGTCTGCCGTGGCTGCCGGCGCTGAGCCTGTTCTTCGCCGCCGCCTCGCTGGGCCTGCCCGGTACCGGCAACTTCGTCGGCGAGTTCGTGGTGCTGTTTGGCGCCTTCGGCCAGTGGCCGTGGATCGTGGTGATCGCCACCTTCGGTCTGGTGCTCTCCTCGGTGTATTCGCTGGCGATGATCCATCGCGCGCATTTCGGTCCGGTCAAGGCCGAGGGCAGCCTGCGCGGGCTGGACGCGCGCGAGGTCGGCATGATCCTGCTGCTGGCAGCGCTGCTGGTGCTGCTCGGGGTCTATCCGCAGCCGGTATTCGACACCTCGCTGGCCACCATGAGTGGCGTACAGCAGTGGTTCAGTACCGCTTTCTCCCAACTCGCTTCGGTCCGGTAGTCGCGCTATGGAATTCACTCAACAACACTTCATCGCCCTGCTGCCGTTGCTCATCGTCAGTGCCACCGCCGTGGTGGTGATGCTGGCGATTGCGTGGCGCCGCAACCATGGCCTGACCTACATGCTTACCGCAGCCGGGTTGGTTCTTGCGCTGCTGTCGATTGCGCCAGCGTTGCAGGTAGCGCCGCTGGAGGTTACTCAGCTGCTGCAGCTGGACCGCTTCGCCTACTTCCACATGGCGCTGCTGCTGCTGGCCACGCTGGCCTGCGTCACCCTGGCGCATGCCTATCTGGGCGAGAAGCCGGGCGGCCAGGGCTTCCCGGGCAATCGCGAGGAACTCTATCTGCTGATGGTGCTGTCGGCCCTCGGCGGTCAGGTGCTCGTGTCCAGCCAGCATCTGGCCGGCCTGTTCATCGGCCTGGAGCTGCTTTCGGTGCCGGTCTACGGGTTGGTCGCCTACGCCTTCTTCAACAAGCGTTCGCTGGAAGCCGGCATCAAGTACATGGTGCTGTCGGCCGCCGGCAGCGCGTTCCTGCTGTTCGGCATGGCGCTGCTGTACGCCGAGTCCGGTAGCCTGAGCTTCGCCGGCATCGGCGCCAGCCTGGCGGCGCAGCAGTCGAGCGTTCTGGTGCAGGCCGGCATTGGCATGATGCTGGTCGGGCTGGGCTTCAAGCTTTCGCTGGTGCCCTTCCATCTGTGGACGCCGGATGTCTACGAGGGCGCTCCGGCACCGGTTTCCGCATTCCTCGCCACTGCCAGCAAACTCGCCGTGTTCGCTGTGCTGCTGCGCCTCTACCAGCTGTCGCCAGCAACCAGTGGCGGCTGGCTGAACGATGGCCTGACGCTGATCGCCATCGCCTCGATCCTGATCGGCAACCTGCTGGCGCTGAATCAGAGCAACCTCAAGCGCCTGCTCGGTTATGATCGGCAACCTGCTGGCGCTGAATCAGAGCAACCTCAAGCGCCTGCTCGGTTATTCGTCCATTGCCCACTTCGGCTACCTGCTGGTGGCGCTGATCGCCAGCGAAGGCCTTGCTGTCGAGGCAGTCGGCGTTTACCTGGCGACCTACGTGCTGACCAGCCTCGGTGCCTTCGGTGTGATCACGCTGATGTCCAGCCCGTTCCAGGGCCGCGATGCCGATGCCCTGTACGAGTACCGCGGCCTGTTCTGGCGCCGGCCGTACCTGACTGCGGTGCTCACCGTGATGATGCTGTCGCTGGCCGGCATTCCGATGACGGCGGGCTTCATCGGCAAGTTCTACGTGATCGCCGCTGGCGTGCAATCGCAGCAGTGGTGGTTGCTGGGCAGCTTGATCATCGGCAGCGCCATCGGCCTGTACTACTACCTGCGCGTGATGGTGACGCTGTATCTGGTCGAGCCCGGCATACGCCGTCACGACGCACCGCTCAACTGGGGTCAACAAGCCGGTGGCATCATGCTGCTGGCCGTCGCCGCCCTCGCCTTCCTCCTCGGTGTCTACCCGCAGCCACTGCTGGAACTGGCTCAGCATGCGATCTTCGCTACGCTCTGAGCACAGCACCAGATAACGAAACGCCCCGATTACTCGGGGCGTTTCTGTTTTCGGACTCCAACCTCAGGCACTGCGCGAGGTGCGCTCGTCGCTCAGCCGTGCGGGGTAGCGTTGGCGGCCTTCTCGATATGCAGGGGTAGCGAAGAAAACCCGCTGGCGGGAAAGAACGCCTTCACCGGTTGCTGATCCGCCAGCAGCGCGATTCGGCGGGTGCGCCCCAGCAGCTCCTCCATCACGACGCGCAGCTCCAGCCTGGCAAGCGGGGCTCCGGGACAGACATGGATGCCGGCGCCATACAGCAGATTCAGCTGCGGCTCGCGGTCGAGACGAAACTCATCGGGATCGCCGAACACCGCTTCGTCGCGATTGGCCGATGCCCAGATGAGCGCCAGACGCGTACCGGCCGCCAACGTGCGCTCACCCAGCGTGACCTCTCTGGTGGTGACCCGCCGGTTCATAACGAGCGGCGCGTGGATGCGCAGTATCTCGTCGATGGCGGCCGGCAGCAGCGCCGGCTGCTCGCGCAACTGCTGCTGCAACGCGGCATGGCCGGCGAGGTAATGCACGAGGATGCCGATCGAGGCGGCAATGGTACCCAGCTCGCCGACCGTCCAGTTACGCAGGATGCTGACGATTTCATCGTCGGTCAGCGGTCTGCCCAAGGCCTGATCGCGCAGCAGACGGGTGGTCACGTCGTCTGGCGCCGCGCTACCGGCGTTGCGGCGCGCCGTGAGCAGATCCTTGATGTAGCCGTCGAATTCCAGCGCAACCGCACTCATCGCCGCTTCGTCCCTGGCCAACGTCGCCGCCTGGTTCTTCAGCGTCCACAGGCGCAGCGGCTCGTGCAGCTCCACCGGCCAGCCCAGCCAGGCGCACTGAATCTGCAAAGCGAAAATCTGCGCAAAGTCCGCCATCAGCTCGACATCCGCCTGCTCCGGCAGGGCCTGCACCAGCCGCACCGCGACCTCCCGGCATACCGGCGCGAAGTCTTCCATCTGCTGCGACTCGAAGTAGGGCTCGATGAGCCGCCGGTACGCCGTATGCTCCGGCGGGTCCATGCCGTTGGGCACGGAGGGGAAACGCGAGACGGCGTTGCTGTAGGTCTCGTGGTCCATCAATACGTGCATGACATCCGCGTGTCGGAACAGCGAGGTGTAGCCGTAACGACTGGTTGCCACCGGGCAGCGACGGCGCATGTCGTCGTAGGTGGCCAACTGGTCCTTGAGTACCGCCTCGGATCTCGGATCCCAATCGGCTGATTTATTCTCCATAGCAACTCCTCTTGCGGACCTCTCGATAATCGGACCGCCTCGGTGGTGATGAATTATTCGGCCCTGTCCCAACCCGGCAGGCTGAACTCCGCGTGCTACCGCTCAGCGCGCTGGCCTCGTGCTGCGTCCTGCTCTACCAGGGCACCTGTTCGCTGTGCCGGGTGGACGACCGCCTGGAGGCGGCCGCCATCACCCAGACGGCGTTCGGCGCGGCCGTCATCGTCTGGATGATGGTGCTGCCGCTCTTCTGGACGGCCGCCTGACGGCGATCTCGGGCCAACGAAACCGTTACAAGCCTCTAGCCACATCGCGCAGGCCGCGCCACAACAGCCTCAGGTGCCGATCACGCCACCATCGTCCCGCGTAATCAGCACCGTCGAAGAGCGCGGCCGCGACTGACCATCACTGGCCGGAAAGCTCAGCTCGGGGTGCTGCACGTTGATCCACATCGCGCGGTAGTCCGGGCTCCAGGTGATGCCGGTGATCTCGCAGCCACGCGGCCCTACCAGAAAGCGACGCACCTCGCGCGTGCCGGGATCGGCGCACAGCAGCTGGTTGGTCCCCATGACCTGCATCGCCGGTTCGTCGTCGCCGTAGTCGGTCTGTATCCACAGCCGGCCATCGGCATCGAAGGCCAGACCATCCGGCGAGGAGAACACATCGCCCTCGATGGTGCCGGTCAGATGTGCAGGCACGGGTTTGCCGTCCGCACCGCGCGCGCCCTTCCGCTCGCCAGCGAGCAGGAAAATTTCCCACTCGAAGCGCGTCGCCGCAGGGTCGCCTCCCGCCTCGCGCCAGCGCAGGATCTGCCCGTGCAGGTTCTGCGGGCGCGGGTTCGCCTTGTCGACCGCCACCTTGTCGCCGCGTTGATCGTTGTTGGTCAGGGTGACGTAGACCTCGCGCGTACGAGGATGCACCGCGACCCATTCCGGGCGGTCCATGGGCGTTGCGCCGAGCCGGTCGGCTGCGGCGCGCGCGTTAAGCAGCACCTCGGCCTGGCTGGGGAAGCCATGCTCGGCGGTCAGGCCGTTCTGCCCGTGAACCAGCGCCAGCCAGCGACCGCTGCCATCGGCGTCGAAACGCGCAACGTAGAGCGTGCCGTCATCGAGCAGCTGGCGATTCTGCTGATCCGCGCCGGGTACATAGCGGCCGCTGGGGACGAACTTGTAGATGTACTCGCCGCGCGAGTCGTCGCCGGAATAGAACGCCATGCGTCCGTCCTCCCCCAGCGACAACACCGCGCATTCGCGGCAGTAGCGACCGAATGCGGTGCGTTTGACCGGCTGCGCCTGCGGATCGAAGGGATCGATCTCCACCACCCAGCCGAAACGGTTCGGTTCGTTGACATAGCCGCCGTGCGGCAGGCTGGCATCGGGTGTGGCATCGAAGCGCTCGTCGGCACTTTCCCAGCCGTAGAGCTTGCTGCGCTCACCGCCGGCAACGCCGTAGCGGGCGTGCGCGGTACGTGCGGCCAGGTCCTCGGCATCGCGATTGAGGAAGTAGTTGTGCCAGTTTTCCTCGCAGGTCAGGTAGGTGCCCCACGGCGTGAAGCCGCTGGAACAGTTGTTCAGCGTGCCAATGATGCGGGTGCCGCTCGGATCGGCGGCGGTTCGGAGCAGTTCGTGCCCGGCCAGCGGGCCGCCGACGGCCATCGGCGTCAGCGTGCTGATGCGCCGGTTGTAGCGCGACGGATGGACCCGCTGCCACTGGCCGGAGGCATCCTTGCGCACCTCGATGATGCTGACGCCATGCGCCGCCTGCTCCTTGCGCACCTCTGCCAGCGGCCGGCGGCCACCCACCAGGCTCATGCCGTCGGGATGCAGCGGCGGATTGACGTACTCATGGTTGATCGCCAGCAAACCGTGCTCGGTCGGCGCGTCCGCGAACGGGAAAAAGTGCATGCCGTCGTGATTGTCCCCGGCCTGCAGCAGCTGTGCCTGCCAGTCGTCGCTGGCATCGGCTTTCCATTGCGGTGCGTCGGTCTCCACCGGGTCGCCCCAGGAAAAGAACACCCGCGCACGATAGCCCGGCGGTACCTGCACGCTGTCGAAGGCCGGATCCAGCTGCGCCGGAACGGACTCGAAAGCCAGCAGCCGACTGCGTGCCGCAACCGCTCCACAAGCGGACAGCCCGCCGCCGAGAAAGGCCATGCCCGCCAGGCCCAGGCTGCCCTTGAGCAGCCCGCGCCGGCTGTGGTCGACCAGATCGCTCAGGCTCGGCTGGCGGCCCGGATTGATCGACTGATCGTCGAGCGCCGCGAGGGCGGCGTGAAAGTCGCGAAAATCCTGTTTCATATCGATTGAATCCTGAACGCGTCATTCGATGCGGTAGTGAAAGGTGTTCTGTACGCCACGCACCGTCACGGCCTGGCCGTCGACGATGCGCGGGCGGTAGCGGAAACGCTTGGCCGCCTCGAGCGAGGGGCGGATGAACAGCGGATGGCACTGCCCCGCGACTTGCGGCGACACCACGCGACCGTTCGGATCGACGTCGTAACTGACCGTGCATTCGCCCTGCACGCCCGAGTCCAGCGCGCGCTGCGGATACACCGGCGGCGCCTTGGCGATGGGCAGCCGCTCGCGCTCGGCGATCTCGCGCTGCTGGCGCAACTGCTGTTGGCGGGCCGCTTCGGCGACCCGCTTCTGTTCGGCCCGCTTGAACGCTAGCTCGGCTTCGGTCGGCGCCGTGGGCTCCGCCACCGGCTCCGGTGCGGCAGCTTCGGGGGGCGGCTCGACCGGCGCTTCGGGCAGAGCTTGCGGCTCGACCGGCAGCGGCAGGCTCACCAGCTGGGTGCGCAGGATTTGCGCATTGCTCGGTGCCTCGAATGTCGGCGTCCAGCTATTCAGCAGCACTGCTGCACCCAACGCCAGGTGCAGGCCGATCGCCCCCAGCAGCGCCAGCCCTTGCGAGGCGTGGGACGGCGCAGGTTCGCGCAGCATCGCCGCGTCCATCAGCGCCGCATTCATGGCTGTCCAGCCCCCGGCGCCAGCGTATCCGGCGCTTCAGTGATCAGCCCGAGGTTGACCACCCCGCCGCGCTGCAACTCGGCGATGGCGGCGACCACGCGCCCGTAGTCCGCGGCATCGTCGGCCCGGACATAGACCTGGGCATCGCCGTGCACGGCGATGAGCGATGCCACCTTGGCGCGCATCTCCGCCAATTCCACCGCCGTGTCCGCCTGTTGCTCGATGTCGATCTCGCTGCCCAGGTTCCAGTAGAAGCTGCCGTCCGCCTTGACCGAGAGGGTGAGCAGCTTGCGCTCGTTCTCCGTCGGCAGCGCCTCGGCGGCGACCTTGGGCAGCTCGATGTTCACGCCCTGCACCAGCATCGGTGCGGTGACCATGAAGATCACCAGCAACACCAGCATGACGTCGATGTAGGGCACCACGTTCATTTCCGCCTTCGGACCGTGCTTGCGCTGAGGCCTGACTAGCATGGGGTTCTCCTCAGGCCGCGGCAGCGGCGAAGCTCGGCGCGCCGGCATGCAGTCGCGGCAACAGGCGGGCTTGCAGTTCGTTGGCGAAGGCGTAGTAGCGGCCGGCGAGCGCTTGACCGCGGGCGGCGAAGCGGTTGTAGGCGATCACCGCCGGAATCGCCGCGAACAGGCCGATCGCCGTGGCGATCAGCGCTTCGGCAATGCCCGGCGCCACGGTGGCAAGGGTGACCTGCTGTACCTGGGAAAGCCCGATAAAGGCATTCATGATCCCCCACACGGTGCCAAACAACCCGATGTACGGACTCACCGAGCCGATGGTGGCGAGTGCCTGCAGGCCGTGGTCCAAACGCTCCTCCTGCTCGGCGACGGCCACATAGAGGCTGCGATCCACCGCTTCGCCGAGCGTCTGCGGGGCAAGGCCGGGCTGGCGCTGCAGCTGGCTGAACATCTGCAGACCATCGCGGAAGATGCGCTGCAGCGCAGCCTCCGGCAACCGTGCCTGGTGCTCGACGTCGCGCTGCAGCTGGGCCAGATCAGCGCTCTGGCGGAACTGGCGCAGGAACTCGCGCAGCAGGCGCTCGCTGCGCCTAAGCACCACGCTGCGCTGGATGATCAGATACCAGCTGGCCACCGACGCCAGCACCAGAATCGCCATGACGGCCTGAACCACCACGCTGGCCTCGCTGACCAGCCCCCAGATCGACATCTGTTCGACTGCATGTTGCATCGCTGCTTCCTCCTGCCCGGCCGGGCAGCTGTAAGTGAATGACGGCCGCGTTACCGGAAGATGACTATTCCAGGCCCAGGGCATCGGCCACCGCGGTCCACGGCAGGTACTTGTAGTTCTGCGTACCCTCGGGCATCCGCTTGCGCCCGTCCTGCACCACCAACAGCCCCTGGCTCCACGGCTCGCCGAGGTTGGCCGAGGTGACTTCCAGACCATCGGTTTCCGAGGCGCCGTCGATGCCGCGCGCGGCGTTGAGGCCGATGCGGAACGCACCACGCACGGCATAGGGCGCCGTGGCATCCAGCACCACGTAGCTGTCGTTGCCCTGGCTGGAGATCACCAGATAGTCGGCGCGCTGGCCGTGGTACAGCGCCAGCCCTTCGATATCGTCGTGCACGCTTTCGCCCACGCCGATGACCTTTTCCAGAGCGGTCGGCGCGTTGGCCGCGGCACCCAGCGTCCACACAGCAACGTCTTCCTCGCCGATGAACAGTCGCTCGCGGCGGTCGTCCGCCACACAGCCTTCCGGCTGGCTGTCGACCTTGAAGCGCCGTACCAGCTCACCCCGGGGCTTGCCGCTGCGCCCATCGAGGCGGTACTGCAGGAAGGTGCCGTCCTTGTCGTTGGCGAAGGCATGGATGGCGCCCTGGCGATCCTTGAACAGGCAAAGTCCGTAGATGTCCGCGAGCGGCGTGGCGATCTGGCCGATGTTCTCCAGGCGGCCGTTGGCCGGATCGATGGCGAACAGATGCAGGCTGTTGCGATCACGGTTGCTCGCCACCGCCAGATCGACCTGGCGCTGACCGAGACGGAAGCCGTCGCGTACGTCGATGTTGTTCAGCCGCCCTACTGGCAGATCCTGGATCTGGCGGCCCTGCAGGTCATACACCACCAGCCCGCCCTTCTTGTCGGTGCCCAGCACCCGGCTTGCGCCCGGTTCGCTGCGGTTGACCCAGATGGCCGGGTCGTCAGCCGCATCGCCCAGGCTCGGTACCGGGCCGCTCTCGACCTCGGCCGGCAGCAAGGGCAACGGCGGCTTGCGCGCGACCGGCCGTGGCGTCCAATCGAGCGCAGCCTGGCGGCTACCGCGATCATCCACCAGCAGCAGCGCCAGGCCCTCGGGGGTCGCTCGTGCGCTGATCTGCTCAGGCTCGTCGAAGCCCTTCAGCGCCAATACCTGACGGGCCTGCCAGCCATCGGCCTGCTCCTGATAAAGGTGCAGCGCCGCGGCTTCGGCATCCAGCAGCAGCACGCCACCGGGCACCAGAGCCATGCCTGCGGCGCCCTCTACAAGCCCGCCGAAGGGAGCGCGCAGGTCCACCGGCACCCGTTCCAGCGGCGCCTCGGCGTTGGCGGGATAGGCCCAGAGGCCGACCGCTTCCTCGTTGACGAACAGCCGCCCGGCCGCATCGTCGACCTGACAATGACTGCTGCCCGGCGGCAGGCTCAGGCCGCGCACACGACGGGCCTCGCCCAGCAGTTGGCCGTCCGCGCCAACCAGCCATTGCTCGCCGACGCCTTCCTCACCGACGAGGAACAGAAAGTCGTTGCGACCGGCATCGCGGAACAGACACAGCCCTTCGATGGCGAAAGTCGTCTTGGGCAGAAACAGCGGTGCGCTCCACTGCCCCTCGCGAGTCAGCTCGACGAGCATCGCCTGCTGGCGTTTGCGCTCGACGGTCGCCAGCAGCAGCCCCGCGTCACTCTCGCGGTGATCGAGTCCCTCGAAACGTCCAGGGAGGTTGACACGCACCTGCCCCTGTGGGTCGAGCAGTCGCAGGCCCTGGCCGTCTAGTTCGACACGGTCGAACCCGTCCGTGCCCAGCAGCCGCGCGGCCTCGATCGCAGCGGGTGCGGCCGCGGCGACCGACAAGGTAGCCGCCGCGCGCTCACCCGTGCTTTGGCAGGCGGCCAGCGCGATGCAGGTGGCCAGCAGGAGTTTTCGTTGCAGATGTACGTACATGAAGTGTTCCAGTCAGGCAGCCGGCCGCCGTCACCCGAATGGGTGACGGGACGGCGAGGGTCAGAAATGGGTGAGCGTCAGGCCGAGCTTGTAAGTCGGGCCGTACTCTTCGTACTGGGCGTTGTAGCGCTGGCGGCCGGTGTAGACGAAATAGGCTTCGTCGGTCAGATTCAGCGCCTCGAAGGTCAGCTGCAGGCTGGGCGTGATGAAGTAGCCGGCCTTGAAATCGACGAACAGCTGGCCGTCCGCATACAGGTCATGCGCGGCATCGTCGACGCCGGAAACCTCGGCCAGGTATTCGGACTTGTAGTTGGCGGCCAGGCGCGTGTTGAAGCGCTCGTTCTCCCAGCCAATCATGAGGTTGCCGACGGTATCGGAGTGATTCGGCAGGTCGATGCTGCGCTTGGCGCCCTGCCCTTCGATATCCGCATCGGAGCGACTGAACGTGGCGTTGGCGCCCAACAGCAGGCCGTTCCAAGGGGCCGGCAGCCAGTCGAATTTCTGCGAATAGGCCAGCTCGATGCCATAGAGCGTGGCGCCACTGCCGTTCTCGTAGCTCAGCGCCTCGGCGAAGTCCGCCCACTGGCCGGTTCCGGCCAGGTCGGTGTTGTAGATGAAGTTGTCGATGTCCTTGTAGAACAGGAACGCCGAGACGGCGCCGGCCCGGCCCATGTAGTGCTCGATGCCCAGATCGTAGTTCACCGACTCCAGCGGTTTGAGGTTCGGATTGCCGAACTCCGCCTCGTCGTCCTCGATGACGAAGCCGGGCGCCAGCTGGCCGAACGTCGGTCGAACCACGCTGCTGGTCCAGGCTGCGCGCAACTGCGTGCTGGGGCTCAGCTGGTAGCGGGCGTGCAACCCCGGCAGCCAGTGCTCGTAGCGTCGGCTGCTGGATATCGTCTCGAAAACTCCGTCACGCACGCCCGTACCCTTGGCACTGAAGTCGGTGCCCTCGTAGCGCATGCCCGCGATGAAGCGCCAGCGGTCCAGATCCAGGGTGTTCATCACATAGGCGGCATCGATGTCCTCGCGCATGTCGAAGTCGTTGATGCGCGACTGTTCCTCGTCATAGAACTCGCTGGCGTCGAACCCACCGATCAGGCCCTTGATGCCCGATGCACTGATACCCGGACCGAAGCGGCCGAGTCCGTAATCGACGCGTCCAGCCTGGAAATTGGCCAAGGTCAGGTCATCGAAATCGTCGTAGACCCAGATCTCGCTGTCGTTGGACTTGTCGCGGCGGCTGAGCTTGCCGCCGAACTTGAGCTGCGCCGCGTAGCCCTTAAGGTCGTAATCGCGCGCCAGATCCAGGCGGATGTTTTTCTCGCGGTCGCGGGCATCGCTCTTCTCCCACTCCACCTCGTCAAGCTCGAAGCGGGACGGATCGTAGAAACCCGATTCGACGGCCAGCCGCGGCTTGCGCGTGCTGGAAAAGCCCGCATCGCTGAAGTCGCCCTCGAACACGGCACCGGCGATACCGCCGGGGTTGCGCTCGCGCGACTCGCTGTAGCCGGTCTGGCCGCTCAGCGTCCACAGGCCAAACAGGCGTTCACCACCGAACACATAGGATTGGATGGTCTGGGTGTCCTCGCGCGATTTGAGTTCGCGCCAGCCCTCGGCGTCACCGCGCTCGCCGGCCTGCTGCGCCTCCTCGAAGGCGACCCCGGCGGCGTTGCGCGTCTCGGTGTCCTTGAAGCGGCTGTAGAGCGTGCGCAGGTAGTAGCTGCTGAGATCATCCGGCTTGTAGTCGAAGTTGAGGCCGAAGCCGGTGCGCTCGCGGGTGATCTCATAATCGCGCTGTTCCAGCTCTTCGAGCCGCGCGCCGTCCTCAAAATCCCATTTGCCGCCGGTTTCGACGTTGTCCGAACCGAAATCGCGCTCCTGCCAGCTCAGCGCCGCGGCCACGCCGAAGTTGTCGACACCATCGCCCAGGCTGAAACGGTTGCTGAAGGCGCCGGAGAATTTCGGGCTGGTCTTGCCGACGTTGTCATCGTGGCTGCCTTCGCCGCTGATGCTGTAGAACAGACCGTCATGATCGAAGGCCGACAGGCTTTCCACTTCGATGGTGCCGCCCAGGGAGTTGGCGTCCATGTCCGGGGTGAGCGTCTTGACCACCGACAGCGACTGCACCAGTTCCGACGGCAGTACATCCAGCGCCACGGCCCGCCGGTCGCCCTCCGGCGAGGGCACCAGGGTGCCGTTGATGGTCACGCTGTTCAGGTCCGGCGCAATACCGCGCACGCTGACGAAGCGGCCCTCGCCCTGATCGCGCTCCACCGACAGCCCCGGAATGCGCTGCAGCGCCTCGGCGGCATTGTCGTCCGGCAACTGGCCAATGCCATCGGCATGCACCACGCTCTTCACGCTGTCGGAACTGCGCTGTTCCTTGAGCGCCTTGTCGATGCTCACCGCCTGGCCGACCACCTCGACGTGCTCGACACCCGGCTCCTGCGCCAGCGCTGCCGAGCTGGCGGCAATCGCCAGCGCCAGTGCGCTGATCCTGAATCGCTGTTTTCGCTGTTGGTAGCAATGAGCGCTCATCCCGTCCCCTCTCCGGAACCCATCCGGGCCGATCCCGGAACTGCAGCGGACGGTAGGCAGGCACCGTGGCAGTTCTGTGACAGCGCGGGTGCGGCAAGCGCGAATCAGCGACGTTATAGGCGGTTTCTGCCCACTTTTGAGCTGAATTGACCTGTCTGACCGACGATCAAGAGCGGCGTCGCGGGAGACCACGGCGTTGAGCGCGACTGCGAGCAAACCAAATGCCTTCGATCGCCCACGCGACGCGCAATTGAGCTGAGCCGAATTGACCCCCAGGGTGCGTAACCCGACTGTCACAGCGATCTGCTTAGGTGCCGAGTTCAACCACTAGCGACGGGCCGGAGCCGATGAAATCATTTCTCAGACTGCACACCTGGCCCCTGGTGTGTCTCGCCATCGCGGCCAATCTCGGCCTGCAGCTCTACCTCGCCACCGGTGAGCTGAAGGAATGGGCGCAAATCGACTGGATGGACGTCGCCGGCGAAGGCGGTTCGGCCGTGCTGGCGCTGGTCTGGCTGGTCATGCTGCTGCGCAGCCGACCGGCGGGCCGGGTGACTCGGCTGCTGACGCTCGGACTCGCCTGCATCTTCTTCGCCTGGTGGATGGATACGCTGGACGAGTTCGTCCAGATGCCGCAGCAGGTCGCTTGGGACAATTGGCTCGAAACGGCACCGATGCCCGTCGGTCTGTTGCTGCTCACACTCGGCATCTACCACCTCAACCAGGAACAGCGCGCTATCAGCCAGCAGATGAGCAAACGCGAGAAGCTATTTCGCGAACATCGCCTGTTCGACAAGGTGACGCCGCTGGGTGCCGCCGAATACTTGCGCCAGCAAATCCAGCATGCGCTGGCGGAGGCCCGCGAGAACGAGCAGCCGCTGTCGCTTGTCGCCGTGGACCTGGACGACTTCGACGCCATCAACCGGCGTTTTGGTCAGAACGAAGGCGATGCCGTGCTGCAGGCCATCGCGCAGCTGCTGATGCTCAATTTGCGCCGGCAGGATCTGCTGTGCCGCCTGGCGGGGGATCGCTTCGTCGCGGTGCTGCCCAACACCGGCGAAGCCCAGGCGCGGATGATCGCCGACGAGTTACAGCAGGCGGTCGCCAGCCTGGCGCACCGGACCGGGCAACATGGCGAACGCCTTGTGCTGCGCGCCAGTGCCGCAGCCGTCATGGCGCTGGACGATGATCCGGAGCAGTTGCTCAGGCGCCTCAACCTCGGTCTGGCCAAGGCCAAGCAGCAGCTGCCGCGCTGCGCATGAGGACGGGACAATGGCGATCGGCTACGAATGCGATACCCGCTTCATCCCCGCACATCATCAGCCGGCGCTGTTGATCGACCTGGCGTTATCACGAGGGATCGACAGCCATCGGCTGCTGCGCGGCACAGGGCTGTTCTATGCCGATATCGCGGAGGGCCGCGCCAAGCTCAGCCCGGAGCAGTTCGTCACACTGATCGGCAACGCCCAGCGTCTACTGGATGCAGACGACAGCAGCTTTCTGTTCGGCCAGCGGTTGCTACCCGGGCATTACGGCGAGGCCAGCCATACGCTGGAACACGCCTGCACACTGCACCAGGCATTGGAGCGACTGCAGTGCTTTCGCGCGCTGCTCAGCCCGCTGCTCACGCCCCGCTTGCTGCTCGACGACAAGCAGGCGTACCTCTACTGGCTCGACAGTTGCGGCACCGGACATTCACGGATCTTTCTGGCCGAAGCCTGCATGACTGCTGTTGTCGCCATGAGCCGCCGGCTCTCGGCAGAGCGCCTGCCCTGGCGTTTCCATTTCAGCTACGCCAAACCTCGCTACATCGAGCAGTACTGGGTCCATCTGGGCGAGGAGCTGACCTTCGACAGTCAGCTGACGATGATGAGCCTGCCACGCGAGTATCTGCATCGCCCCAGGCCGGATGCCTCAGCGACGGCCGGCCAGGTCGCCGAGCTGGCCAGCCAGACGCAGCTGGCGAGCCTGGGCTGGCAGTGCAGTTTTCTCGATCGGCTATACGAGTACCTGCAGGCCAACATCCGCACGCCGTTGAACCTCGAACGGGTCGCCCTGGCCTTCGGGATGAGTCCGGCAACGCTCAAGCGCAAGCTGCAGAAACACGACACGCACTTTCAGGAGCAGCTCGACCTGGCGCGCAAGCACGTGGCGCTGTATCTGTATCAGGTCAGAGGCTATGGCAACGACGAGGTCGCGGCTTACCTGCGCTTCACCGACACCACCAACTTTCGCCGTTCCTTCAAGCGCTGGACCGGCATGGTGCCGAGCGGTTTACGACGACTGTTCGGGTAGCACCGCAAAGCCGCGCAAACAGAAACGGCGGGGGCTAACTCGCCAACGCAACGTGCGCGGTTATGTTCGTCAAGCAATGGCAGGGCCGGGCCGCGGCCGGAAGCGGTATCCATCGGGCACAAAAAAGCCCCGATGACGGGGCTTTGAGCGTGTTTCGGGAATCGTTGACTCCTCGAAACCATGTAGTGGTGCGGACGGAGAGACTCGAACTCTCACACCTTGCGGCGCCAGAACCTAAATCTGGTGTGTCTACCAATTTCACCACGTCCGCCAAGCGGGCTTGAAACGAAAACGCCAGGCAATGCCTGGCGTCTTCTGGAATATGGGGTGGACGAAGGGGATCGAACCCTCGACACCAGGAGCCACAATCCTGTGCTCTACCAACTGAGCTACGCCCACCATATGCGACCATCCGCTTAGAAGGCGGATGCTCTATCCAGCTGAGCTACGGGCGCTTTTATCTGCATTCTATTCGGAGCGCAGACTTGAAGCTCCGGCTGTAGAAGAAGTGGTTTTCTTCGCAAGCCATCTTACCCAGCAGCAGGCTGTGCTCGACAAGCGGGGCGAATGTTATAGAGGCTCCCGATAGTCGTCAACAGCAAAGCTGAAAAAAATTTCAGCTAGATAAAGGGGTTACACGTGGCTGCAGACGCTCCGCCTTTGCCGCATCGTCTCGGCGTGAGAGAATGCGCGCCCTTTCCAAGTTCTTTCCGGTGGTTAACCAAGCGTCATGACCGCACAACTGATCGACGGTAAAACGATTGCAGCCAACATTCGCCAACAGATCTCCGGTCGTGTTGCCGAACGTCGTGCGCAGGGACTTCGCGCGCCAGGTCTGGCAGTGATTCTGGTGGGCAACGATCCCGCCTCCCAGGTGTACGTGGCGCACAAGCGCAAGGATTGCGAGGAAGTGGGCTTCAACTCCATCGCCCA
>JAEAMF010001194.1_pt1 | contig 20884 bp, 15 predicted proteins | sample 8958721 | NCBI WGS metagenome assembly JAEAMF01 (sample SAMN16933255, study PRJNA681124) | bioreactor sludge metagenome | isolation source: anaerobic bioreactor treating anionic surfactant - SDBS | place: India: Bengaluru | collected 2019-02-28
AATCGCCGGGTATTTCCTGAAGACCACGTGACTCTGCCTGATCCTTTCGATTGCCTGCTGGACTTCCTGACGCTGTAGTTGAGCCTCCAGTTGACGACGATACTCTTCGACCACCGGGCCGCTCCTTTCCGGGACCGGCCCGGACGGAGCGGCTCAAAAGCGAAAGCCCAGTTCCGGGGTCGATCCCCGGACGACTGGGCTCAAGCAGGCTCTGGCTCAGTGGCTCTGGCCCGCTACGGTGGCTCACTTCGTGTCGTCGTAAGTGTTTTCAAAGTCGAGGGGACAGGCTCAAGGCACGGCCCCGTTCTTCTCTCACGCTTCCTTCTCTATCGTTCCTCCTTCGGTCGCACGCGTCTCTGAGGACCGTCTTGGGCACTTGGTACAGCCCGATGGAGTGATCAGCGCGTTGAAGCTCCTCTTGCAGTGACGGCACCACACAGCCACGTCCCCCCAGGCCACGTAGGTGAACGTGGGTTTCCTGCAGTCCGGGTGCGGGCACTGAAGCAGGGTTCGCCCCTGCGAATCACACGATTCCACCTCGCCAACCTCCCCAAAGAGACCGCGTGAACGCGTCCTCGGTTCCTAGTTGGTGGCATCGTATGGGCGGCGGGGTCTGGCCGAATATCACCGCAGGCTAACTCGCCTCTCCTCGCACGTACTCGCACGAGGGGGATTCGTGCGAGACCAGGCGAGAACGTGCGAGAGCTGGCAGAGGGGGGCTACTGAGGAAGAAGAGACCGCGCGCTAACGCCGCGCTCTCGGCGTGTGCGTCTCGTACAGAGCCGAATGGTAGGCCTTTAGCGGCCCTTCATCGTAGGTGACGTTCTCAGGAGGCACGGACAGCCGAAACTGTCCGTGGCCGTCGTTCTCGATGCAATCACCATCGAGTCCGGTAACCTTGGCGAGGTCCTGCTTCAGCCTGTAGATGGCGCTGTGGGCGTTGTCATGGAAGTCTCGCAGCCACCCCGGTGGCACGTTGAGGAGTGCGACCGCCAACTTCCATAGGCAGGTGAACGTGTCGAGCCGCACCCACGCGTCCTTACCATTGACGCGGATCAGGTATCTCCGCTTCCGGCACTCGCCGTTGAAGTGGAATCTATGTCGGGTGCGGTAGGGCCAGGATTGGTCCCTCTTCCCTCGAGGCCGAGGAGCCGCTCTTTTGCCGGTTCCTTTCTGCGGCGCCCTGGCGTTAGGACAGGACGCGTGGTTCTTTTCGCAGGTCTTCTGCATCGCCTCCCGGATCTTGTCCTCAAGGGGCTGTGGTTCCTCGTCAAAGGGCTTCTTGATGTAGTCGTCGGCCCCCATCTTGAATGCCCGGACGGTGTATTCATGGCCCTTCCCATGTGCGGTCATGACGATCACCGGGAGCTCTTCCCGCGAGAACCGCGCCCGGATCTGCTCCAGGAGGTTGAAGCCTACTTGGATCTTGGCGATCTGGTTTGTACGGACCGGCAGCTCCAAGTCGAGAAGGACGTAGCAGAAGCGGCGATCGGCCAGAAGGGCCTCGGCGTCCTGCTGTGTCGTTACGCACCCGCACTCATGCCCCAGCGACGTGAGGATGTTTTTGACTTCCTGCAGCACCTCGTCGTCGTTATCAACCACCAGGCCAAGATGGGGCCGCGCCATCAGTCTGCCCCCCCGGCGCGCTGAGATAGCGGCAGCACGATAGTGACCGTAGTCCCACGGCCTTCCGTGCTGTCGATGCGGATCTCCCCACCACACTCTTCCTGGACGACCTTCGCTGCAATTGCGAGCCCCATCCCGGTATTGTCGGTCCGCCCAGCTCTTCCCTTCTTGGTCGATCTGCCCGGGACGAAGGCAGAGCGCCGAACCTCCTCGGACATACCGCAGCCGTCATCTGCTACTTCCAAGATGAGGTCCTCACCTGATGTCCGCGCGGTAATCGAGACCGCTCCCTTCCTGGCAAAGCTCTCGTAGGAGTTCTTGATCACGTTCGTCAGAGCCCGCACAAGTCGAACACGCGGCGCGTCGACAGTCAGCGTATCGTCTATCACCACGGTCGTCGTCACCCTTGGAACCACTGACGCGTGTTGAAATCGGTCCTCGACGATGCTCACCGCCTCCTTTACCATCTCCGACACGTTCTCCCTGTGAAAGGCAGACTCCGACCGTTCGGCGAGTGTCTTCATATCCCGGGCGATGTGCTCGATGATCGTGCATCGCCGTTTGGCGTTCTCGATGACCGGTTCCCACTTTGCCCTTGAGGCCTTTCGTTCCACGAGAAGCCTCTCTAGCGTACGCAGGGATTGCTTGAGCGCTGTTAGAACATTCAGGATGTCATGGGTTGTGTCGGCCGCGGTCGCTTCGTAGTACGTCCGACCAATTCGCAGAGCCCTGTTCGCCACGTCGTGGGAATACCTGGACCGCAGTTGATTGATCTCTCGAAGCAGGACATCGAATCCGCCGCCAGCATGTTCCGGAAGTAGAGCCATCTGTCGCCGCCGCTGCAGCGTTTGCGCCGCCTTCCTTCGGACGTATCCATTGGGGTCTTGAATCAGCCTGGCGATAATGCGATCAAAGTTAGGATGAAGAAGGTGCTGCAGAGTACCCGCCACCGCGTTCCTGACCTCCCACTTCTCATCTCCCGCGAGTTGTTCGAGGTGCCCAGCCGCCGCGTTTGCGACAGCAGCCGTAGAAGCTTTCACGAGGAGGATTCCGAGCGCCTGAACGGCCTCCTTGCGCACAGCCCAGTCCACCGACTCGAGCTGCTCCTTCAACTCGCCCGGGATCTCTCCGGGCGGTCCCCCTGGCCGTTCAGTAGCCATACCGCTTCTGCCGCTCCTCGAAGGCCTCCTTGCCCCCTTCAAGAATGGTCTCAATGTCTTCCTTCACCTCATCTACCGTGCCGAGGGACTTCACGCTCGCCTGCCGGCCGGTCGATTGAAGGACGAACACTCTCTGCGCATCGCCGAGAACGGGGATGTTCGGGTTATGGGTCACGAAGATCAGCTGCCGTCTGGCTCTTACCTCCCGAACGCTCTTGACGACCGTCTCGTAGATAAAGGCGTTATCCAGGTTATCCTCCGGCTGGTCGATCAAGAGGGGACTCGCGCTCTCTAGAAGCAGGATGGGGAGGATCGTTGTGCACTTCTGGCCTGTCGAGAGCGAAGAGGCATCCTTGTAGTCCTGGCCGTCCTTCAACTCGATCGTTGGGCGGTCGTGGAGCTCAACCACTTCGACGTCGAACACTGCCTTCGTGTCTCGGAATTGCTGGACCACACGGCTCGCTCGGTCGATGTCGATCTCCACCTGGTCTTTCAGCGCCTCGGCATCTCCACGATGTATGATTGCGGCGAAGTCTTGGGGCGGGATTCGCTGGACCAGTTTGTCCACGATCTGCGTATACCTGACCCCGGAGCCCTTCATGTTCTCCATCACCAGATTCCGGTATGACTCAACGTTGCCGTACTGCTCAATTCGCACACGGATGGTCGGAGCCAGATGCCCTGTCAGCATGTCAGCAACCTCAGCTCTCATGCGGTAACGCTCGTCCTTGAGGTCCGACAATCGATGGAGGAGCGTCCTCCTGGTGTTCTCATGCTGTTGCAGATCTTCTGTCTTCTTCTCGAGCCGCCTTTGCACGTCCTGCAGTTGCGTTTGACGGCGAAGTAGCCTATCCCTCTCCTTCGCCTTGTCCTTCTCCTTCTCGAATCGTTCCAGGAGGTCTTGGTACACCTTCTCCTGCTTCAGTTGAATCGTCTCCAGCTCTGCCTGCTTCGGAGCTATCGCGTGCCGGGTGGATTCGGAGGACCATCCCGCTTCCTCGAGCTTCCGGAAGAGGCCTTGTACAGCCGTGTCAACGATCCGCTGGACTTCGCGAAGCAGCTGTCCGTTCGGCCCTCGAAGGATCTCGTCGCCGAAGCACTCGCCGATTCGTGCTTGTAGCTCTGAGGCCGCTGCGTGCAGTGTGTCCTCAAGATCCGAGAATGCCTGCTGCACGCGCTCGAGGCTACGACGTTCCTGTTCTCTCAAGGCCTTTGACTGGCTCTCTCTCTGGAGGGCCCTCGCTTCCTCTCCGCCTTCCTCGATCTGGAATGCCTTGAGCTTCTCGGTAACCTCCGGAAGCTCTGTAATCTGTTCCTTCATTTCAACGAGTTCGCGGCGGAGCTTCAGAATGTCGGCGGCATTCGCGTCCAACTGGCGAATGCAGCTATGCACCTGCTTGTTCGTCTCCTTGATCCTGTCTCCGACGAATTTGTCGATCAGCTTGAGCTGGAAGAGAGGGTCGTTGGCGATCTCCTCAATCTGGTCCTGGCTGTAGATCTCGACTGAAAAGATGGTCCCCTTGCCGATGTCGATTTCCACAGGTTCTCCGTTATCGGCCAGGACGAGTGGTGGCTCACCGTATACTCTGCGGACCTGGTAGCGGATGCCGTTCAGGGTCTCGATCCCGGCCGTGACTTGACCGCTACCAAGATTCGCCTGAATGAGGCGATCGATGGATCGGTGACGCTGGTGCTCAGCAGCTTCGTCTGGCATGTGATCAAGAACCCATCGGACCAGCTCAAGAGCACTGGTCTTCCCGGTGCCGCGACCACCGATGAGGCAGTTCAGACTCTCTGCGAATTCGAGGGTCATTCCATCGAGGAAACCACCCGTGATTGCCAGGCTTCGGATCTTGTGAAACCCGGCTCGCACCTCGGTCTGATCGGCACTGCTCATTCCCCCGCTCCTCGCTGCAACTTGGTGGCTTGGTGCATTGGAAACCACAATCCTCCGGCCGTCTTATGGCTCACGGTTCGACATTGAGCGTCAACCCCAGCTGGCGAGCCGCCTCCTTCATCGCCTTGAAGGCCGAGTCCGTCTCGCTCAGTGCCTTCCCTTCTGGGAGCACCATCTCGAACTGCACGCCGAGCTGCAGCTTCTTCAGGTTCATCCGGGCAGCAGGCCCGACGAAGCAGCGGAAGAGCTCGCCCCAGTTCTCTACCGGAACGTCACCGCGAACGATGAAGCGGCGGACCGTGCCTTCGGCTCCAGGCTTGGCTGCCGTGGCTGTTTCGGAGCTCTCGCCGGTCGTCGTGCCAGGGGCGGTTCCACTCGTTGCGCTCGAGTCTCCCGCACCGACCGCGGCCCCGGCGCTCTCGCCGCTCCCCGGGACCTTCGCCGGCTCCGGCGTGAACGGGGGAATGATCCACACGCCGTCCTCGCTGGGGTCCAGTGACACCGACTGCCTGCAATACCTGGTCTGCAAGGTCGAGGGGCTTCCGCCCCTACCGACGCCCACCAGCCCATCAGCGCAGGCCTGGGCGAGCCCAGTGGTCACCGCCTCCTTGGTCGCGACCATCGGTTTATCCGTGAATCGCAGGAAGGCCTCGACGGCGTCCTTCAGGCGCAGTCCACCTTCCTTCGGGATCAAGCCCGTGCTCTCCAGCGTCACCGATCCACCGGGCCCCACAAACCACCCCGCGTCCTCTCCGCGCGGCGCCCACCCGTCGCCGGGGTTTTCCTGCACCGGCCGGCGGGGGCCCGCGCGCGCGCACGGCTCGATTTCTTGCCCGTGTACGCGAAGGGCAACGGTGTAGGCGGGGCCCAGCGCCTCCAGGGCAGCCTTACGCGCCGCGTCCAGGCGCTTCTTGAGGTCCTCGCGCTGCTCTTCGTCGAGCTGATCCCAGTAGTCCGCGCGCACGCCCTCCAGAGCGGCCAGTTCCCGGTGTGCCTGCCGCAGTTTGCCCAGCCCCCGAGTGGTTCCCACCAAGAACAGGAGCGTGTTTCGGTAGAGGCGGTCCTTTCCACCGCACCGGGTGCTGATGGCTTTCACGCGCCCCTGGATCGCGTCCTTCGCTCCGCCGTTCTCGTCCCAAGCGAGCGACGGGGGCAGGACGAGCAGCGTAAGGGACTTCTGCTCTGGGAGGTCCTCCCCGGGGTTGACGATCACACGCCACGTCGCACCGGCCAGCGCACCCTTTTGGGACTCAGCCCGGAGGTCCTCGAGGATCTCCTCCCCGAAGTTCTCCTTCGCGCTCTGCTGCCGGTACTGGACGATCAGCTTATTGAGCGTCGGCTTTGTACCGAACCAGTAGCGTTTCCCGAGGCTTCCGGCCGTGGCCGTGTGCAGGTAGAAGCAGCGATCCTCTAGCTCCAGCAGGGCCCCATCCGCGTAGTTCCAGTTCAAGCCCGACCGCGAGCACGCGAGCTTCAAGTCCTTCGAGCTGAAACCGCTCCGGCCGCCCTGTCCACCGAACGAACCGAGGAGAATGGCAGAGGCCAGCCCCTGTCCTATGGCCTCGCCCCGGTAGTCGCCCCCACGCTCCTCGTCGAAGATGCCAGCATTGGACCGTTCACCGATGACATCCGCAGCCGCGACGGACTGGAACGGCGGTCCCCAGAGACGTGTCAGAGCCGCCTGGAGAGCATCGACGGACCAGCGGATGTGGCACGGCTGGATTAGGTGCTGGGTCTCAGTGTTCCCCTGCCGGCGCTTCCAGAGATCGCCCACGATGCTCGCTAGCAGGCGCAACACGCCACGCGTCCGCTGGAAATCGGGGTGGCTGCCCCACCGGGTGTAGAGCGCATCGATGAGCAGGGGATGGAAGGGATAGGCGCGCTGGAGCTGCTCGCGGTACGTGTTTTTCGCGGCCTCCGAGGGCACCTCCCCCGAGTGGGCCGCGTACATGCCCTGATAGACCTGGGCGACCTTCTTGGGGTAGTCCATGTCGCTTTCCGGTGCGATGGTCTCGAACAGGCGGGCGCGGACGACCTCGTAGATTTCCTCGTCCGCCACGGGCTTGACATCGGCCCCGAGGCGCTGGAAGCGCTTCTCCAGTGTCACGAAGGCTTCCTGCCCTTTCTCGCTCTGAGCGACTTCATACTTGCTCGCCGGAAGAGTGGCGACCACGACCGCACCCGGGACCTGCTGCACAGACTCGGTCAACTGCTGAATGAAGGAGACGGTCTGATCCGCGAGGCTTGTGTCGCCGACTGGCACCGCCGCCGCGCCGACGCAGTAGTCGGCTAGCTCGTCCAGAAGGATCAGGCACGGCGACGCGGCCTGTAGGATCTCGAAGAAGAGTCCCTGAGGCACGCGCTGGCTCTCGTCGTTCGCGCGAACCCGCTCGTAGAGAGCCTTCCCACCGAGCTGGTACGCCAGCTCGCCCCACAACGTGCGCAGGTGAACGCCGTCTTCGACCTGGCGGCCCTGGGTCGCGTCACAGGTCTGGTTCGTGAAGACGGCCACGCCCTTCACCTTCTCGGGGAGTCGCCCGCCGACGGCTTGCCGAAGTCCCTCCGCGTGAGGCGACCCCTTCAACCGATCCGCGTGCTTTGCCAGGTGCCACAGGGCCACCAGCGTGTGCGTCTTGCCGCCGCCGAAGGCCGTCTGGAGGCTGATGATGCGGTCCCCAGTCTCGCCGCCGCGTAGCAACGCTCCCGCGACCCGGCTCAGTGCCGTGGACAGTCCGGTAGTCAGGTAGGTCTTGCGGAAGAACTCCTCGGGATCGAGGTAGACCTCCGGGGCCGTACCCTGGACGACTGCCCAGACATTCGCCGCAAAGACGGCCTCGGCTAGGCGGCCTTCGCGGATATCCTCGTGAGGCGTGGCAACGGCATACCAGGGCTTGAGGGTTTCACTCATGACCGCCTTTCACCTCCTTCGTCGAAGGACAGCTCCCGTTGCTCGCCTCTGTATGCCGCGCGCTTGCCCTCCGCGCGTAGAGTCTGACGCTCGCCGAGCAAGGCATTGACCAACTTCCAGTCCTCGACATCGCGGGGAAGAACTTCGAAGAGCGCCTGCGCGAGCTTCCAGAACGGGCCGTCCTCCAAGAGGTCGCGGTCGCCGAGATACTTGATCAGGTCCTTACGCTTCTCCTCTTTCCAGAGGAGCATGCAGCGATGGAGAGCATCGATATGCGGCGGGTTCTGATCGATCCCGAGTCCTCGACGGCTCGCACGGTCTTCGAGGAGCGCAAGACGGCACTTGGAGCCGTCCACCACGAAGATCCCATGTCCGCGGGCCACCTCCATGGCGTTGTCCTCGTCCCCGCCGATCTGCACGACCAGCCGGGCGTCATCCCAGGCCTGTTCCGCCGCACCGTAGAGGTTCGCCCAGACGTAGTAGAGCGTCGAGAGGTTGTCCCCGCGGAACTCCCCGGCGATGGCGTCGCGCGCCGCCTGCTTGGCGAGCTCCAGGAGTTCGGGAATGCCGACCAGCGTGCCGTCGGCCTTCTCTACTCGCTCGTACTTTCCGAACACGCCGACAGCAGGCCCGTAGCAAGCGACGATGAGATCGGCGCCTCGAAAGCCATAGGACCAGAAGCGCTTGACGGACCGTTTGACCACCTCTTCGATCTCGCCGCGGACGGCTTTGAACGAGACTGCGCTCCCGACGACGCGTGGGCGGCAGGCCACGGTTACCGAAGTCTCCAGCGACGCGGTTCCGAGGGCGAGAGCGGTCTTGGGCATCTCCGTCGCAATCGGCCAGGTCGCATCCGGGGAAAGCCCCGCCTCGAAAAGGGCGGAGAGCAAAGCCGTCCACGCGTCGGTGGATTGGTGCGCGAACATCACCGTCACGAGTTTCGGATCACGCACAAGGCGCAGGGCCTCGCTGAAACTCTCCTTGAGAAGGCGTCGGTAGTGGGCGCGGGCGCGCTCCTGAGAGCCGTGCCGGTGCCTCAGGCTCGTGGCTTCGTCGGTCTTGGGGGTCAGGGGCGTGCTGAACACCTCCGGGAACAGCGACCCGATGCTACGCTTGAGCCACACATAGAAGAAGTCCGACAGGTCCCCGTAGGAGATCGCATCGTCGTAAGGCGGATCGGTCACGACGCAATCGACGGCCTCCGATTCGAGCGGTAGGGTCGCAGCATTGCCTAGGAGAATCCGCGATGCCTTAAGGGCCGATCCGTTGACGAAGCGCTCGTGCTCGATGACCTTGAGCATGTAGCGCAACTGGGTCGAGGCGGTCCCCGAAGTGTCTGCAAGCGGGTTAACCTCGGGATAGTCCCAGATCATCGGAATCGCCTGGCCGCCAAACGGCGTCTCGCTCTTTTGGTGGCTTGACCGCCAACGCGTGACGTTGTTGTTGAACACGGCCACCCTGTCCAACCACAACCCGAGGTACAGGGCGAGGCAGCGCCGGTAGTCCTCGTCGAAAACCTCCTCTTTCATCGCAGCCACGGCCTCGTGCAGGCAGGCCACGAAGGTCTGCATAGCCACGAGCTGGCGCTGGTTGAAGAGGGAACCCCAGGTCTTCATCCCGTACAGATGAACTCGAATGCCTGTGGAGTTCGATACGTCCTCGCCCGCATCGTCCGCGTTGATTTCCGGCAGAATCAGCTCCTGTGGGCGCTCAGCAGCGATCCCTGAAGCCAGCTCGAAGGCCTTGAGGTCGGCTGCTTCCACGGGCCGGTAATCCTTCCCAGCCTTGGCGTCAACCACGACGCACACCAGCTGCTCGCCCATTCGACCAGCCCGGCCAGCGGTGCGAATCTCCTCCTCAGAGGTCGGTTGCTCACAAAACGGGCAGACGGCTGGTCCGCGTTCCCGCTTGGTACCGGCGGTCTGCTTAATCGCCTTTCCCTTGGCGACCCCGAAGGAGACCTCCTTCCGCGCCTTGTCCACGTTCATCGTGAGTGCCGTCTTGCTACCCTTGCTGCACATGACCAGACTGCGCATCAACGGAATCTGGCCCTGACACGATGGATTGGAGCACGGGGCGGTCCTGGTCCACAGGTACGCTAGAATGGGGCGGCCGTCCTTCCCCGCAGGGTAGAGGTTCTCGATCTTTCCCCGCGTTCGGTCCAGGACCCAGTTCGCCCATCTCTCGAAGTCCTGGACGAGAACGTTGGGAACCTGGACCTCCCGCTCGACCTTCTTGCCGAACTCCTCGATGAGTGCCCTTCTCTTGCCCGGCTTGCCATACTTCTGCGGAAACTCGCAGGTCGCCCGCAGGATCAGGTGGGCGACAGGGTTGTAGTCGTTTGCGATGGCCTGGCATCCAAGCCGACCAGCCTCGAGGGGGATCGCGCCGCCGCCGGCGAAGGGATCGAGCACGGTCGGGACATCGCCTCCGTGAGCAACCTTCACCAGCTCACGGGCGATGCGAATGACTTCGTGTCCCTGGGTGTTCTCGGGATCGGAGGTCTCCCACTTCACCAGGGAGCGGTCATCGAGGAGTTCCTTGGGCGCCGCCGCGTTCTTCCGCTTTCCCGCCTCGAACTCTAGGGACTCTGGGGACCACTTGGCGATAAACATCAGGAGGCGATTCCGCAGCGTGTCCGGCATGCCATTGTAGGGCCGGTACGGGTCCTCATCGCGGCGGCTCTCGCGCCCGCGATCGAAGTGCTTCAGCTCCGCCGGCACGTGTGTCTTGAGATAGCGCTCTGCCGCGGCCCGGAAGTCCGCCGGGCAGCGCGGATCGTCGGGATCGGGCACAAGCGACGCGAATACCACCGCGCGCGAAGCCGCCAAGGGGCGGCGGGCCCACCAGATGTGCAGATGGCTGATGTGGGCGTGGTGGATGTTCTTGTCCCGCACGCTCTCTGCCGAGATTTCCCGGATGGGGAGCGCCACCTCGATCAGGCGCGGGCACCCACCGGCGTTGTTTCGTTGCCCGCTCATGCCGGCTCTCCTTCGAGGACGGTCGTGCCCAACACGGCAGCGGGCCGCGAGGGGCCGAGTTCGGCCAGAAACCTCGAGGCAATCGTGGCCACTTGAGTGCGGTCTCCTCTTCCAACGCGGGCTCTCATCCTATGGGCGAGCCCTCTGTCCAACCGTGTTACGCTGGAAAGAATCAGAATTCGCCTTGTTCTCGTGACGGCCACGTAAAAGAGCCTTCGTTGCTCGTGTCCAAATTGCTCTTCGGTGAGGATCGTTTTGCGTGGATCGTATTCCTGCGGGGCGAGCCCCTCTATGCACCCCACGACAGCAACGAGGTCTGCTGTGAGCCCCTTCGACTTGTGCAGGCTCATCACGCGAACGTAGTCGACGTCTGTGGGCAACTCGGGCTGCGTGATGCCGATACGCAGAGTCTCTCGAAGCTCCTGCGCGTCGAACTCGTCTCCCTCGATACTCGCGGCCAGGGAGCGGATGGGATCTGTCCAGTTCCGATCTCCAGGGAACAGGGTATCCACAAGTGCCTGGCCCCGAACCGGCGCCAGCTCTCCAAGATGTCGCTGCAGCTCCCGGAAACGATCGACGAGCGATCCCGTCTGCGGGATGGTCAGGTCGCCGGATGCCAGACGCTCCAGGGCCGTTCGGGGCGATTCGCCACTCGTCTCGCAATGTTGCCGCAGGCGCGTCCACGCGCCGCTCTGCAGAGAAGCGCTTCCAAACCCGCACCAACACCGGAGCGCGACGCGGTCTTCTGGGTTCGCGAGAAGCGTGAGAAGGGTGAATGCCTGCTGGGCGGCACTCTCGTCGAGCAGTTTCGGATTACCATCGAGCGCTTCCTCGTGGAAAAAGCTGTGCGCCAACACTCCAATTGCGTTGAGAGCATTACGGATCTCATAACCGAGTTGGCGGCGCGGTGCCAAGACGAGGACCCTGCCTCCCTCCACCTCTGCGCTCTGGACTCTCCTCCGAATGATCTCAGCGATGCCTTGGGCCTCGTCCTCCATAGTGCGCCACTGGAGGACGCGCACTTCGCCGTCGGGGTTTCCCCGCAACGGCGTAAGGGCGCGTGGCGCCCTGCCCGGATTGTTGGCGATCAACGTGTTCGCCATCTCCACTACCCGCTGAGGACACCGTCGACACTCTTCGAGTGCTTCGTCGTGGGTGTTGGGATGGGTCCCGTCGAAAGCGGCGATGCCTTCCGGGTGGGCGAACTTGAAGGAGTAGATGGATTGGTCCTCGTCGCCAATCACGATGAGGTGCCCTGCTTCGGCGAGGAGATCGAGGAGGACCTGTTCGGCCCGGTTGAGGTCCTGATACTCATCGACGAGAACGTGCTCGAATACTCCGCGATGGGGCGAGGCCGGATTCTCCCGCAGATAGCGGAGCGCCTCGGGGACGAGTTCTCCTATGAGTATGGCCTTGTGGAATCGGAGCCAGCCGACGAGTTCCCTGTGGAAGGCCTGGTCGATGGGGTCCTCCGGCCAGCCGGGCGTCTCGGATTGTAGACGTGCCCATGCGGCGTTGAACGCCTGAAGTCGGCGGTGCCGGTCGCGGCTTCCTCCGAAGCCGTCACCGCTCAAGTCTTCGAGCAGGAATCGCTCCTCGAAGCGCAGGAGAGGCCGCGGGACGCGACCGGTGGCTTCGAGAGCCTCGTCTCGGCCCAGCAGACCAAAGCAGAAGGCATGCAGCGTTCCCGCCCGAACATCGTCCACGCCTTCAACCCCCAAGCGAGCCAGCTCCCCCCCGAGATCTCGGGCAGCCGTTCGGGTGAAAGTGCAAACCAGCATCCGGTTGGGAGTCGCGCCGTCCTGAAGGAGACGAGCCACGCGTCGCATCAAGGCGAAGGTCTTACCAGTGCCTGGACCAGCCAGCACCCGCATCGGAGTGTGGTTGAGCTCGGCGATCCGTCTCGCGGGCCCCACGAGGCCATCATCCCACCTGAATCCGGCGCCGTTCATGTGCCTCACTCCTTCGCCTTCGAAGGGGCCTCGACTTCCTCGCCCTGCTGCGCCCAGTCGCCTTCTTCGACGAGGTACTGGATCTGTCGGTACAGCATCTCCGGGTTGAGCCTTGAGATGGGGTCTTGGATGATGCGCAGCCGAGGGCATTCGCCCTTGCAAAAGGTGACGACGTACAGCCAGGCCCGCTCACCGAGCTGGCGAAGCTTGTCCACCTCCGGACCGGTCAGGACAATGGCGCCCGATTGGGCGCGGCCCTTGACCTCGATGAACCGCTTCTCTCCACCTGGCCCTTCGGAGCGGACGTCGTAATGCTCGCCGTCGCGGCTCACGTCCGTGGGCGACCACCCGCGGCCGCGTTCGTAGCGCATGGTCACGTCCATGGCGATGGCCTCGACCTCGTCGTCTCGGCGCATCGGAACGCCCTTCAACGGCTCTTCTTCATCGCTCTCCACCGTCGCCACAGGAACGGGGGCGATCACGGCCTCGGTCAGGAGATCGGGGAGGTTGGCGGTCAGCTTCATCATGAGCTCCAGCTCTTTCAGCCGATCCGCCTTGCGGGCTTTCAGGTCCTCGACTCGCTGCCGAAGCCGCTCACGCTCCTCGGCGTTGTCGTCGCCGTAGAGCTGCGCCTGCTGAAGATCGTTCAGATCCTCCTGAAGTTCGAGGATGAGGTCCGTGAAGGCCGTGTTCAGGTATTCCCGGCGCAGGTCGCACTCTTCGGCTCGAACGGCCTTCACTTGGTCGAGCTGCCGTTCGGTGATCTGCTCGTAGGCCCACGCCTGAATCTCCACCGCGGACCTCGATCGCACGTCGGGAGCCGGCACGACGGTCTCGGGAGCAATGCAGTTGAGCATGTACGACGGCGAGGTCGTGCGAAGGCCCATGTGGTCTTGAACGACTACGGCCAGCCGCTCGTGCGCCGCGGGCTTGCGGCGATCCTGCCGCCATTGCCGGCGTCCGTCCTCGATGGTCGAGCGAACGAGCCAGACCCGCTGGGGCCTGGCGATGTTCGGGTCCACGAGGATGGCCCCTTTGGCGAAGGCTTGTCGCGCCTCCCGAATCGCCCACTCGATCAGGGTGTCGAAGAGCGGATGCCCGGGTCCCATGAGTTTCGTGCGCTCGGGGACACGCACCTTGCTCGCGACGCTGACGAGCTGTTTGTCGAAGACGAAGGGCGTGTCGTAGCTCTCAGACAGAGGTTGCCTTCGCTCCCGGGCGAGCTCAAGAAGGGCGGTCGGCGTTGATCCGATGTGCCACACCGGGAAGTGATCGTCCTTGCGGACCGTGCCGCCGCAAGCCGTCCACGCGCGCTCGAAGAACCGCTGGATGAACAAGGGCTGAAGGCGACGCTCGTCCGATGCGTCGCGCAGCTCACGTGCGGACCTCAAATCAAGGCGTGAAGCAAGGGAAGACTTCTTCTGCAGGGCCATGAGCCGCTCGGCCCTCTCGTTCGATGCCGTCGACAGGGCGGCGTCGGTTTCCTGCGCGCTGGCCGATTCATCGTCCGTGTCAATCGCGCTCTCGATCAGTCGTACCAGTGGCACATCCTCCAGCCACTCGTCGATCACGTCGTAGACGCGGTCGGACCCCATCTGCTCACGCATGACGTCCATCTTCGAGAGGACCTTTTGGATGACCGATCCCTCCCGAGTGTTCTGAGCAACCAGGTTGTAGACCCAAACATCGTCGGCCTGACCGTACCGGTGGATGCGCCCCATGCGCTGTTCGAGCCTGTTCGGGTTCCACGGGATGTCCCAGTTGATGAGGTAGCGGCAGAACTGAAGGTTGATGCCTTCGCCCGCCGCGTCGGTGGCGACCATGATCTTCGCGCGCGTCCTGAACTGTCGCTGGGCCTGCTTGCGGGAGTCCACGTCCATGCCGCCATGGATCGTGGCGACCGTATACCCCTTCTCCTCGAGCCGCTTGGCGAGACTGTTCAGCGTGTCGCGATGCTCGGTGAAGATCAGGAGCTTCTCGTCCTCCGCGCGGATGACGTCGGAGGAATCGAGAACGGCGAGGAGTTCGGCGAACTTCGCTTCCTTGTGGTGTTTCAGGCTGTCAGCCAGCCGGAAGAGCCGTTCTACTTCGTCCCGCTCTTCCTCGACCTTGTCTGGGTCATCCGTCAGCACCTGGCGGAAGATCCTCTGGTCGATTCGTTCCCGCTCCTCCTCGGTCAAGTCCTCGTATTCCGTGATGTCGCGCGGATCGCTGGGGTCGAGAGTTCCCCGGAACAGCCGCTTCTTCTCCGTCTCGGACCGGCTTGGATCTCGCAATATGGAGAGGACCTCGTTGAGGGCCCGCAGGCGGTTGTCGAGGGTCCGTGTGATCGCGTAGAGGCTGCTGGCCAGACGTCGCTGCATCACCATGAGCGTCAGCTCGACGTTCCGGTTCCTCTTCGCCTTGGCCTCCTTGCGCTTCGAGCGGACGTAGCTCGTCACCTCGTCATAAAGGATCTTCTCCTCCGGGGTGAGGTCGTAGCCGGTCGTCTTCGTATGGCGATCCTTGAAGAGCGCGTGGTTGTCCCAATCGACCATCTCCTCCTTCAGACGACGAAGGAAGAATCGATTCCGTGCCTTGCTGATCGGGCGCTCGGCCTCGAAGGCCTCCTCCCCGGATGCTTCGTAGGGTGCCGCTTGCTCGCGGACCCGGTCGGCAACGTGTTCATCCTTCTGAAAAAGGTCCTCGTCGAGGAGCAGGAGCAGCCGGCGGAACGTGTCCTTTCTTCCTCGGTGCGGGGTCGCCGTGAGGAAGAGCAGGTGATCGGTCTTGCGGGCGAGGGCTTTCACTGCCTTGTACCGCTCGCTCTCTTCCAGCTTCGCGCCATACTCGTAGGCTGAGAGCTTATGGGCTTCGTCGACCACCACGAGGTCCCACTGGGTCTCGGAGGCGGCCTTGAGGCAGCCCTCATTCCGGGCGAGGAAATCGATGGACGTGACGAAGATGCCCTCTTCATAGCGGGAGAACTGACCCGGTTCGGCATCGAAAGACGCTCGGTTCACGAGCCGCGCGTAGAGACTGAACTTCTCCTGCAGCTCCTCTTCTTTCCACTGCTTCGTGAGGCCGCCCGGTGTGATGATGAGGACCTTCTGAAGCACTCCCCGGAAGAGCAGCTCCTTGATCAGGAGCCCGGTCATGATCGTCTTGCCAGCCCCGGTGTCATCGGCGAGCAGGAACCGGATTCTCGGCATGGGGAGGAGGTAGCGATAGACCGCCTCGACCTGGTGAGGGAGTGGGTCAACGATGCTGGAGTTGACCGCGAAGAGGGGATCGAACTGGTGAGCGATGCGGATGCGCTCTGCTTCGGCGCCGAGGAGGAAGAGCCTGGCGTCGCCGTCGAACGTATGTTGTTGGCCACGAACCTTGACGAGGGCCGCCAGCTCCTCTGCGGCCAGCGGGCGCTTCACCATCCGGCGGGACTGGAGCCCGACCCCTTCGACCAACGTCTTGCCGCCGAAGGGAACGATGCGCTGGATCTCGACGAGCTCGGAGGACTCTAGGCCTGCGACGACATCACCGGGGAGAAGATTGTCATCGGCCTCTGCCACGGCGACTCCTCTGGTTTCCTGGAACGTTCTTGTTCTTCTCCAGCCAGGCGTCGACATCGTCCTTGCGGAATCGCCACTGGCTTCCAACCTTCGAGGCAGGGAGCTTCCCGGTGCTCGCCATCCGGTAGACCGTGTCCTTGCTGAGGCGCAGGTAGTCGGCCACCTCCTCCAAGGTCATCAGTCTTTCCATCGGCACCGCCCTGCCTGGATTCTTCCTGGGATTCATGAGCGTTGCATAGCGTTGCCGAACGCTTCGGTTCTGTCAAGAGGGCGATTCGGCTCGAGGGACCGCAGGGTGGGGGCAGTCCGGGGCTCAGGTGGGGCGTGGGAAGTACTTGCGAGTCGAGCGGATCGGGTAGCCAGCGATTCGCGAGTCTCTGCCCGTCGGGGCTGTCACCCCTTCTTCAGTGACTCGACGATCCCTGGCAGCACCTTCTCCGCCGACCGGCCGATCACGTAGCCACCAAGGCCGATTTCGACGATGTCCCAGAGCTTGAGGGCCTCCGCCTCGGCCAGGTTGGGGGCCGACCAGCCGAGCCATCGGGCGACGATCAGGGCCACGAAGACGAGCATCGTGATCGGCCGCCACGTGCGCTGGAGCCAGCTTGCTCCCTGAGCCTCGGTCTTCACGACCTCGGCCGCGGCCTTCTCGATCTCGGAGGTTCGCTCGAGAACGGCGGCCTGCAGGGCCTGCTGGAGCTCGAGGCGCTTCAGCTCGTGTTCCGGGTTCGGGAAGACCCGCTCGGCGACGGTGCCAGCGATCTTCCCTAGGATTCCGAGGATCTCTCCGACCATGGTTCCTTCCTCCTCAGGAGTAGGCGCGGTTGAGCCACCCGTCCCGAAAGGCGGCCTGCCCTGCGTCCCGCGCGACACGGATTCGGTACTCGCCGGCGGCTTCCGAGCGGAGCGCAGCTATGAGCACCGCCGCGTCGGCGCGCCCGGCGGCTCCGCACGTCTCGGGTCCGAGCCGGCCGTCGATCCTCACCCGGATGCCGCAGGCGCGGAGGGCCCGCTGGAGGCAGGTGACCGCGGTCTGGTCACCCAGGTTCACGGCCAAGTCGAAAACTTTGATGGCGACGGGCTCGGGCAGCCGCTCGTATCCGCGTCCCCGCCAGTAGCGCTCCCAGTAGATCTCGATGGCCTGGTCTCGGGTCAGCTCCCGTACGTTGACATCCGGGTTCCAGCGCTGCGAGATCCCGAACTTGGTGGGTCCGCCACGATCGTTTGGGATGTCAGTGAACACCTCGCCCTCGTGCTCGAGGACGACCTCGATCGCCCGGTCGAAGAGCTCACGGCTCGTCACGGTCATCCCTCCCTTCTCGCGAGCTCGAGGCGGAGCGCACTCAGGACGTCGTAGAGGTGTCGGCTTTGCTCCTTCATGTCTGTCTCGATTCCCTTCTGCGTCTCGTTCAGCCGCTCCATGCCGGCGCGGATCTGGATCAGGACCTCGTGGATGTCGTCGAGGGAGTGGTTCCGAGGGGCCACGGGGCAGACGAGCCGTAGCTCGTCGAGCGCTACCTTCCCGCCGTTTCCGTTCCGCCGCCGCTGCTGCGCCCGCAGGAGATCCACAAGCTGGACGGATAGCTTCACCGAAAAGACCGCAGCCAGGAGGCCCAGCCCACCGAGGCCGAAGCTCCGTGCGATCTCGAGCGCGTCACCCATGCAATGCCTCCCTTCGCATCACGCGGTCGTCTCCGTGACGTCGGACGTGAGCTGGATCGTGCCCTTCTCGATCGTGTAGACCTTGCCGGTCACGAGCTTGATCTGGATGTCGTGGACGTGGCGCTTGGTCCCCAGGCTCTCGGTCTCCGCCTGCGTGAGGTCGAACCGTAAATCGCCGTCGGTCTCGGGACCGCCGGGCTCGACGATCTGGCCGGTCCCGGGGACGTCCATCGAGGTGATCCGTTTCTGGAGCTTCGCCTCCTCGTCCGGCTGGTTGTGGTGCCGCTTCACGGTCAGCCACGCGACCGCGATCGCGGCCGGAAGCTCCGTGATTGTCCGGCGGATCTCGAGGTCGTCGCCCTCGACGAAGCCCGTGATCTCGACAGCGAGGTCGGACATCAGTTCATCCTCCCGGCGACGCAGGTCCGCGCGTGGATGGGCGAGACCGCTCGGACCACCGCATGAGTGGCTCGCACGGTCCTGCTCCCGGAGTGTCGCGCGATCGGCTCGAGGTAGACGGCGGTCAGGCGGCAGATCGCGAACCCGCGCCCCGTCGCAGTGGCAGATGCGGTAGGCCCCTGCGCCTGGCCGTCACAGGACGCTGTTCCCCTCCCCGTTGCCGAGGCAAATGCGTGGATGACGACCGTGGCGGTGACGACAACCGTGCCGCGCCCCGTCGCCATGGCGCCGGCGGTGGCGATCACGATGGCGGTGAGCTCGATCAGGCCGCGCCCGGTCGCAGTCGAGGAGCCGAAGGTTGTGACCGCGGCAGTCGATTCCGCGGTCCCCCTTCCGGTCGAGATGCTCGACCCCATGGCAGCGACGGCTGCCGTCGCCTGGACAACGCCACGCCCCGTTGCGGTCGCGGCCCCTCGGGAGGCGACCTTGCCCGATCCTTCAGCCGTCCCCCTTCCGGTGGCCATGGCCGAGCCGGCCGCCGCAACCGTCGCGGATACGCTCGCCGTGCCCCGGCCCGTCGCGGTTGCCGACGGCACGGTGTACGTGATTCGAAGCTTGCACTTCGCCTTTGCGGTGTTGAAGTTCAGGCCCCAGTAGGAATCTCCGCCCCCCTGGATGCTGTCGTCCCACACCTTGATGTCCGTGTCGCCGGCTCGCTTGACGTAGTTCTCGGGATGCTGCGAGTCCTGGTTGAGATCAAGCCAGGTGTTGTCGTTCGGCTCCACGGGCAGCGTGACCATCAGGGTCCCGCCCTCGAACTCGGCCGACGTCCCATTCAACGCGGCTCCGATGAAGGTGCCGATCGAGAACTTGATGTACGTGGTGTCTGGCTCGCCGTTCGGTTGCGCCGTGTTCAGGCGAACGAGGAACTCGACCTTCGTGATGAGCGCGTTGTCTGGCAGGCTGGACGTGTTGAAGTTGAAGAAAGCCCGCCACTTTTGCCCACTGCTCGTGTCCTGCCCTGTCTGGCAGTTGCCGTAACCAGTGGCAGCCATGTAGAACGAGGGCGGGGTGAAGGTGATCTTCCCGCTCTTGCTGTCGACGAAGTTGAACTCGACGACGCTAGGCATGGCACTCGTACTCCCGGCAAATGCGGGGCCGCGCCTCGTAGACCGTGCAGAGCCGAGTATCAGGATCGAAGAAGCAGCAGCGCGTGAGGACCAGCCCGGGCGGACTCGGAATCCTCTTCGCTCGCGTGAACGTGCCGGCGTTCGTCGTCACGAAGTGGTCATCGAACGATTCGCCGGCCACGGCAAGAATCCGTTCCGTCTCCTCGGGCGAGACAGGCACCGTGGAACAGCACTCGCCACCGCACGAGCACGGGACAGCTTTCTCCATGGCATCGGGCCCGCTCGCGACGGCCTACTCCATCCGGAGCTTCAGGGCCCCGGCCGCGATCTTGAAGACGCCGCCCGTGCCGACCACCTGGGCCTCGTCGAGGGCTCCGTGGTGGAGAAGGTTGCCGCCGGTCGCGGCGTCCTTGGCACCGAAGTGGGTGATGGTCCCCCAGGGGGCCGAGGCCGTGGGAAAGGTGATGTCCTCGGCGTTCGTCACCATCTTGCCGATGCCGTCGGTCACGGCGAGGTTGAACTGCGGCGCGCCGCCTCCGTTGGGGTTCACGAGGGCCCGGGCGTAGCCGCCACCCGAGACTTCAGTCCCCGTGTCGGCGTCCGTGGGGTCCGAGGTGTAGAGGGCGATGTAGACGCCCGAAGGCGGCGTGAACGCGACGCCGTTGTAGGTGTGGTCGAGGTACTTGGCCTCGAGGTAGTCGGATAGTGCACTCACGGCTTTCTTCCTCCTCTGGCCCGGGCTCGGGCCGGATCGTTGCTCAGCGACTCATGGCCGGCACGCGACTGCTGAGCCGGTACTTGCCAGCCTTGGTTCCGTTGCCGTTCTCGCCTGGGCTCTCGTCGTCCGGCGGCTCGTCGGCGTTGCCTTCCTTCTGGTCGGTCGGCGTCTCCCCGGAGACCGAGATGCCGTACTCCCGCGCCAGCTCCTGCTCGCGCGCGAGCTCGGCGAAGACGTCCTCGAGGTCCTCACCCTTTTCGGCGAGGAACCCCGTCCGAGTGCCGAGGCCGTTCTGGATCGAGACGACCGCGGCCTTAGCCTCCTTCTCGGGATCGATCCACTGCCAACCGCGCGGCCGATGTCGAACTGACATGTAGCGGCCGGGATCGCGCGAGGTGAGCTTGAGGGCGCCGGTCAGGAGCGCCATCCCGAGCCAGGCCGAGTAGAGCGGCCGGCGCCACATGTCGATGAAGTCCTGCTGGATCGAGCGCCAATCGTCGCGCTCCACGAGCGCGAAGCTGCGCATCGTCGAGTAGCTCACGCCCTCGGCGTCGTTCGCGAGGACGTTGTAAAAGACGCTGAATCCACTCGCGATCTTCCGGAGCATCTGCTTGATGAACGCTGGGAACTGCGCCGTCGGATGCTCCGGTTCCCAGGCCTTGAACTCGTAGCCGTCCGGCACGATCTCGAAGGTCCCCGGGTTGGCCTCCATCGTGGCGGGCCTCTGCTCGCTCGCGAGATCCCCGGCTACCGAGTCGGTGCGCTTCTCGAAGAGGCCCATCTTGGAGGCGCCGATCCGCGCGGCCACCGCCTCGCTCTCCTCGTAGGCGTTCAGCATGTGGGCCGGCACCATGACCGAGTGGACCCAGGTCACCCCGCGGGTCTGGTTCACGCGGTCGGGGT
>JAEAMF010001191.1_pt1 | contig 20867 bp, 16 predicted proteins | sample 8958721 | NCBI WGS metagenome assembly JAEAMF01 (sample SAMN16933255, study PRJNA681124) | bioreactor sludge metagenome | isolation source: anaerobic bioreactor treating anionic surfactant - SDBS | place: India: Bengaluru | collected 2019-02-28
TTGAAATTCCTGTACCGAAAATGGGCTTTGTTGATCGTCCCACAACTGTTCAGCCTTTAAATGAGGAAGATATTGATCAGTATGCCAATACCAAAGAAGTAAAGCGTGAGGCGGGGTTAAAATAATTCTTTTAATCATTTAATCCTCCCCATCCCTCCTTTAAAAAAGGAGGGAGAAATCAATTAAAAATAATTCAGATTTAGTCCCCCTTTATCAAAGGGGTATTTAGGGGGATTTTTCATTCAGATGATGTTCAGGAATCGGTGCAATATAAGCAATCAGCAACATCACAAAACCTGAACCCAGGAATGAGATCACCCGGGTTAAAGTGCCGATATGTGAAAGGTCAAACAGCACCAATTTCAAGGTGACAATCACTAAAATACTGCCGCCTAAAATCCACACAGAGCGTAACTGTTTACGGCTAGCCAAGCTCATGGTCATAAAGGCTAAACTGACCCACAGCAAAGTCAGACTCAGTTGAACGGTCGCATTGCCCCACAAAGCCAGCTCATTAAATGGCGTACCTAAATAAATATGTAATGCACGCAGCACAATATAACTGCTAAGCCAGAGCAAGCTCAGCACCATCAGCACCATCAGCACCGCGACAATACCTTTATCCAGCCCCGATTTAACCTGCAAAGACAGCATCCAGATAAAACACGCCAACATGGCAATACTGACCAGATCAAAAGGATTGATGATCGGCAAGATATAAGCCTGAAAGGCTTGCTGGGTAAAAAGTTGCGAACAGACAATCCAGGTTGCCATCAGCACCAAACTGCTGCGGGCTTGCCAGAACATTTTCCAATCTGGATTATCCAGTTGCCAATAACACCAGGCGCAGAACAGCAAAGGTAAAATTACGATACTGATATAAGGCATACTCGGAAGCAGGGTTAAGCTGGTCATGGCCAGACTGGTCAAGGTGCCAAAACTGACCCACTCTTTTTCAGTTCGCACACCCAACATCGGGCGCAGCCACAATGCAGTCAACATCAATCCGGAAAGTGCAAAACTCAGACGGTCAAACATGGTCGGCCAAATAATCATGCCCTGCTGACTTTGATCAATCACAATAATCAGGGCAAAAACAAAGACCGGAATCAGCCCCAGCCATTTCGGAAATAGCCAGGTCCAAGTGGCTTTGCAACGCAGCATCAACTCATTGATCAGCAGATAGAAGCCACTGACAATCAACAGACTCATCACCTGCTGTTGAGGGCCGTCAATTTCATCCAGCAACAATACAATCAACATCGTGGTTGCAGACAGCATCTGCAAACAGTGAAAGGCAATGGTAGAACTGCTTAATTGATTTCTAAAAGATTCTCGACTATTCGCCACCACAACCACAGCAAAATAGCTCAGGCATAAGCCCCAATACATTTCACGGGGAAAATCATTCAGCTCTACCAGATAATACAAACTGGACAAGCCAGCAACAATCATCAGCCCCATGGCCAGATAGCGACTGATCTCTGACTGGCGATACAAGGCATAAATAAAAATGATCAGTCCTTCCACCGCCCAGCCGATCACACTCCACTGTTTATACAACAGAATGGGGGGAATCAGGGCCAGGAAAATCAGCATTAAACTGAAATAACTTTGTGAAATCAGTTGCACCGCCTGATGGCGTTTTGAAAGTTGATAAAAACCTGCATACACGGCAGCAAAGGCTAGACTCGCTCCGGCCTGCCAGCGCGTTTCTTCAAAATGCATCAAATAAATAAAAATATAACCGACCAGAGGCGCACCAAAAATCAGGGCGATATCCAAAGCAGGTTTCAGTTTGAACTGTGCCAGATCTTCTTTGGCCAGTAGCTGGCTAAAACGAAAACTCAGCCAGACAAAAATTGCCGTATGCACCGCAACCAATAAGGTTAAAGCATTTCGTTCAGATTCCTCTCCACGATAAAAAGCGTAACCACCGCCAACAATCACTGTCATTAAAAATGCGATTTGATTCAGCATTTTCCAAGGGCGTAAGGTACTTAAGATCGCAACGGCCAGATTGATCACCACATAATAAGTAATCAGTTCAATCGCGGTCGCGTTGCGAACCGGCAGGGTAAACGGTGCAATATAGGCAATGATCATCGCCATCAACGCCAGTTCAATGGATTGCTGTTTTAAGCTGAGAATCAGGGTCACGCCCATGATGAGAGCAAAACACAGTCCAGCGATGGCGAGCGTCGGAATCACCGCATTGTAATAGGCAAAAAACAGCGTCAGGAATAATGCGGCTAAGCCTAAGCCTTCCAAGGCCAGTGCAAAACTGCGGTTTTTACTCTGCATCCAGTAACCGAGGGCCGTTACAGCGCCACTGACGCCTGCAACAATCGCCAGTTTCATCGCCAAACTGAGTTGCCAATGTTCGGTGGCAAAACGTAGCAACAAGATGATGCCAATGACCAGCACCAAGATGGCTACTTTTAAAACTGGATTACCTTGAAAAATCCACTGCTTTAACTGTTCAATCAATTCCGATGACGATGATGCAGGCTGAGAGTCAAGAAATTGAGACGGTCGATTTTCAACAACCGGAGAAGCCAGCGTTTGAGTGTGCTGCAATTGCGTTTGAATCTGGTTCAATAAACCTTCTAAACGGCGTAACCATCTTAAAAAGAAAAAAATCCACGCTGTGATACCCAATCCTACGGCAAACTCCCAATCCAGAATACCACCGACAATGGCAATAATTGAACAAAGATATAAAGGAACTTTAGAGTTTTCCTGGACTGAAATATTTGTTTCTACAGCAATTTGTGCTGCCGGGGACTGGATCACATCGACATATTGCATCACGCTCATGACAAAAGCCAAGCCACATAAATAGGTGAAGATGCGTACATCCAAAAACCAGGCCCCCACCCCGACAATAATCAGTACCATCAGCCAAATCATCCGGATTTCGCCCTGTCCTTTCCTCATTTTTTCTTTATCTCAATCCTGATTAACTTGATCATACAATAGCTGTGACCTTGATTTTTAAGCATTCATCAGATATTCGGTAACACGCATCTTGAATGATGTATCTATGTTCATGGGCAAAATCACGTACAATAAGGCCGATATTTGAATTAGGAATCTTTCAATGCCACCATTTGTTTTGGTCGATGGCTCATATTTTTTATTTCGTGCATATCATGCACTGCCACCACTAACCACTTCGACTGGTTTACAGACTAACGCAATTCGTGGTGCCATTTCTGCCATTCAAAAGTTAATGCGTCGTATTCAACCGACGCATATGGCGGTGATTTTTGATACGCCTGAGCCGACGTTCCGTCATGTCCTATCACCCATTTATAAAGGTGACCGTCCAAGCATGCCGGATGAACTGTCGCAGCAGATTCCCTATCTTCATAACCTGATTCGTGCTTTGGGCATTCCTTTACACACCCTTCCCGGCGCCGAAGCAGATGATGTGATCGGGACCTTGGCTAAACGCGCAGAAGCCAAAGGTTATCAGGTGCTGATCTCGACTGGTGATAAAGACATGGCGCAGCTGGTCACTGACAAAGTGACTCTGGAAGACAGCTTTAAAGACAAGCCGATGGATGTGAATGCTGTCTTTGAAAAATTTGGCGTATGGCCAAATCAGATTATCGATTATTTAACCCTGATGGGTGATGCGTCGGATGGCATCCGTGGCGTACCGGGTGTCGGTGCAAAAACCGCGGCCAAACTGTTGACCGAATACGGCTCCATTGGCGGCATTCTGGAAAATGTCGATAAAATTAAAGGCAAAGTCGGTCAAAGTATTAAAGATAATGTTGAAGGCATTACCCTGGATCATCAGCTGGCCAGTATTGTCTGTGACCTGGATATGGGTCTTTGTTATGAAGATCTAAAACTTGGCGATCCGAATGTTGAAGAACTGCGCCGTCTGTATACCGAACTTGAGTTCCGTAACCAGTTACAATCCCTCGATCATCCGAATAATCCAAACAATTCAGTTTATAAACAGGCGGCCAAGAGTATTGAAACTGAGATCAATACCACTGCTGTCATCAATACTGAAGATGAGGCAGAGCTGACCAGTGTGGATGATCAACTAGGCAAAGCCAATTATCACACCATTTTAACTCAAGCGGACTGGGACAAACTGTTCCAGCGTTTAAGCACTGAAAAACGCTTTGCCTTTGACACCGAAACCACCAGTCTGGATTATCGCGTAGCGGAAATGGTTGGCTTTTCACTGGCTTTTGATGCCAACGATGCCTATTACATTCCGCTGACCCACGACTATGAAGGGGCACCGGAACAGCTGAATCGTGAAACTATTCTGGCGCAAATCAAACCGATTTTAGAAGATGCATCGGTTGAAAAAATTGGCCATCATTTAAAATATGATGCCCACATCCTGCAAAATCACGGCATTGAACTGCAAGGCTGGTATTTCGATACCATGCTGGCATCCTATGTTTTAAATTCTGTGGCGACCCGTCATGGCATGGATGATGTTGCTCGTGTGTATTTGAGTCATTTGACCACCACCTTTGAACAAATTGCCGGCAAAGGTGTTAAACAGAAGACCTTTAACCAGATCGACATTGAAACAGCAGCGCATTATGCGGCGGAAGATGCCCATGTCACCTATCGTCTATACGAGGTATTGTCGAAAAAATTGCAGGCCATTCCTGAGCTGAACAATATTTTGCACAATATTGAAATGCCGGTAGCGCGTGTGCTGACCATTATGGAAGAAAACGGCATCGAGCTGGACCTGAAATTTTTAGATCAGTTGAGTGTCGATTTCTCCAATACCATTCAGGACTTGGAAAACCAGATTATCGAATTGGCCGGTCAGCCGTTTAATGTCAGCTCGCCGAAACAGGTCGGTGAAATCCTGTTTGATAAACTCGGACTGAAAGGTGGCAAGAAAACCTCGACCGGTCAATACAGCACCAGTGAAAGTATTCTGGAAAAAATCGACCATCCGATTACCGATTTAATTTTGCAATACCGTGGTCTTTCCAAACTGAAAAGCACCTATACCGATGGCTTGCAAAAACAGGCCAACAATGACAGCAGGCGTGTGCATACCAGCTACCATCAGGCTTTAACGGCAACGGGTCGTTTATCATCGACTGATCCAAACCTGCAAAACATTCCGGTACGTGAAGAAATTGGCCGTCAAATCCGTAAGGCCTTTATTGCACCTGAAGGCAGGGTTTTACTGGCTGCCGATTATTCACAGATTGAACTGCGTTTAATGGCGCATCTTTCCCAAGATGAAGCTTTGGTTGATGCTTTTAAGCATGGTCAGGATGTACACCGCCGTACTGCTGCCGAAGTTCTGGGTATTGCACTGGAAGATGTCACCAATGACCAGCGTCGCCAGGCCAAAGCCGTTAACTTTGGTCTCTTATATGGCATGTCCGAATTTGGTCTGATTCGTCAATTGGGCTTTACCCGTGAAGAATCGCAAAACTATATCAAGCAATATTTCCATCGTTATCCGGGCATTTATGAGTACATGCAACGTACGCGTCAGGTGGCTTTGGAACAAGGTTTTGTCGAAACCATTCTAGGTCGCCGTTTATATACGCCGGATATTGATGCCCGTAACATGATGGTACGTAAAGGTGCCGAACGTGCGGCCATCAATGCCCCGCTACAAGGAAGCGCTGCTGACATCATTAAAATAGCCATGATTGAAGTGGATAAAATGCTGCCTAAAGATCAAGCTAAAATGCTGTTACAAGTACACGATGAATTGGTGTTTGAAGTCGATGCCGACATTGCCGATGAACTGGCACCGAAACTGGCTGAAGTGATGCAATCGGTGATTCAGCTTTCAGTACCGCTGATTGTCGAAGTGGGTAAAGGCATGAACTGGGATGAGGCGCATTAATCCAGACATTTCCCCTCTTTTATAAAGAGGGGTTAGGGGAGATTCATTTTTCATCTTTATAGATGATGAACCTCCTCAAAATGTATTTTTAATCCAAAAGAGAGAAGTTCTTTAATCAACTTGAAGAACTTTTCCATTTAAACTACATAAACGATATATCGTAAAAAATCCTTTTTATTCAATCGAATATATTTTATATCATCATAGAAAAAGATTATAAATCAATAAATCGGGTTACTCCTACACGCTGATCAAACTCTACCTGCTGTTCTGCAGAAAGCTTGGAACGCTGATGGCGTAATGAATATCCTCCTATCATTTCCCCATTCTGCTTTAAAATATACCAATCCAAAAGATCAAACTCACTGAATTTCAGCCACTGTCCAATCTGAATCCATCTAAATTCTTCTGGCAATTCAAAAGGACGTGCAAAGCAAAAGTGATCTTCAAAAAATGGCGTCATCAGCCAGATATTCGCACCCTCTTCGGAATCAAGGCTAACTGGAATATAAAATTTGACGCATGCAAAATCACCTTCAGATACTTTTTCTAAATTTTCTTTAAAAATATCCAATGATTCTCTTGCGATTTTTATCGTTGCCAAATATGCATCAGCTTCATGATCAATAAGCATAAATTGAGGTTCAAGTTCGCTATTCATTCACCAATATCCTGATTTAAAATTATTTTATTTCACAATAAAAAAGGACTCAAAGAGAGTCCTTTTTTACTACCTGAATGTTATAGTCCAGTCAGAAGTACAATCGCCACTTCATTCATAATAATTTCGGCAATATACAATGCCAAAAAGGCAACAATTGGCGACAGGTCAATCATACCCATATTCGGCAAAATACGGCGGAACGGAGCCAACAATGGTTCTGCCAGCTCTTGAATGACTTCAATATAAGGTGAGCGAGATTGAGTAAACATTACCACCCAGCTTAAAATAATCGTTGCAAAAATCAGGTAACGACAGAAGCGGATCAGGTCCTGAATCATGGTGACAAAGGTCAAAATCACCAGATGTACCGGACTGTTCGGCATAGCACCTGAAAGGTACATTACCCCAAAAATCTTGAGTAAATATAAAAGCACCACCAAAGCCAAGGCTGCCGAATTGACACGACCTTTTGCCAAGGTGGGAAAGATACGCCCAAACAGATCGACGATTTTTGTCGCTTTCACAGTAGACATGACGACAGGATTATAAGCATTCACCGCTGCAAGCTGCATCAGAAAACGAAAGAATACGAGCAAAATCGCTACGTTAATAATAATGCCAAAAATCAGCGCAGAATTTGCACCCATACTGGAACTTTCCTAAATAAAAACGAGTTATTTGCTACTTTCACTTAGCTCTTGAGCAAGTTCTTGACTGCGCTTTTGCGCGGCAGCCAAAGCGGCCTGAATATTTTGAGAAATGTGCGCACGATCGAATACTTCCAGTGCAGCTTGAGTTGTACCATTTGGAGAAGTCACGTTTTTACGCAATTCAGCCGGAGTGTTTGAACTGGTAATCGCCATTTGTGCGGCACCCAATGCTGTTTGCAACGTCAATGCAGTCGCCACTTTTTCATCCAGACCCAGGTTTTTGCCTGCACGAATCATGCTTTCCATCATATAGAAGAAATAAGCCGGACCAGAGCCAGATACTGCCGTTACAGCATCAATTTGTGCTTCTGAATTGACCCAAATGGTTAAACCGGTTGCAGCCAAAACCTGACTGGCCAATTCACGATCCTGTGCATTCACAGCTTCCGTTGCATACAGGCCATGTGCTCCAGTTTGTACCAAAGCAGGAGTATTGGGCATAACACGAACAATTCGATTGGTTTCTAGCAGGTTGGCAATAGTCGCGATTTCAGCCCCAGCCACAATCGACATCACCAGTTTGCCTTCAAACAAACCTTTAAGCGGTTTTAATACGCTGGCCAGTACTTGCGGCTTCACTGCAAAAAGTACGATATCAGCATCACGAATGGCAGCAATATTGTCATCTGTCACATGTACATCTTTTTCTGTTAATAAAAGACGGACTTTTTCGACCGGATCAGAAACTGTAATACGTGTTGGCGGCAAGCCACGCGAAATCAGCCCGCCAATCAAGGCTTGGGCCATATTACCGCCACCAATAAAACTAATATTACAATTTAAAGCTGCACTCATGGATTCATACTCGACTTAGAATTTTTTAACTAAGAGATCAAATTTGGTTGCCATCCACCGATTTCACAATATTCAGATTGGGCTAACCAAAACCCTTTTGGTGTAAAAACACCAAGCATAACATTATCTATGCTTAATATTTGAATTCTATAACGCTGCCAGGGAAAAATTTGTGCTTCCTGAATGGCTTTTTTTAACGGCCAAGCTCCCACTCGTCCATACAAATGAATTTTTTCTCCGCCTTGGCGCATCACCAGATCCAGTTTTTTGCCCAGCAATGCTGCTGACAGACCTATTTTTGCAGTTTCAGCAAGATAATCTCCTGAAAGAGTTTCTATCTTTTGCCCTAACGCTACACAGATGGTTTGTTCGGAACTATTCGATTGATTTTTTTCAGCCAGATATTCTGCGGCACTTAAGCGGAAAATTTTTTGCTGATAACGCACATAATAATATTGATTCCAGTGCAATGCCGCCTGTGCATCAGATTTGGAGCCAATCACTTCAAGCAACAAGCGTTGCACCATTTCAAAACTCGGGCGATAAGTATCCTGCCCTTTCATCCAGGCAGAGAGCAATTGCTTTTGCCGTGCACTTGATAATTGGGATAACTTTTCTAAATCCAGTTCAGTGGCCGATCCGCAATGGTTTAAATCCTGCTGTAATACGTCCAGTAAAATGTCTTCTGCATCCTGCATCAGATAGCTGGTTCGGCTTAAAGCCTGTTGCATTTTTGGATAACGTTGTTGCAACAGCGGCCACAATTCATGACGGCACCAAGCCCGATCGTAATGGGTATCTAAATTGGTGGGATCTTCAATATTTTGCACATTCAGCTGAGTGGCCCATTGGCCAATCTGCTCACGGGAAATATCGAGCAGTGGTCGCCAAATGCTGAATTGCTTTCGTACATCGACCTGCTTCATGGCGGATAAACCATGTACGCCGGCACCCGAAAGCAAGCGTAGCATCAAGGTTTCGGCCTGATCCTGCTGATGATGCGCCAAGACCAAGATTTCATTGGCTTTTAAATGTTTTGAATAAGCTTGATAACGCGCGTTACGTGCCTGATGTTCCAGGTTGCCATCTTGCACTTCAACGGCTTCAACAATACACGGTACATTCAGCGCTGCACATTGATCAGATACAAATTCCCCCCAGTCTGCACTATTTTTTTGCAACTGGTGATCGACATAGATCGCACGGATTTTTTCAGGAAATAAATCAGACATTAAACGCAATAGCAGCATGGAATCCATGCCGCCACTACATCCAATCAAGAAAGTGCTTTCAGGAGAAAAGCACTGGATTTGTTTTAAGATGCCAGACCGGAATTGTCGCTGCCAAACTTCATTAAGCGCTGGTAACGTGCTTCGCATCTCTCATTCGCATCCATCGATTGCAATTCTTCTAAAGCCTGTTGTAACACATCTTTAAGATCTTGCATCACTTTTTCAGGCTGCAAATGTGCGCCTTCACCTTCATCCACCACATATTCAACAATACCAAGTTGTTTTAATTTCTCTGCAGTTAATGCCAAGGCTTCGCTGGCTTGTTCCGCTTTCTCTGCTGTTTTCCATAAAATGGATGCACAACCTTCAGGAGAAATCACCGAATAGATACTGTGAGACAACATCACCACGCGATCCGCCACACCAATACCGAGTGCGCCACCTGAACCGCCTTCACCTAAAACGGTCGCAACTACCGGAACTTTCAGGCTTGAAAGCTGTGCAAGGCTAGTGGCAATCGCTTCTGCCTGACCACGTTCTTCCGCACCGACCCCAGGATATGCACCCATGGTATCGATAAAAGTGAATACTGGCAGTTTAAAACGTTCAGCCATGTCGAGTAAACGCTGTGCTTTACGGTAACCTTCGGGATTACTCATACCGAAGTTGTGTTGCAATTTTTCACGAGTGCTGCGACCACGATGTTGCCCAACAATCATCACTGGCTGACCATTAAAACGTGCCAAGCCACCGATCATCGCACCATCATCACCAAATACCCGATCTCCATGTAAAGCATCGAATTCAGTGAAGATTTCACCAACATAATCCAGGAATTGCGGACGTTCTGGATGACGCGCAATTTGAACCGTTGTCCATGCTTTAGATTGAGCAGCTTTATTTTTCATAGGTCGACCATTATCCCTAAATTAACAATACCTTGTTAACCAATCACTTGTTAATAGATAAATTGTTCCGACTGAATATTCAATTCAATATCCCAATGCTTAAACTGCATCTGTTCATCATGCAAGTCTGCTACAAGCAAAGGCCATTGTTTGGCATCGCCAGAAACGCTGAGCTGCCATTGTTGCTCATTGATGATACTTAATTCAATGGCAGGAAGCATCTCATCACTACGACTATGATTCAGTAAAACTGCTAAACGCAGCAATAGACATAAGTACACAAGTTTGCTACCACCGACCTTAGCAACATCAACCCGTGCATCGCCACGAAGTTTACGACGGTGATGAGCGACCAAATGTGACAAATGGTTTTGGTCAATTTGCGAGAAACCCGGAATATCCGAATGCTGCAATAAATAAGCCCCATGGCGATGGTAACCACTGTGACTAATCGCCAGGCCAATCTCATGCAAATATGCAGCACGACGCAGTAAGTCACTGTCATCATTAGTTAAATTTAATGATTGTGCAACGCCATTAAACAATTGCTGTGCCGTATTGACTACACGCTCAGCCTGTTTGCTATCTGCGTTATAGCGTCCCATTAAAGCATGCACAGAACGGTCGCGAACGTCTTCATGCTGGAAACGACCAAGCAGGTCATACATGACACCTTCACGTAACGCACCATCTGAATAAACCAGTTTGTCCAGCCCCAGCACATCAAATACCGCATATAAAATGGCAATCCCTGCTGGCAAAACTGCTCGGCGGTCTTCTTTCAGGCCATCAAATTCCATTTCGGTCACGTGCTTGTATTTGAGCAGCTTGTCTTTGAGTTTTTCCAGACCTTCACGGGTGAGCTCTTCTTTTTCATTGCTCCAGCCCATATTCACGGTAATCTGACGACAAGCTTTAATTGTTCCGCTTGAACCCACCACAGTATCCCAACCGGCGGCTTTATAGGTATTGGCAATGCCTGAAATTTCCTTACGGGCAGCGGTCACCGCTTTATCGAAACTTTTCTGATTGATCTCACCCTCCATAAAATAGGCTTTGGTGAAGGCCACACATCCCATTTGTACAGATTCAGTATGGATCGGCTCGAATGCCTCGCCGATAATCAGTTCAGTTGATCCACCACCAATGTCAATCACCAGGCGGCGGCCACTATTGGCCATGGTATGCGATACACCTAAATAAATCAGACGAGCTTCTTCACGACCGGCAATAATTTCGATCGGTTTAGGTAAAATCTCTGCTGCTTTTTGAATAAATTCATGACCATTCTTGGCCTGGCGTAAAGCATTGGTGGCGACAATACGCAACCGGTTGGCCTGTACAGAACTTAAACGCCCGACAAAACGTGCCAGACAGGCTAGACCCCGTTGCTGCGCCGCCTCAGTCAAATTTTTATTTTCATCTAAACCCGCGGCCAATTGTACTTTTTCTGACATCGAAGCCACTTTTTTTACTTCGCCATGATCTACACGTGCAATCGCCAGGTGAAAGCTGTTCGACCCCATATCGATGGCAGCAAGTAACTCTTCATCAATCAAAAAATCAGACATTATTCAAACAAACCTATAAGAATTGTGCTTAGAGTAATTCACATGCATGCAATTTAAAAGCCATTTATCAATTCAACTAAAGCAGTTTTTAATTTTTTTTAATCGCTTAAAGAATTGTAAGACACGATAATCAATATCGTGAGCATCAATTAGACAAACTCAATATAATGATTGAAAATTTACATATCCCTCTACATAGTTAAACGAGGCTATGTAATACTTATAGTTATAGAACTAACTTAAAATTTATTTGGAGCATTCCATGTCTGGCAATATCGTAAACACAACTGATGCGAACTTCGAAGCTGACGTTTTACAATCTGACATTCCTGTACTTGTCGATTTCTGGGCAGGCTGGTGTGCACCTTGTAAAGCTATTGCACCTGTACTTGAAGTATTATCTACAGAATTCGAAGGCAAAGTAAAAGTTGTTAAAGTTGACGTAACTGCTTGTGAAGCGACTGCCGTAAACTACAATATCCGCAACATTCCTGCACTATTGATGTTTAAAAATGGTGAAGTTGTCGCTCAACAAGTCGGTGCTGCGCCAAAATCTAAATTGACTGCTTTTATTGAAGAAAATATCTAATTTAAAACAGTGTAATTGAATCCAATGCGCTATCATCAGATAGCGTATTTTTTTCGTCTATAAATTGACAAAAATACGATTAGCTCTTATATTGCTTGTTCAAGGAATAAAGGATTTCTAATCCGTCATTTTCTTACAAGACACAACACATAAGATCGCCGCTCGGCAACAGAAATTGTTTTTACACTTTTCTCTTCGAAACAATGAATCAGACCTCTGAATTGTTATTGTGCAAATACAATTGCGTTACGTTTATTGCGTGTAAGCGGCTGAATGTTGCTCCCTTTTCTCATCTCTATCCCAGAATTTTAATTCTATCTGACCCCCTATGAATTTAACTGAACTCAAGAAAAAACCGATTGGCGAACTCATCAAGATTGCCGAGTTTATGGGCCTGGAAGGAATGGCTCGTAACCGCAAGCAAGACATCATTTTTGCCATCTTAAAACGCCATGCAATGAATGGCGAAGAGATTTTTGGTGATGGTGTTCTGGAAATTCTGTCTGATGGTTTTGGTTTCCTCCGCTCAGCAGCAGGCTCTTATCTTGCAGGCCCAGATGACATTTATGTCAGCCCATCACAAATTCGCCGTTTCAACTTACGCACCGGTGATACCATTACTGGCACAATTCGCCCACCCAAAGAAGGCGAACGCTATTTTGCGCTTTTAAAAGTGAATCAAATTAACTACGACACGCCTGAGAACTCGCGCAACAAAATCCTGTTTGAAAACTTGACCCCATTGTTCCCGACTGAACAATTGGTGATGGAACTGGGTAACGGTACCACTGAAGATTTGACTGCACGTGTAGTGGACTTGGTGGCCCCGATTGGTAAAGGCCAACGTTCTATTATCGTTGCGCCGCCAAAAGCGGGTAAAACCATGTTGTTACAAAACATCGCACAGTCGATTGTACGTAACAATCCTGAATGTTTCCTGATCGTGCTTCTGATTGACGAACGTCCTGAAGAAGTAACCGAAATGGAACGTACCGTTCGTGGTGAAGTGATTGCTTCAACTTTTGATGAATCCCCAGCACGTCACGTACAAGTGGCTGAAATGGTCATTGAAAAAGCAAAACGTCTGGTAGAACACAAGAAAGATGTGGTAATTCTGCTGGACTCGATTACTCGTTTAGCGCGTGCCTATAACACTGTCATCCCTTCTTCAGGCAAGGTGTTGACTGGTGGTGTGGATGCGCATGCCTTAGAGCGCCCAAAACGTTTCTTCGGTGCTGCACGTAACATTGAAGAAGGCGGCTCATTGACCATTATCTCTACTGCCCTGATTGAAACCGGCAGTAAGATGGATGAAGTGATTTACGAAGAATTCAAAGGAACCGGTAACCAGGAAATTACGCTTGATCGCCGCATTGCCGAGAAACGTGTATTCCCTGCAATGAATATCAAAAAATCCGGTACTCGCCGTGAAGAACGCCTGATGTCTGAAGACAACTTACGTAAAGTATGGATTTTGCGTAAATTGTTGCATACTCAAGATGAACTGGCTGCTATGGAATTCTTGCTGGATCGTATGAAAGAAACCAAAACCAATGATGATTTCTTCGATCAAATGAAGCGTAAAGCGACCAACTAAACACAGCATTATTCTTTTTTTCTATAAAAAGGCTATCCTAACGATAGCCTTTTTATTTGGTTGACTTTATTTACATAAAGCTACAATCAAGTCTTTTCTTTGTAAACTTAAGGGACTAGTTCATACCTGTTAAAAATATTAACTTTAAAAAACCATAATTTTTAGCGAGTTATTTAGTATTTATCCAATATAAACTCTCCGATTGATTGTTATTTTCTGTTAAAAAAATGCTCGTTTTTTATCTTTTTTTGCATTTTTTACTAGCCTCCTAGTAGCAATTCAAAATGCGCAGTGATAGCATATTCGCAGACCAGTTAGACTGCCTCTGCATTGTTACTGCCTAACAGATTTTAGGAAGAATAAAAGCACTCAACAGGCTAACATAGGTTTTTTTTAATCTCATATTTTAGAGAGTGATGCCATGTTATTCAAAAAAATCGCTATTGCTGCTGCAGTTGCTACTACTTTAGCTTTCGTTGGTTGTGCTAAAAAAACTGAAGAAGCTCCTGCTGCTGATGCTGCTGCATCTGAAGCTACTGTAGCTGCTTCTGAAGCTACTGCTGCTGCTTCTGCTGCTACTGTTGAAGCTTCTGCTGCTACTGACGCTGCTGCTTCTGCTGTTGACGCTGCTCCAGCTTCTGAAGCTGCTGCTTCTGCTGCTAAATAATCTTTACGATTATTCAGTACAAAAAAGAGAGCCATTGGCTCTCTTTTTTTATGACTAAAATAAAGTTCAATTCTATAAAAACAATTGTATCTCTCCCTATTCTAAGTACAGAATTGATTTCTAATCCCGATTGTCAATTAAATTACAAAGGGCTGAATCTCTCAAATACTTAGGCTCTACTCCACAAATAACGCTTTTATATACAAATCTTATAGCAAAAAAAGAGCAGATCAATCGATCTGCTCATTTCCTACACGCTGGCGGAATTTCTGCCCTGCGCGGAATGTGACTACACGGCGTGCTGAAATTGGAATTTCCTCGCCAGTTTTCGGGTTACGGCCTGGACGTTCACGCTTGTCACGCAACTCAAAGTTACCGAACCCCGAAAGTTTAACCTGTTCGCCCGAGATTAGCGCTTGGCTAATCTCATCAAAGAACAATTCGACCATTTGTTTAGCTTCACGACGATTTAAACTCGTGAGCTCACTTAAATGATCAGCCATTTCTGCTTTTGTTAGTGCTGTCATGAAGCCCTCAATGTCGCTTGGTAAGTGTTTTCCAACACTTGAAGGATATTATCCATACCTGATTTAATTTCAGCATCTTCCAATGTACGGCTTGGATGCTGCCAGAGAAGGGCGAATGCCAGTGAGCGTTTCCCTTCTTCTACCCCTTGTCCAGTATACACATCGAATAACCATGTCGAGTCTAGCAGCTCCCCACCTGTTTTTTCGATAAGTCCCTGAATTTCGCTAACATTAATCTTATCACTAATTAAAAGCGCAATATCACGTCTTACTGATGGAAAACGTGATAATTCTGTAAAATTAGATACATAAGTTTGCAAAACAGCCTTTTGATCAAGTTCGGCAACCCAAGTCATGCCCAAATCAAGTTCGTCTTCCAAAGAGGGATGTAAACGACCCAGATAACCAACAGACTGACCATCAACCAGAATTTCAGCTGATTGTCCAGGATGCAACCAGCTACGCTCTGAACGAACATATTCCACTTGAACCCGTCCAGCTGCCAGAATTTCCTCAACTTCACCTTTTAAGTCAAAGAAATCCATCGGTAGAGCCTTGCCATGCCAAGATTCAGTTGCTTTAGCACCGACTGCAATTAAAGCCAAAGTCGGGATTTGTTTAAGATCGTGGATACTTTGTGCATCCTGATAATCAAAGCGTAAACCGAGTTCAAAGAAACGTACACGGTTTTGCTGACGGTTAATATTGTATTGCACACATGGAATCAAGCTGGACAACAAAGTCGAACGCATTGCCGCCAGTTCACTTGAAATCGGATTGGCCAACATTAACGGATTGACCGCAGGATTCAACTGTTTTTCAAGTTTGGCATCGGCAAAGCTAAAACTGATCGCTTCCTGATATCCCAAAGTCACCAGGGTTTGACGAAGTTGTGGCAATTCAAACTGATCTTGATGTTTGGCAAGTTTTACATCAATCACTGGCAAGCTGATCTGAATGTTGTCATAACCATGAATACGGGCAACTTCTTCAATCAGGTCTTGGTAAATCGCCATGTCGTAGCGATGTGATGGAGGAACTACAGTCCACTCACCTTGTGATTTTACAGTCACCACACAACCTAAGCGTTGCAGTGCATCGGTAATAAAGTCACTTTCAACTTTGTAACCCAATAACTGATCCACTTGAGCTTGATTCAGCTCAATCGCTTCACGTTTTGGTAAAAGCTCAGTTTTTTCTGCAACAGTAATTGGACCAAATTCACCACCAGCAAGATCAGCAATCAGCTGTGATGCGCGGTGCATGGCAATAAGTGGTAATTCAAAATCTACGCCACGTTCATAGCGCTGAGATGCATCGGTATGTAAACCAAAGCTACGTGCACGACCCGCAACATGTAAAGGCGCAAAGAAAGCAGATTCCAGGAAGATTTCCGTGGTTTCATCAGTCACAGATGAAGACAAACCACCCATGATGCCGGCAATTGCCAATGCTTTCACATCATCAGCAATGACCATCACGTTGTCTTGAAGTTCAACTTCTTGTTCATTTAATAGAACCAGTTTTTCAGCAGCAGTGGCTTGACGTACATGCACTGAACCTTGAACCTTGCCACCATCAAATGCGTGTAATGGTTGACCCAATTCAATTAAGACATAGTTGGTGATATCGACCAAAATGCTGTGCTGACGGATACCTGAACGAGCAAGTGCACGTTCCATCCATACCGGGGTCGCTGCTTTGGTATTGACGTTTTTAATCACACGACCCAAGTAACGTGGGCAGCCTTCTGTCGATACTACAACTTTCTTTTCATCTACGATGGTTGCAGCCACTTCCTTGATTTTCGGTGCAGTCACAGCAAGCTGGTTAATGACACCAATTTCACGTGCGATACCACGAATACTGAAACAGTCACCACGGTTAGGCGTGATACTGATATCAATGACATTGTCATCAAGATCCAGATATTCACGGATATTCATGCCAACGGGTGCATCCGCAGGTAGTTCTAGCAGACCATCAATTTTATCTTCAAGATCAATTTCAGAAGCACCACACAGCATACCTTGGGATTCGATGCCACGAAGCTTACCTTTCTTGATTTTGAAATCACCCGGTAAAACTGCACCAATGGTGGCTACAGGTGCTTTCATGCCTGCACGTACATTCGGTGCGCCGCAGACAATCTGTAAAGGCTCACCTGAACCGATGTTGACTGTAGTCACACGTAAACGGTCTGCATCAGGATGTTGTTCTACAGTCAGAACTTCACCTACAACCACACCTGTAAATGGTTTTGCCGCTGGCGCCAGTTCATCCACTTCCAAACCGAGCATGGTGAGTTGGTCAGATAAGGTATCGCTGTCAATTGCTGGGTTGACCCAGGTGCGTAACCAATTTTCGCTAATTTTCATTTCTATAAAAACCTGTAATTTCAATCTCTAGAATTCCCCTCTGACTCCCCCTTTTTCAAAGGGGGAAAACCCCTATCTTTTCGCGGAGTCCCTCTCCTTTTTTAAAGGAGAGCTTAGGAGAGGATTAAATAAAAGCCTTAAGCAAATTGGCGTAAGAAACGCACATCATTCTGGTAGAACATACGCAAATCATTAATGCCATAACGCAGCATGGCAAAACGCTCTACACCTAAACCAAACGAAATCATTAATGCCATAACGCAGCATGGCAAAACGCTCTACACCTAAACCAAACGCAAAACCTTTATATTTTTCAGGATCAATGCCTGCTGCCTGAAGCACATTCGGATGCACCATACCGCAGCCTAAAACTTCTAGCCAACGGCCACGTTCATCCATGATATCCACTTCAGCACTTGGTTCAGTGAATGGAAAATAAGATGGCCGGAAACGGACGGTTAAATCTTTTTCAAAGAATTCGTTCAGCAAGTTCACCAGCAAACCTTTCAGTTCAGCGAAGCTGGTATTTTCAGCCACGTATAAACCTTCAATTTGATGGAACATTGGCGAATGGGTCTGGTCAGAGTCACAGCGATATACGCGACCCGGGCAGACAATACGAATTGGCGGCTGATTCTTTTCCATAGTACGCACTTGCACACCTGAAGTGTGGGTACGAAGCAAGTGGTTGGCATCAAAATAGAAAGTATCATGCATTGCACGTGCAGGGTGATGACCCGGAATATTCAGTGCTTCAAAGTTGTGATAATCATCTTCAACTTCAGGCCCCGTCGCAACCGTGAAACCGGCTTTGGTGAAGAATTGGCAAATGCGTTCCTGCACTTGGGTCACAGGATGAATACTGCCTACGCTTTGACCACGACCCGGCAAGGTAATATCAATCGTTTCGCTGGCAAGTTTTTGTTCTAGTGCAGCTTTTTGTAATTCGGCCTGACGTGTGGTTAATGCACCAGTGATGGCTTCACGCACAGCATGAATTTTTGCCCCGAAAACTTTACGTTCTTCAGGGTCCATTTTACCCAGTGCCTTGGATTGTTCCGCGAGCTGGCTTTTCTTCCCTGTAAATTGCACTCGTACTTGATCGAGTGTAGCAAGGTCCTCTGCTGCTGCAATCGCAGCGAGCGCTTCAGTGGTCAGGGCTTCCAGTGACATAGTAACTCTCAAAGCAACAATTTAAAAATATAATAAAACCCCATATTCTAACAGTTTTTAAGCGCATTGATGAAGTTCCCTATAGAGGAAAAATTAGATTGGCAACCATATTTAGAAAAAGTATAAGATAAAGCCAATATTTATGAGATCAATAACAATGGCACTCGATCAGATTTGGAAACAGCAGCTTACTTTGGTGACCTATGGCAATGAATATCTCAGCCAGAATCTGAGCTTTAATCATTGGGTACAACATGCCATTTTTAACCAGCACAATTTGCGTTTCCGAGATCTGCTGTCACAACATTTATTGGCACAACATTTTCAAATCTGGCTGGAAGGTCTAAAAAAACAGGGAACGCTGCGCATCAGCCTGCACAGTTCCAGTCTGCTCAATGATGAACAGAATCCAAATGCCAATGTTGAACTGCTGGCCATTCCGCATTTTATTGTCAGCCATGAACAAAATAAGAAAACGGCCTGGATTTTCGGCAAGGAGTTGGCGGAGTGGTATAACGCAGATCATGACTATGCAGCACCCAAGCCACAACAGGAACAGTGTCGTCAGGAAACCTTCTGGCGTTTCGAGCTGAATTCAAAACTGGCAAAGCGTATCGATGCCGATCTGCAACAGCCGAAGTGGGATGACATTCAGATTTATACCAACAACGAATTATTTGACAGCAAGTTTGCACAGGGCTTTATCGAGCCTGCCAATCGTGATTTTCCATATTATGGAATGCCGCAAACTGCAACGGAAAATGCCGATGGCTCCCCATTATCCGAGAGTAAATATCTGCCTTTACTGCCAAGCGATTATCAGGCGGATTATGCGCATACCACACTGCATCGCCTGGAAGCATTATCCAGTTATATTCAGCAAAAACAGCAACATCCCTATCATGCGGATGGCAGTGAACTGACAGCAGAAGAGCAGCTAAATCTACGCCATTTCTCGCAAAAACTGGATGATTTAACCGCAAAATTTATAGTTAAAGTTGCCAATCATTATCAATCCGCACGCTTAACCAAAGTTGAAGTCGCCAATCCCCTGGATGATGCACCCAGCACTCCGCATAGCGCTCCACAAGTAAAAAGCCATCCTGCACATGCCTCGCACAAGGTCGGGACATCAGGCGTCATCAAACTGATTCTGCTGACCATTGTGATTTGTGTATTGGCTTATTATTTTGGACTTTAATTTTTATAAGGTTTCAAAATCTGGATGAACCCGATCACATCACATCGGATTCATCCTTTTTATAAGCTTCTAATTTTTATCGTGATGAGGTCATTGCAATTTTTTAGGCTTTTTTAGTGCCAGTTTTTTTAACACTTCTGATACCGCTACCATAGCAAAACTTGAAGTTACCACCACTGCCGAGCCATAACCGCCACAGCGCAGGCCGGCACTGGCACAAACCTCTGCGCCAGAAAATGGATTATCAATCGAATAGACACAAGTAATTCCAAATTTTTCTTTCGGCTTTTTGCAAATGCCTTTGGCTCGTAGCTGGCTGCGCAGTTTGGCCAGCATCGGGTCCTGTTCCGTCTTAGACAAATCGGCAACACGGATTTTTAAAGGATCCAGCTTGCCGCCTGCTCCACCCGAGACAATGAGCGGAATTTTATTAAAACGGCAATGCAGCATTAACGCCAGTTTGGCTTTGACATCATCAATACAGTCCAGAACGACATCAGGGGCATTTTCTAACAGTTCTTTGACATTATCTGGGGTTAGATAGTCATCCACCACGTTAATTTTGATACGTGGATTAATTGAATAACAGCGCTCGGCCATCACTTCAATTTTTTCCCGACCCAAGGTCGAACTCATGGCCGGCAATTGACGGTTAATATTCGATGCCGCGACCACATCCATATCAATCAGGGTCAGCTCAGCAATGCCGGTACGTGCCAAGGCTTCAACCGCCCAAGAACCCACGCCGCCAATGCCGATCACCATCACATGGCTGTGTTCGTAGTGACGAAAAGCTTCATCTCCATAAATTTTTTCTACCCCGGCAAAGCGGCGCTCATATTCATCATCTTCAGGAAGATCAGTCATTCGTCATCTAACAGCTAAAAAATACCGACGCATTTTATCAAATTCCGGCTCAATTCGATAATCTATCTCTTTCGCATCATTCAATAACTGTAGCAGACATAAAAAAAGAGGCTTTCGCC